>Ga0208563_1002066_pt1 | contig 12085 bp, 10 predicted proteins | sample June2015DPH_17_1_2_FD_184717 | JGI IMG/M metagenome (GOLD analysis project Ga0208563, IMG submission 184717) | Peatland microbial communities from SPRUCE experiment site at the Marcell Experimental Forest, Minnesota, USA - June2015DPH_17_150... | ecosystem: Environmental > Terrestrial > Soil >... | reverse complement strand
ATCTCAGTCAGCGCCGTAGGGTCTCTTCAGGAGGATTACCGTCCTATGGACATGGCCTTGCCTGCACAGTTCTTTGATCGCACCCGTCAGCGCGCTTCCACATTCTTTGGCGACGGCCTCGTTGCTCACATCAGTTTTGACGCGCCCGTTTGTCCTACGGTCGTGGACGTGCTAGCCGGGGCGTGCAAAGATGTGGGCGTTCGCTGTCACACAGGGGGCACTTACCTATGCATGGAGGGGCCGGCGTTTTCCACCCAAGCCGAGTCAAACGTTTACCGTTCGTGGGGAATGGACCTTATCGGGATGACCAGCCTGCCTGAAGCCAAGCTCGCGCGTGAGGCCGAGATCTGTTACGCCACGCTCGCCATGGTCACCGACTACGACTGCTGGCATCCCGAGCACGACGCCGTGACTGTGAACCTGGTATTGGAGTACCTTACGCGCAATGTCGAGAACTGTCAGAAGATTCTCCTGAAAGCAATTCGCTCCATGCCTCAACAACGCAACTGCAAGTGTCCTTTGGCGCTAGCCCACGCCATCCTGACGGACCGCCGGAGAATCTCACCGCGAGCTAAGAAAAAGCTTTCGTTGCTGGTCGGAAAGTATCTAAAGTAATACATTAGCTTTATTGGGCAATTGTACATAAAGAAAAGGATTATCAATGGCATTGTTGGTGGTTGGCACGGTAGCCTTTGATTCCATCAGAACCCCCCACGGGAGGGCAGAGAACATCTTGGGTGGGTCGGCGACCTATTTCTCGCTCGCCGCGAGTTGGTTTGTCCCTGTCCAGATCGTGGCCGTGGTCGGCGAGGACTTCGGAGAAGAGCAACTGCGATTATTTCAAGACCGCGGCGTTGACACTGCAGGCCTGGAGCAGGTACCAGGAAAGACCTTCCATTGGTCGGGTGAATACGTCGGCGATATGAATGAGGCGCGAACGCTCGAAACGCACCTCAACGTTTTCGAGAAATTCTCGCCCACGATACCCGCCTCGTATCTCGACAGCGAGTTCGTGTTCCTGGGCAATATCGATCCGGTGTTGCAGCTCCACGTCCGCCGGCAGCTTCCTAAGGCTCGCCTGGCGGCCCTGGATTCCATGAATTATTGGATCAAGGGCAAGCCGGAGGAGTTGAAGAAAGCTCTGGCTGAAGTCGATGTTCTGCTGATCAACGAGACGGAAGCGCGAATGCTTTCCGGCATTTCCAACCTCAAAAAGGCTGCGGAAGTTATCCAGAAGATGGGCCCGCGCACCCTGGTCATCAAGCGTGGAGAGCACGGTGTCATGCTTTTCTCCGACGGCGGAATCTTCTCCGCGCCAGCATTCCCACTCGATGAAGTCCACGATCCCACCGGCGCTGGAGACAGCTTTGCGGGCGGCTTCATGGGGCATCTGGCCAGAGCTGGTGACCTCTCGCATGGCCAGCTTCGCCGCGCGGTGATCTACGGTTCGGTGATGGCCAGCTACGCCGTCGAAGAGTTCGGACTCGCGAGGCTACTCCGGCTCACCCCCAAGGAGATTGAAGCCCGCTACCGCGAGTTTAAGAACCTTACTCATTTTGATGCTTGAACAAGCCCTCCACCCAACGGAATCCGGCGCCTGTCCGCCCCCTTTGTCTTTCAAGTCCGACGGCCTGGTGGCCGCTTGCATCGCTGCGGTCACCGTGGGGGCCTTTTACGTCTTCTACTCCCGTGGGCTGACGAACGTTTATGGCGACGCCATCGCTCACATGGAGGGCGCGCGGCGCATCTTCGATTCACTGACCCCTGGCTATGATGAGATTGGTAGTGTTTGGTTGCCCCTGTTTCACCTCTTGGCCGCCCCATTGGCCTCGAGTGACTTCCTGTGGAGGACGGGGCTGGCCGGAAGCATCGTTTCATCGGCAGCTTTTGCGGGCACTGCCTGGCTCCTGTATCGACTTGGGACGGAAGTCAATGGGGGCCGGTCGGCAGGCCTCCTTGCGCTGGCCGGGATTCTGCTCAGCCCCAACCTTCTCTATCTCGCGGGCACTCCACTGACGGAACCCTTGGCCATCTTTTGGGCGGTTCTGGTGGTCTACGAACTTTTCCGCTACAGGGAAGCCGGCAGGCTTCGGGCCCTGTTGGGCGCGGCGGGGGCAGGGTTTCTCGGGACACTCACCCGTTACGATGAGTGGTACGTCCTGCCCTTCGCGGCCTTGTTTGTGCTGCTGGCGCGGCGTCAGTCCTGGAAATCCCGCATCCGGCACGCCTTGGTTTTCTCGATCATTTTCGGGGCCGGTCCTATGCTCTGGTTGCTTCACAACGCCTGGCGCTTCGGGAATCCCCTGGAGTTTTACAATGGGCCATTTTCGGCCCAGGCTATATATGCCCATCAAGTTGCCACCACGGCGTTTCCCTATCCGACCGACGGTAAGCTTCTCCTCTCCGCACGCTATTATATTGAGGACCTCAGACTAGTCTTCGGAGTGTGGCCACTCGAGCTGGCCATCCTTGGGTTGGTTGCATGGGCAGCGAACCGGCGAGTTTGGGGTAGGGGAGCGGTGGCTTTTCTGTTCTTGGTTCCTTTGCCGTTCTATGTCCTCGCCCTTGCGCATGCCTCCATTCCGCTCTACGTGCCAACTCTGTTCCCTCACACCTATTACAATTTGCGCTATGGGATGGAAATGGTTCCGGCCTTGGCGCTTTTCCCGGCCTTCCTTCTCCCTGGAGGTTTGCCACGGCGTCGGTGTTACGGATTACTGGCGTTCTTTGTGGTCGTGCTTGCCTGGCAAAGTTATTTACTTTTTGCCGGAGGAGTCGAGGAACTGGCGGTCGTCAAGGAAGGCATCCTGAATTCGCCTTGCCGATCACGTCGCCAGCAAGCTGTCATCCGCTTCCTCCGTGACAACTATGATGGACAGCGGGTGCTGGTGGCGGCGGGCAAGTGGCCGTGTGTTATGCCGGAAGTCGGAATTTCTTACCGTAATACCATTACCGAGATGAACCGCAGGTATTGGCGCAGGCTCCGGCCGGATGCCGGGAAATGGGTGGAATGGATTATTCGCGGCGAGGGTGACTCGGTGGATGAGCTTATGCGTGCCTACCCTCGGGCCTTTGCGGATTTTGATCTTCTCGAAAGGCACTCGTTTCCGAACGAATCGAGCGTGGCAATTTATCGCCGGCGGAACGGAAGAACCGTGACGAGTGACAAGTGACGAGCGGAAAAGCAGAAAGTAGAAATCAGAAAGCAGAAGGCAGGGAACAGAAGAAGGTAGGGCGAAGCATGCAATTCACTATTCGCCATTCACTAATCACAAATCACAAATCGCAATTCCCCTCCTCCCCGGTCTTTCTGCTGATGAGAGAGAAGCTCCGATGACAAAAGACGTCCCCTTCGCGAAGTTTCACGGCCTCGGAAACGATTTCGTTGTCGTGGGGGCGGAAGGCCTACCGCATTCTCTGTCCAAATTCGCGCTGGCGATTTTGGATCGCCATAAGGGCATCGGAGCGGACGGACTCTTGGTGGTGATGCCGCCCCACAACAAGAAGCACGCTGCGCGCGTCCGCTTTTTCAACGCGGATGGGAGCGAAGCCGAGATGTCCGGCAACGGCATCCGCTGTGCCGGCGCTTTCCTTGCGGAACTCTCCCCGGTCAGACAATCATTTCTTATTGAGACAGCAGCAGGTCTGAAGTCCCTCCAGAAGGTAAAAGAAGGGAAGGGTAAGTGGCTGTTTCGCGTTGGCATGGGCGCCCCGGTTCTGGAGCCTGCCAAAATTCCATTCAAGGCCGGAGACTTCCCTCCGCCCATCAAAGGTTTCGCCCTTCGCACCCAGCGAGGCGTGGTGCAAGCAACGGTGACATCGCTGGGCAATCCACATTGCTCCATTTTTGTGAAGGACTTTGAACAAATCGACCAAATCGACGTAGCGCCGGACATAAGGCCGGCATCTGCCGCCGCAAAAGCCGCAGAGTCTCTGGAAGGCGAGACTCTGCGCCACCCGCTTCGTTGGGAGAGTGTAGGACGTGTGATTGAGAGGAGTCCTTTTTTCCCGAACCGCACGAACGTGGAGTTTGTGAGAGTGCTCTCGAGAAATGAGATCGAAGTGCGCTTCTGGGAACGCGGCGTGGGGCACACGCTGTCGTCTGGCACAGGCTCCTGCGCCGCTACCGTGGCAAGCATCCTCGACGGTCGGACTGAAAGGCAAGTTCGCGTTCAAACGGAAGCTGGCCCGCTCCTGGTGGCCTGGCCGGAGAATGGAGAAATCATCTTGACGGGGCCAGTCGAAAGAATCGCCCAGGGCACCTACAATTACCGTTGAGTGTAACCCATGACCTCTCGAGAAAGGGTTCTTACTGCCTGCAATCATCGCCAGCCCGACCGAGTGCCAGTTGATCTTTCCGGTCACCCTTCCTCAGGGATCGCCGCCATCGCCTACGCCAAATTGCGCGATTATCTTGGACTCCCCAAGAAGACCCTTCGCGTTTACGACCCCATTCAGCAATTGGCCATCGTGGATGACGACGTCCTCGAGAAATTCGGGATCGATGTCCTCGATCTGGGCCGCGCTTTCGCCCTCGACGAAGCATCCTGGGCAGACTGGACATTGCCGGATGGCACCCCCTGCAAGATGCCGGCGTGGGCATTGCCTCAAAAGGCAGACGGAAGATGGGTCTTTCGCTCCAAGAGCGGGCGTGTGATTGCCCATATGCCGGAGGGCGCGCTCTATTTCGAACAAACTTATTTCCCATTCACGGATGAAAATGGACCCACGACCATCCCCGGGGCCATGCAAGAGTGCATGTGGCACGCCGTCGCTGGTCCTCCAGGCCCATGGGTCAATAGTGCGCAGTTGAGAGAGGGAGCAAAACGGCTGCGGCAGAGGACCGACAAGGCCATTGTGGGCGGCTTTGGCGGCAATCTGCTGGAGACGGGACAGTTCTTCTATCGCAACGACAACTTCTTTATGCTGCTGGCAGCCGAACCTGCGAAGGCGCACAAGTTCCTCGACGACCTTGTCGAGATTCACCTTGCAAACCTGGAGAAATATCTGGGGGCGGTCGGCGACTGTATCGACCTCATCAAGTTTGGCGACGACCTGGGAATGCAGAGCGGGCCGCAAGTTTCGCCCAAGATGTACCGGGAATTCTTCAAGCCTCGCCACAAACTCATGTGGAGCCGTGCTAAACAACTGGCCAACGTGAAAGTGATGCTCCATTGTTGTGGCGGAGTTCGGGAACTGTTGCCTGATTTGATTGACGCCGGATTGGAGGCCATCAACCCGGTTCAGATTTCTTGCGCCGGTATGGACGCCGGGGAGCTAAAGGCTGAATTCGGGAAGGACATGGTATTCTGGGGCGGAGGTTGCGACACGCAGACCATCCTGCCCAACGCCACGCCGGACGAAGTACGCCGGCACGTCAAAGAACAGGTGCAAATCCTCAGCCCCGGTGGCGGCTTCGTCTTCCAACAGGTTCACAATATCCTGGCCAATGTTCCTCCGGAAAACATTGTGGCCATGTACGAAGCCGTGCAGAAGACCAGTTGACAGTCGACAGTCAAGAGTCTAAAGGAAAAAAACGCGCCTTCGACCTTGGACTCTCGACCTTCGACTAATCAAGCTCTGTTGCCATTTCACGGCCGAACATAAAGAATGATTTTACTGGGAACTCCGTTCTTCGAAATGAAATCGACGGTCTGGGCGGGCTGCCAGCCGGGGACCTGAAAATCGTGCGAGACGATGCGCGCCCCAGAACGGAGCTGGCTCGCGAGCATGGGGCGCAGGCGCTCATTCACGGCGGTCAAAAGGTATAGCGTCACCACGGTGGCGTGACGGACATTGACCTCAAACATGTTTTCGTGGAGTATCTGGGCGCGGCCTTGCAAGCCCAGTTTTCGGATGCGTTCCGAGGATGCCTCATAAAGGTCGGAATTGAGTTCCACCCCCACGGCGCGAGCCCCGAATTTCTGCGCAGCCAGGATCACAATCCGCCCGTCCCCCGATCCCAGGTCGTAAACCACGTCGTCGGGTTGGACCTTGGCAACTTCCAACATCTTCTGCGCCACATCGAGCGGCGTGGGGACAAAGGGAACAAGGTGCTCCAGATACTTGCCGGCATCATTCGGAGCCGGGGAAAGGGGCGTGGTTTGGGATGTGGCCGGCTCGCAGAAAAGCAGAATCGCTGGAACAATGGCGAAAACCACAAACCTGCCGCAGCCTTTGATACCGTCAATGAGGCGCGCAACTCGTCGCATAATACAATTCTATGGGTTGCAAGGCATGTTGTCGAGGGAGTTGGCAGGCGGGAAAGCAAGTTGACAGTCAACAGTCGACAGTTAACAGTCGACAGTCAGGCAGCAGTCGACAGTTGACAGTCAACAGTCGACAGTCAACGGTGCCTAGGCTTTTTACTGTCAACTGTCGACTGTCGACTGTGGACCGCACTCAGACTGACAGCGGGAACCTTTTTGCTGTATCCTGTTAACCTTCGACTCTCGACGGTCAACTGCTTTCTGATAGCTGACGGCTGATAGCTGATAGCTTTCTCCCATGCCCCACCCCCAACCTTCTCTTAGCCGCGAACTGACCCTCACCAACGGCACGGCCATTGTGGTCGCGAACATGATTGGGGCGGGAATCTTTGGCGCCACAGGCTTCCTGGCAGGGGATCTTGGCAAGCCTTCATTGGTGCTTGGCATCTGGTTGGCGGGCGCGCTGGTCGCCTTGGCCGGATGCCTATGTTATGCGGAGCTCGCAATCAATTTGCCCCGCTCCGGAGGAGAGTACGTTTACTTGCGTGAGGCTTGGGGACCGGCCTGGGGATTTCTGAGCGGCTGGATTTCCTTCTTCGCAGGATTTGCAGCGCCCATCGCGGCCTCGGCGTTGCTTTTTTCCGAGTACCTGGCGCACTTTTTCCCCGCACTCTCGCCCAGATCGCCGGCAGGAATACTGTCCACCTCCTCGAGGTGGATCCACACGGGCAACGGGCACCTGTTGGCGGTAGGGGTGGTTGCGGTATTTGCGGTTACCAATATCCTTGGGGTGCGTTTCGCAGGCAAGATCCAAAACGTTCTTACCGGCTTGAAGGTCGGGATCCTGGGAGCCTTTCTGGTGCTGGCCTTCCTGATGGGGAAGGGAAGCGTCTCACATTTCTCGGCAGAGGCAGTCCGAACCTCTCACCACAGCCTGGGCGGACAATGCGCGGTTTCCCTCATCTTCGTGATGTTCGCTTATAGCGGTTGGAACGCTGCTACTTATGTGGCCGAAGAGATGAAAACGCCGGAGCGTACGTTGCCCGCTTCGCTTGTTGCGGGGACCCTGATTGTTGCGGTCTTTTATCTGGCGTTGAACGCAGCTTTCATCTACGCCATGCCTTTAGAAGCCATGAAGGGCATCGAACGCATCGGCGGAGCGGCGGCGGAAGCGCTCTTTGGAGGGAAAGGCGGAGACTTCTTCAGTGGGATGATGTCGGTCGGGTTACTCTCCACAGTGAGCGCCATGGTAATTGTGGGGCCGCGCGTCTATTACGCCATGGCCCAGGATGGCTGCTTCTTTCGCGGCGCGGCGCGCGTGCATCCGCGCTGGAGGACACCCATCCAGGCTATTCTTTGGCAGTCGGCAGCAACGGCCGTTATGATCCTGACGGGATCATTTGAAAGCCTGCTCTATTACATTGGCTTCGCGTTAGTCCTGTTTGCCGCCCTGGCGGTGGCAGGCATGGTACGCCTGCGCAACCGGCCACGTTGGAAGCGGCTCGGGGCCGTAAGTTGGGGATATCCCGTCGCTCCCGCAGTTTTTATCGGCGCCAGCGTGTGGATGCTCTGCTACACGATGGCACTCCGGCCAAAAGAATCCTCCTTGGGTCTGCTGACCATGGCGGGCGGGGCCCTGGTCTATCGCTGGTTTTTCCGCCGCCGCGCGGGAGCGTAGGTCAACTACCCCGCCCGAAGCAATGGCCGCTAACTCGGCGCGGCCCGGTGGCCGCAGCCCGAGAGGAGACTCACCACAGAGGCCACAGCGTTCGCAGAGAAGAGCGGAAGTATTCTGCTCTGTGGTCTCTGTACGCTCTGCGGTGAATTCCTTCTTCGCGGCAGGAGAAGGAGTGGACCGTTCGTGCTACAGTGAGTAGCCACTCTCAAACGCCTCGCCCGGCGCGTTCGGCCTGGACGGAAGCCGGCGTCGCGCGGGAGCGTTCGTCCTCAGACGAAGGAGGGGAGTCATGGCTGAAACGAACGTGCATGAAATACTTGGCAAGCAATATCGCGCCTCGATCGCTATGTTAAGGGAAGCAGTCACCAAGTGTCCGGAGTCTCTGTGGCTTGCTCCCGAGTATCCCAACAAGTTCTGGCACATTGCTTACCACGTGCTTTTCTGCACGCATAGGTATCTGCAGAATTCCTACGAAGAATTCACCCCCTGGAAAAAGCACCGGGAGAACTATCAGTGGCTTGGTCCCCTTCCCTGGCCGCCGCACGACCGGGTCAGGATCGAAACGCCATACAGCAAAGAAGAGATTCTCGAATACCTCCAGATTTGCTGCGACGAAATTGAAGCCAGAGTGCCCTCACTGGATTTTGACTTGCCCTCCGGGTTCCACTGGCTTCCGTTCAGCAAATTGGAGCTGCAACTCTACAACATTCGGCACCTTCAACATCACACCGGACAACTGATCGATCGGCTGAGAACCGTGGGCCATATCGGCGTCGCCTGGGTTGCTGCGGTTTGAAGCGCTGTGGAGTGCGGCCCACCGCTTTTGCGTCTCGAGCTTGCTCGAGCCGATGCCGTACCGCTGATGACAGGACACTGCCCTTTGAAATCCACCTATACGACCATTTTCCCCGAATCTCGCATCTATAGTGAGGGGAGTTGCTTTCGTAACACCCCACGGCCCGGCCACAGGTTCGGGCAGGGTCGAGATAGGCGTTGCGCCCGAAGGCCGCAGCGAGCTGGTTCGCTTGTCTCAGGCCATAAAGGGTGCTACGCTTTTAAGCAGGAGGGGAATATGCGTAGATTGCATATCGTTTTATTGTCGTTGGCAATTGCTTTCTGTGCTGTCGGCACTAACGCCTGGGCCCGAAGTAGCGGGGGACATGGCGGCGGCGGTGGTTTCCATGGCGGCGGTGGCGGTGGTTTCCATGGCGGCGGTGGCGGAGGCTTTCACGGCGGCTACGGCGGTGGAGGCTTCCGCGGTGGCTACGGCGGTGGAGGCTTTCGCGGTGGTTACGGTGGAGGCGGCTTCCGCGGTGGCTACGGCGGTGGAGGCTTTCGCGGCGGTTACGGTGGAGGCGGCTTCCGCGGTGGTTACGGAGGAGGCGGCTTCCGCGGTGGTTACGCAGGAGGCGGCTTCCGCGGTGGTTACGGAGGTCATCGAGGCGGTTACGGTGGCCGGGGATATGGACGCGGTTACGGCCACCGAGGCGGCTGGGGGTATGGGTTTGGCTTCGGGTTAGGATGGGGGCCGTGGGCCTACTGGCCTTATTGGGATTATGGCTATTACGGAGGGTGGGGATATCCCTACTATTCGTACTATCCTGACTACTCGTACTATCCTGACTACTCGTCCAACCCGTGCTATCCCTATGGTCCGTACGATTGCCGCATTTCTGGATACGGCCCCGTTTCCTATGCGCCCGACCCGGCTCCGGCTGGACCAGATCCGTCGACGTATTCCCAAAGGAGCATTTCACCGGCAACGGCCAGCGCTTACGTAGCTGACGGGCAATGGCACCACTTCGGCCCTCAGCCCGCTCCGGCAATACGCGCCTCTTCGCCTCGAACGGCGCCGCATTCTCAGGGAAGCGAGGCGGCTCGCACTTACAACGCCTCTGTGAGGGACGGGCAATGGCACCACTTCGGCCCTCAGCCCACTCCGGCAATACGCGCCTCTTCGCCTCAAGCGGCGCCGCGTTCTCAGGGAAGCGAGCCGACCCGCACTTACAACGCCTCCCTGGCGGAGCGCCAGTGATGCCGCTATTCGGAGAGGAAGCTAACGGTAGCAGAAAGCCGGCATGACTGATTCTTGCGTACGATGATGACAGTCCTGCTTGGTAGCTCGGCCGCCCCGGCGGCATTTCACCGCGTTGGCAAGATGACGCTGCTACGCGGAGTCATTCAATACAATCCTCAATAGACTGCATAAGGGCCCGGTCGCAAATTGCAACGGGCCTTTTTTGCTTTTGATGCGCGGGCCGGCGCGGGGTGAAGCCCACGCCTTTAGCTGCCTTGCTACTCCCGTCAAAGTCGTTCGGGGCAGCGTCCTAGGGCGGTTTGAGGAGACGTGCTCGGTTGGTCTTGAATCGTGAGTCTGAGCTATCGGGCGCGCGCTCTTCCAGCCGCTTCAAGTTAACGCCCCCCTCGGTCGCCGCGGCGGCGGAGGGGGCAGGGGGTGAGGGGATTCCAGGGTCGAACAGTGAACAGCCTCCTTGACATAGCTTAGGTGAACACCATTGCCCTTAATCCCGAATCCCAAATCCGGCGCAGAAGCGAGGATTCAGGAGTCAGGCAAAAACCACAAGCGCACTTGCCTGAATCCTGACTCCTGAATCCTGCACCTCCGCCCTTGACATGTGGACGGAAACGTGATAGCCTATTCTAGTTGACCTATGGAGAGCGCCGCGGGCGAATTCGCGAAGGGGGTTGGTGATGGGCCCGCAGAGGGCGGAAACTGGGCAGGAAATGCACAAAAGATGTTATTTAGACGGAACGAACCTAAGATTCTGTTGAACCTAAAGGAGTTAGCGTTTCCTGGGGCCAAAAACGAACTGCTTCTTGAGTGCAGGAAACCCCAATCAAAGCCAAAAAATGGCCACCAATCCACTCTTTGTGGACCAGTTCCTTGCTTGCTCGTGTCCCCTGGCGAAATGAACCGGCGTATGGACCTGGGATCTAAAAGGACTGGCATGCGGCCATTGAGGTATGGTTGTGCAGGCCTGATTCTTGCCTGCTGCTGTTTGCTTCCACTGCTCGCGGAGTTTTCTTTTGCCGCCTCCGAGCCCATTCAGTACCTGCTCGACTTGCGTGAGCCTGCCTCACACCTGGCGAAAGTGGTGATGACGGTCGCGGGGGCTTCAGCTTCCACGGAACTCCAGTTCCCGGCATGGAACAACCTTTACCAGATTCGAGACTTTGTCAGGAATATCCAGGAACTTGCTGCGGACTGTGATGGCGCGCAGGAGCAACTGACGCGCGTTGATCTTAACACCTGGAGGTCGGAGGCCAAGCCCTGCGAGAAGCTGGCGCTTCGATACGCTGTTTATGTGGCAGGATCGCCGCCGTTTTCAAGCGCGCTGGATAGCCAGCACGCCTTCCTGAACTTTGCCACGCTGCTCTTCTACCTGCCCAAGGAGCGAGGACGCGCCGCGCATGTGAAGCTCTTGATCCCTGCCGGGTGGAAAGTCGCGACCTTGCTCGAGGAAGACGGAGACGGATTCCTCGCCCCGAATTATGACGTCCTAGTGGACAGCCCGGCGGAGGCAGGGCAATTCCAGGATTACAGCTTTTCTCAGGATGGAGCAACCTATCGCGTGGTGGTTCACGCGGATGTTAAGGACTATTCTCCGGACCGCCTGCTGGCATCACTGCGGAAGATCACCGCCACCGAAACCGCGCTCATGCGCGACGTGCCCTTTTCTCGTTACACGTTTATCTTGCATTTCCCACGTGAAGAGGGAGGCGGCGGCTTTGTCCCGCATTTCCCGCGCGAGGAAGGAGGCGGCGGCATGGAGCACCGCAACGGGACCGCCATCACGGTCCGGGCCGGGCAGCTTCGCGAGCACTGGGAAACCCTGGAGGGTGTCGCGGCGCATGAGTTCTTCCACCTGTGGAACGTGAAGCGCATCCGGCCGCAATCGCTCGAGCCCATCGATTACGTCCATGGCAACGACACTCGCGACCTTTGGTTCTGTGAAGGCTTAACGAGCGCGTATGGCGAACTCGCCCTGTTGCGCGCGGGACTGATCTCCCGCAAGACTTTTTACGCCCGCCTGGGGTCGGCGATTGCGACGCTTCAATCCCGCCCCGCCCGTTTCTTCCAAAGCGCGGAGGAGTCAGGGCTGGAAGCGTGGCTTGAAAAGTATAACGACTACCTGCGGCCCGAGCGAAGCATCTCGTACTACAATAAGGGCGAATT
>Ga0208563_1002049_pt1 | contig 12153 bp, 10 predicted proteins | sample June2015DPH_17_1_2_FD_184717 | JGI IMG/M metagenome (GOLD analysis project Ga0208563, IMG submission 184717) | Peatland microbial communities from SPRUCE experiment site at the Marcell Experimental Forest, Minnesota, USA - June2015DPH_17_150... | ecosystem: Environmental > Terrestrial > Soil >... | reverse complement strand
CTGATCGATGACCGGCGCCGTCGCTTCCAATTCCTCTACCATGACCGCCCCTTCTTCGGCGGTGATCCCAGTGGCGGGCGCTGCTCCTTCCATGCGCTCCACCACTTGCTGATAGTTCTGCATGTGCACCTGGTTCTGGGGCTCGGTGGTGGCCAGCAACCGGTACAGGTCGCGAGCGCGGGCCAGGTTTCCGTCCTTGACAGAGGAGTGCGCCAGAAGCTCGGTGACTTCGTTGACGTGCGTGCTCTCGCCGGCTTTGTTCAGCAGCAGCAACAGCGCGTCCAGCGCGCCCGAATCGTCGCGCACATGGGTAATCATGGTATGCAGGCTGCTTAGCAATTTGGTCGAGTCGGTCGCCAGCAGGCGATCGGCATGACGAGTGTAAACGTCGAGCGCCTCGTGATACTGTCCGAGGCGGGCGCAACCCTCCGCCAGCAAAAACAGTCCCTCGGGATCGTTGTGCACCGTGAGCAGCTTCTCGGCGATCGGAGGCGCCTTGGTCAAGTCTCCGGCTTGCAGGTACGCCTTCAGCAGATCGCGCAAACCTTCGGGATGAGAATCGATGTCGGCAACCTTCTCCAGGTACTCGATGGCGCTCTTCGGATCGTCGCTCTCAATCGCGGCCTTCCCGCGCAGCAGCAGAACGTAACTGTTGCCCGGATCGAGCGCCAGCATCCGCTTCAGAATGTCTTCGGCCGCGGCGAGTGAACCACGGGAGCGCAGCGATTCCGCCGCCGCGCTGAAAAGCTCCCACGCTTCTTGCTTTTTTCCCAGCCGGACATAAACCTCGGCCAGCTTGACCCGCATGGGCACATTTTCCGGGTCCATTTCGAGCACCTTCCGGAAAAGGCGCACCGCCTGTTCGAGCTCGCCATTCTTCATGAAGTCTTCGGCGACTTGCAGGTACTGGGCGCGGGCGTCGTTGAACAGCCCCTGCTGGGTGTAGAGTTCCGCCAGTTTCAGAGATGCATCCACGCTCGGCTGGAGCTTGGTGATCTTCTTGTACATGGCGATGCCTTTGACCGTGAAGCCCTGCGCGGCATAGGCATCGCCAACCTTCTTGAAACACTCGATGGCTTTGGCGCTGTCGCCGAGACGAGCGTAGAGATCGCCAATGGTGTTGTTGACGGTTAGATCGTTGGCATCGCTCTTGATGACCTTGTCGTACTCAGCAATGGCGTTCTGCAGCTTGCCCTGCTGGACAAACTTTTCCGCGGCGCTGAGAACCTTCTGTTTGTTGAAGCCAAAACCAAACGCCATAAAATGTGCGGACTCCAGCCTTTTTTCCGCCGAACGCCCGCGATTTCCGCCAGCGTTGCCGAACGGGTCCGAACCTCGCCGGGAGATTCCCAGACGAAACCCCGCAAACCGCGCAACCGGGATCGCGGAGTAATGTAATTGTAAGGCCGGGTACCCACAGTCCGATGGTTACCGACGATTACCGGGGCTTACCGAAAGGGCGTGTACGTCCGGTTGCGGAAAAAATCCGCTCCCCGCTTCCACAACGGGAGCAAAGAAAACGCCACCCAGATCCCACGCCGGCGTCGTCCGGCCTATCCAGATCCAAGTTATTTTCCAGGTCGCAAAATCGATTGCATTTCACACTTGAGATTGTTTAAAGTGTCACGCACGCAGAAAGGAGATGCACATGAGCAAAGTACGAGTTCTGGTCGGCACACGCAAAGGCGCGTTCGTCCTGACGTCGGACGGCAAGCGCGAGAAGTGGGACGTCAGAGGCCCGCATTTTGCGGGCTGGGAGATCTACCACCTCAAGGGATCGCCCGCCGACCCGAATCGCCTCTATGCATCGCAGTCGAGCGGATGGTTCGGGCAGTTGGTCCAGCGCTCGAACGACGGCGGCAAGACCTGGGAGCCGGTCGGTAACAAGTTCGCCTACGAGGGCGTCCCCGGCACTCACCAGTGGTACGACGGCACGCCGCATCCCTGGGAGTTCAAGCGCGTATGGCATTTCGAACCGTCGCTCACCGATCCAGAGACCGTCTACGCTGGGATCGAGGACGCCGCTTTGTTCCGATCAACCGACGGCGGGCAAACGTGGCAGGAACTCTCCGGACTGCGCGGCCACGGCTCCGGCCCCAAATGGCAGCCCGGCGCCGGTGGAATGTGCCTGCACACCATTATTCTCGATCCGGGCGACCCCGGCCGGATTTTCATTGCCATCTCCGCGGCGGGCGCTTTCCGCACCGACGACGGCGGCAAGACGTGGAAGCCGATCAACCGGGGACTGCATTCCCAACACATCCCCGACCCGACTGCCGAGGTCGGTCATTGCGTTCACCACATCGCGATGCACCGGTCGCGTCCAGGAGTGCTTTTTATGCAGAAGCACTGGGACGTGATGCGCAGCGACGACGCGGGCGATTCGTGGCACGAAGTCAGCGGAAACCTCCCGACCGACTTCGGATTCGCGATCGACGTGCACGCCCACGAACCGGAGACCATCTACGTCGTCCCCATCAAGAGCGACTCGGAGCACTTTGTTCCCGATGGCAAGCTGCGCGTCTTCCGCAGCCGCACCGGCGGAAACGAATGGGAGGCGCTGACCAAAGGCCTGCCGCAAAGCAACTGCTACGTCAATGTGCTGCGCGACGCGATGGCCGTCGACTCGCTCGATAAGTGCGGCGTGTATTTCGGCACCACCGGCGGCCAGGTGTATGCCTCGGCCGATGCTGGAGACAGCTGGACCCCCATCGTCCGCGATCTTCCGGCCGTGCTATCGGTCGAGGTGCAGACGCTCGAGTGATTCAGACTGATCGGCATTCCTGACGGAACTGTGGAAAACAACGTATCATTGTCGATTCATCTTGCCGAGTGCTATCAATCCCCCCATGCTATACTCGCGACCAAAAGGAGATTAGTGAACGTGACGAAAGCTGAGATCACCATTCTGCTCGAAAAGGTGAGGCGGATAACGATGTCACCGGGCGAACGCGAGCAACAGCGGAGGAGCTTCGCGTACGGTAACGCAAACATAGAAAACGAGTCAGTAACCAAGGATGTGATCGAAGAGGTTGCGGAAAGAATGGCACGGGATCCGGGAATGGATGACCTGATTTCTTAAGAGTCCCCCTGCGATGGCAGAAGAACGAAGTACTGACGAGAGTAATCCCACGCCACCACAACAAGATCGACAGAGCCGAACGACCAAACGCGAGCGGTTCAGGCCTCTGAGCGAGCCTCAGAAGGCACGGCAGGAGGCACTAAATACCCTTCGCCAATATGACCGAATGGTCGAGATCATCAACGAAACGCTGCGCCAAGCGCAGCGTTTTCGTTTAAGACCATCTACGATTCAGGAGCTGAATCGAATCTCAATTAGGAATATTGAGGCTGAGGCTGGCAGGTGGCGCGACGTGCCCATTGTAATAGAAGGTAGCAATCACCAACCGCCGCCGTGGGAAGAAGTACCCAAGCAAATAGACGACCTATGCGAATACGTGAATGACCATTGGAATGACCGCAGCCCCTTCCACTTGGCTGCATATGTGATGTGGCGACTCAATTGGATTCATCCTTTTGTGGATGGGAACGGTCGCACAACGCGCGCATTATCCTACTACGTACTCTGCGCACGCTTGGGTTTTCACATCCCTGGCGTTACCACCGTCGCAGAAATGATCGCTCAAAACAAGGATCCGTATTACAAGGCTCTAGAAGCAGCGGACTTGGCAGAACGCAATGGAACTCTCGACGTTTCGGAAATGGAGTATCTGCTCAGCGATCTGCTCGCCAGGCAGATGGTTCTTGCTCTCCAACGTGGCGACGCGCCAAGCATGCAGGACCCGATCAGCCGGGCCAGAAAGGAAATTGCCTCAGTGCAGAGAAACCGCCCTCCGCGACGATCCGTGGAGGTTCTTGGCTCAGACTTCGCAATCAAAGCCGGCGCGGTTTCCGGTGGCGTGGCGATGATTTTCTTCATGGGGTTGGTTCTTCTGAGTATGTGGGGGCACGCCGTCCCCCAGGATGCACGCTATCTCGTCGTCATTGTCCTTGCGTTGGCGGGCGCCCTTTCAGCGGGATTCCTCGGCGGCAATGCAAGCGTACGCGGTGTTTTACCACTTCCAAAATTTAACGAATATCCATTAACTGTTGCATTCGCCGGCGGAGCCGCTGTCCTCATTGCCTTGCTAGTACTTGGCAGCCGCCTCTTCCTTTGAAAACGCGTGTTCTCGATCGCTGAGATGGTTCTGGCATGAGAGTCATCCTCCCACAACATCTCCGAACCCTGGCGCAAGTCGGCAGCGAGCTGCAGCTCGAAGTCGATGGCCCGGTCACGCAGCGCTCGGTCCTCGACGCTCTCGAGGCCCGCTATCCGATGCTGCGCGGCACGATCCGCGACCAAGTCACCGAGCAGCGCCGGCCGTTCCTGCGGTTCTTCGCCTGCGAAGAGGACCTATCCCATGAGCCGCCGGACGCCGCACTGCCCGACGCGGTAGCGTCCGGGGCGGAGCCGTTTATCGTCATAGGGGCCATTGCCGGCGGGTAGAGCGAATCCAGAGTTGCTGCGAACGCCGGCAGACTGCCGAGCTGCGCTCGGCTTGGACCCTTCGACTTCGCTCAGGGCAGGCTTGCGAGGGCGCCCGTCCCTATACGATCTAACTTTTACTTCCCCCGCTTCTCCATCGGCACAAATTCCCGCGTGTCGTGCCCGATCCATACCTGCCGCGGGCGCGCGATCTTCTGCTCGGGGTCGGTCAGCAATTCCTGCCATTGCGCCAGCCAGCCGACGGTGCGCGGGATCGCGAACAGCACGGTAAACATCTCCGGCTTGAAGCCCATCGCCTGGTACATGATGCCGGAGTAGAAATCCACGTTCGGATAGAGCTTGCGCTGCACGAAATAATCGTCTTCGACCGCGATGCGTTCCAGTTCCAAAGCAATCTCAAGCCGGGTATTGTGTCCGGTAACTTCGAACACGCGGTCGGCGGCCCACTTGATCATGTTGGCCCGCGGATCGTAGTTCTTGTAAACGCGGTGCCCGAAGCCCATCAGCTTGCCTTTGCCTTCCTTGATCTTCTTGACATAGGCCGGGACGTTGTCCTTCGAACCGATCTCGTCCAACATGCGCAGCACTTCTTCGTTCGCTCCGCCGTGCAGGGGGCCGGAAAGAGCGGCCGCCGCCGAAGCCGTGGCCAGGTAGGGGTCGGCGTAGGCGCTGCCCACGGCCCGCATGGCGTTCGTGCTGCAGTTCTGCTCGTGGTCGGCGTGCAGAATAAAGAGGACGTCGAGAGCCCGCGCGATCACCGGATTGGCCGCATACTTCGGCTCGACCACCTTCCACAGCATGTTCATGAAGTTTTCCGTGTAGGTCAGGTCGTTGTCGGGATACACGTACGGGAATCCCACGCTGTGCCGGTACGACATCGCCGCAATCGACGGCATCTTGCCGATCAACCGCTTGATCTGCAGCAGCCGGCTCGCGGGGTCGTGAATGTTCTTCGAATCCGGGTACACCGTGGACAGCGCCGCCACCGTGCTCACCAGCATCGCCATGGGGTGCGCGTTGTAGCGGAAGTTCTCCATGAACTTCTTCGTGGTCTCATGGAGCATGGTGTGGTGCGTGATCTCATACACCCAATTCTCCAATTCACTCGCGCTCGGCAGTTCGCCGAACAGGACCAGGTAGGCGACTTCGAGAAACGTGCACTGCTCGGCGAGAATCTCGATGGGATAGCCGCGGTAGCGCAGGATTCCCCGGTCGCCGTCAACGTAAGTGATCGCGCTCCGGCAGGAAGCGGTGTTCATGAAGGCGGGGTCATAGGTCATCAAGCCGAAATCTTCGGGGCCGGTCTTGATCTTGCGCAGATCTATCCCGCGGATGGTTCCGTTTTCGACGCGAAGCGTGTAGCTCTGCCCGGTTCGGTTGTCGGTGATCGTCAAGGTATCCTGTGGCATCCGAGCCCTCCTGAGAACAATAGCCAGCGAAAGAACTTACCAACCCCGCAGCGATTCAGGTAATCCTACCAGCACTGGGCGCCGATTGCGTTCTGGTTCAACAACATCAACCGAGTGGCCGGCGCGCTGGGTGCAGGCCGCGCCCCGTAGAGACGTGGCTTGCCACGTCTCACGTTGCGGAAAAATTCCGATTTCAACTTTGTTTTGAAGGGGCGCGGCTTCAGCCGTTGAGGGTTCTCGCGGCGCGCAACACGAGTCCGTCATCAATCTCCGGCGCGGCTTGCCCCAGCGCCCCTTACTCGCTGGCCACACGGCGGTGCGATTTCACGGCCAGGCAACGGGCAAAGATCGCCGTAACCTGCGGAATCTCCTCCTCATTCAGCCGAATCGCGCTGCCCAGTTTCTTCAATGCCGCATTCAGCGCCGCGGGCTGCGACTGCGTCCGTTCCAGGAGCTGCTGCCACTCCCGCGCAACGGGAATGCGCTCGTCGGTTTCGGCGTCTTCGCAAAATTGATCGGCCGCTTCCGGAGGCGTTCCGTACTCGTCGGCGACATCCTCATGAAAGTAGCCCCGCAGGAACGTGTGCAGCGCGGGAAAGTTGGCGGCGGTGATTTCCGGTTTCGGGTTCATTAGCGGCACTCCGGATAAGAAGTCAAGACATAGTAATCGTTGGGCCCAGTGTATTTCAGCACGACCAGCGCGTGCGCGCACGGACGCGCCTGGCTCTCGCCACGATTGATGGTGCGACCAATAGAAGTGGGGCTGTCGTAGTCGAGCACCAGGTTCGGATGTCCACCCGAGCGGCGGAGCCAGCACTCGATTCGTTCCTGCGATTCTTCGATCGCCGCGCCCACGGCATGTTCAGCAGCCGCGCGGTCGGTGTAAGTCGACGCGCCGGTAATGCGGGGTTCCTGCTCCAGACGCTCGCGCAGTTGCTCATCGCTCTGTCCAACATGCTTGCGCAGAATGTGGCCGCCGGCAGCCTCGTCCTGGCTGAGGTCGCGCGCGGCAGCACTCGTCGTCTGCATCTCAACCCGGGGAGTGATAGTACCCGACGGTGCCGCAGCGGCGCCATTCGTGGAAGCGGGCGGCTGGCACGAGATCAGGCCACACATCCCCAGCGCGACGACGATCTGAACTGTGACGCTGCGAACTGGAAAAATTCTTGCCATCCGTCCCCAACTACGGCACCGAGCGCCGGTCATCACATGTAAAGTTCTGGGAATTGTGCTACTAAACAGGGTGTGCGGGCAAGTGTGCTGGATTCGCTGGACGATTTCGAACGCTGGGGCGGCGACCGCGCTTACGTGTTTCCGCGAGGATACCGGCGCGAGCGTTGGAGCTACCAGCGCATAGCCGGAGTGGCGTATCAGTTTGCCCGCGAGCTCGAGGCGCGCAACATCGCCAGGGGCGATGCGGTGCTTTTGTGGAGTCCGAACTGTGCCGAGTGGGTCGCGGCGTTCCTCGGATGCGCCCTTTGCGGGGTCATTGTCGTTCCCATCGACGATGCCGCCAGCCCCGATTTTGCGCGCCGCATCGGCGCCCAGGTGCGCACCCGGCTGGTGCTCTGTCCACGCGAGCGGGCGCCGATCTTCGAAAAAATCGCGGGTGCAGTAACGATCAATCCCGCCGATCTCGAGGCCGCAGTCGCAGAACGACCGGCCGAACGCTTTCGTCCCGCTGCCATTCAGCCTTCCGATCCACTCGAAATCGTTTTCACCTCCGGCACCACGGCCGAACCCAAGGGAGTCGTGCTCACCCACGCCAACGTGGTCGGCAACCTCGCCCCGATCGAAACCGAGATCAAGAAATATCTGAAATACGAGCGCCTCGTGCATCCCATTCGCTTCCTGAACCTGCTGCCGCTGAGCCACGTCTTCGGCCAATTCCTGGGAATTTTCCTTCCCCCGCTGCTGGGCGCGACCGTCGTGTTCGAAAACACATTCAACCCAACCGCAATCATGGCGGCGATCCGCCGCGAACGCGTCTCGGTGCTGGTGGCTGTTCCGCGCATGATCGAGTCGCTGAAGCAGAAGATCGAACGCGATGTCGATGACAGTAAATATGACGCTGGCGTCCGCGAGAATTTTGCCGCCCGCTATGCTGCCGCCAAGAGCCAGCACTTTCTGCGCCGCTGGTGGACTTTCCGCGATCTGCACCGCCGGTTCGGATGGAAGTTCTGGGCCATCATTAGTGGCGGCGCCGCCCTCGATCGCGAGACCGAAGAATTCTGGCATCGCCTCGGCTACGCCGTTGTCCAAGGCTACGGATTGACCGAAACGACTTCGCTGATCAGCTTGAACCACCCCTTCCACACCAGCCGCGGCTCCATCGGCAAAGTTTTGCCGGGGCGCGAAATCAAGCTGGGCGACGACGGCGAAATTCTGGTTCGCGGCAGCGGCGTCGCCAGCGGCTATTGGAATGGCCGCGAACTGGAACCGGTCGCAAGCGATGAAGGCTGGTATAGCACCGGCGATCTGGGCGCGCTTGATGATGAGGGCAATCTTTTTTTCAAGGGCCGTAAAAAAGAAGTAATCGTCACGCCCGCCGGCATGAACATTTATCCCGAGGACCTGGAAGCGGCGTTACGAGGTCAGAAAGAGGTCCGGGATTGCGTGGTCGTCGGAATCGAGCGCGGCGGAAATGCCGAGCCTTGCGCCGTTCTGATCCTGTGCGACCGCAGTTCCGACGCTCCGGCAGTCGATAAGAACATTGTCGATCTGAAGACAATCGCCGTGCAGGAAATCGTGGCGCGCGCCAACGAAACGCTGGCCGAGTATCAGCGCATGCGCGCCTGGTTCGTCTGGCCCGAAGAAGATTTCCCCCGCAGTTCCACCGAGAAGCCGCGCCGCAACGTGATTCGCGATGCGGTTGAAGCGAGCCTCCGCGGACAATTACCTGAAAACGCCGCCAGCCCGCTCTCCGAATTGCTGTCGCGAATCACCGGCCGCGCCGCGAGGAACCTGGCGCCGGACGCAAACCTCGAAAGCGGGCTGGGGCTAAGCTCTCTCGAACGCGTCGCATTGCTCAGCGCTCTCGAAGACCGTTACCAGCTCGACCTGAGCGAAACCAAGTTCGCGAATGCAGCCACCGTCGGCGATCTCGAAAAACTGCTGCAGGACGAATGCGGCGCTCGCCGCCAGCCTAATGATCCCGAGTTTCAACATCGCGGGTTTCGCTATCCAGCTTTTCACTATCCCCGCTGGGCCCTTCGCTGGCCGGCCACGTGGCTCCGCCTGGCCTCGCACTATCTGCTGGCGCGTCCGGCCGTGTTTCTTCTGGGATGGCCCCGCGTGACCGGGCGTGAGAACTTACGCGGCGTTCGCGGGCCGCTGCTCGTCATCTCCAACCATGTTGCCGATGTCGATGTCGGCTTCATCCAGGCCGCGCTTCCCGCGCACATCCGCCACAAACTGGCGACCGCAACCGGTGGCGAAGCGCTAGAAATGCTGCGTTCGCCCGCTACGGATCGCGCGTGGTTCCTCCGAATCCGCGACCGCCTGCAGTGGACGCTCGGTGTCGCCCTGCTGAACCTCTTTCCGCTGCCGCGCCAGTCCGGCTTCCGCAAGAGCTTTGCCTACGCCGGAGAGGCCGTCGATCGCGGCTACAGCGTTCTGGTCTTCCCGGAAGGAAAGCACACCGAAGACGGCAAGCTCTGCCCGTTCCGCACGGGAGTCGGCCTGCTCGCCAACAATCTTCGCATCCCCATTCTTCCCATGCGGATTGATGGTTTGTTTGAAATCAAGAACGCCGGAAAGAAGTTTGCAGCGCCCGGAAAGATTCAGGTGCGCATCGGCAAGCCCGTGCAGTTCACCCCGGAAACCGGCCCCGAGGAAATCGCGCGGGCATTGCAAGAGGCGGTTCAGAACCTCTAGAGCGGATTCAGCTCTCTAGTGTGATGTCCTGTTAATTCGCGACATAAGTTTGGGTTGCCATCCTGAGCGAAGGATCTCGTGCTTGTCAAGGGGACGTATCGAGCCGTGCTAAATGTAACCCGAGGGGAGGCCATCGAGACACGTAAGATGTAACCCGACTCAGAAGACGATTTGAGGAGGGGTTGGAGTGGGGCACAAGGCGAAGTGGGAATATTTTCGGGCCGTGTATGAGCGCTATCACCAGGCGGGACGGGAAGCGAAGCGGGTGATGCTGAACGAGTTTTGCCTGAACACCGGGTACCACCGGAAATACGCGATTCGACTTCTGAATGGACCTCCTCCCGGAAAGCAACCGGAGCGACGGCGGCGGGGACGCCGACCGCGCTATGGCCCGCATGTGCTCTCCATCCTGGCAGCGATCTGGGAGGCCGCCGGATATCCGTGGTCGGTGCGGCTGAAGGCCTTGCTGCCGAACTGGATGCCCTGGATTCGCCAGCGCTACCGGATGACCCCGCCGATGGAGAAGCAGCTCCTGGGCATCAGTGCGCGGCAAATCGACCGGCGCTTACAGGCGAAGAAGAGCGAGCGGAAACGGCGTATCTACGGGCGCACCAAGCCGGGCTCGCTGTTAAAGCACCACATCCCGGTAAAGACCGACAGTTGGGACGTGACTTCGCCAGGGTTCAGCGAGGTCGACCTGGTGGCGCATTGTGGAAACTCGGGCGACGGAGAGTTTGCCCATACTCTGAACCTGACCGACATCCATAGCGGCTGGACGGAGTCGGGCGCCTTCTTGGGGAAGAGCCAAGTGGTGGTGCAGCAAGGGTTGGATGAGATCGAGAGAGGGTTGCCCTTCCGCCTTCTGGGGGTGGATTCGGACAACGGATCGGAGTTTATCAACTGGCATCTGAAGGGTTGGTGCGAGCAGAAGCAGATCCAGCTCACGCGCGGACGGCCCTACAAAAAAGACGACAACGCGCATGTGGAGCAGAAGAACTGGACGCACGTGCGCAAGCTTCTGGGGTGGGAACGCTACGATTCGGCGGCGGCGGTGGAGGCCATGAACGATCTCTATCGTCACGAACTGCGTTTGTGGATGAACCTGTATCTACCCTCGGTAAAGCTGGTGAAAAAAGTGCGTGTGGGATCGAAGGTGCGGCGCGTCTATGACGCAGCGCAAACGCCGTTGGAGCGGGTGCTGGCTAGTGGGCAGGCCAAGCCGGAGCACGTGGCAGAACTCAGGAAGCTGCGCCAGTCTTTAGACCCTTTTGAACTGGGGAATACGATTGATCGGAAACTGCAACACATTTACGACCTGGCGAATCGGCGGCTCAGTCCGAAAGCAGCAGCGGATAGGATGCGGAGCGCCGGCCAGGAGAAGTTACAGCGCGACCGGCGCAACGGCTATGGAAAAGCCGCTCCGAGGAAAAGTCCCAAACCAGACTTTTCCTCCGAGCTTGCACATCGCGCAAAAAGCGCGCGATTCGCACTTTCCCACAGCCGCGACGACGGCGGGTTTAGGGTTACATTTCCAATGTCTCGACGAGCGGCCCCAAGGTTACATTCTTAAATGGCTTGACGCGGGGGATCACTCCAGAACCCGCGCTCGCAGCGCCAGCCCCTACTCCTCACCCACGCGCCGCCGCGCACTCCGCACAGGGACAAACCTCCCGCAAATAGAACCACGAATAAATTCCCAGATCGTGTCGATCATTCCACGCAAACTTCAGGGCATACTTGCCCACTGCCTCCGCCGACAGCGCTTTCACCGCCGGCTTAAACATGGGCAACGCTCCCGGCGCGAGCTTCGCCGCCTCGCCCGCCTTGCGTCCCGACTTCCCGCGCTCATCCTCGCACAGCGCGCACGGACAAGCATCCCGCAAGAACGCAAACGTATAGACGGACTGGTGCCCATCCTTCCACTCAATCTCCATCCCCGTCCCAGTCGTCAAATGAATCACCACCGACTTGGGATCGTTCCCCACCCGGGGCGAAAAATCGGGCAGCGCCATAAATCTGAGTATCGCACGCCACCAGCGCCGCCGATCAATTGTTGGGCAAGAATGTGGCGCAGACACGTATGGCGCGGACAGCAGCGTCCGCGCCACAGCGAAGCCCGTCCAGTTCCCAAGAAAGGAAACCAGGATTACTCGGCGAGATGGAGCAGCGTCAGGTTACGATCCAAAAAGCTTGCGGCGCATGCTTCCGGCGACGGCGATCAATCCCGTGCCTAACAATCCCAGTGTGCCGGGTTCAGGAACGGCCAAGCTCGTCTTGCCGAGATTGATGTCGCCCGTCTGATCCCTGAACCATTGATTCTGGTGCAGAAAAATAGTCTGCGTCGTGAATCCCTCCACCATC
>Ga0208563_1002045_pt1 | contig 12168 bp, 13 predicted proteins | sample June2015DPH_17_1_2_FD_184717 | JGI IMG/M metagenome (GOLD analysis project Ga0208563, IMG submission 184717) | Peatland microbial communities from SPRUCE experiment site at the Marcell Experimental Forest, Minnesota, USA - June2015DPH_17_150... | ecosystem: Environmental > Terrestrial > Soil >... | reverse complement strand
GCAATGGGCGCCAGCGCTTCCCGTTCGTTCGCAGTCAGCTGAATCTCAAATTTCTTGGGACGGCCGTTTGTCATGCCGTGAATGACGCCCCATAGTTATGAAGGTTACTTGCGGGACACAACACTAGAAACCAGCGTTGCGCAGAAAGATTTCCGGAATTACAAAGGCATTAATCTTCCCGTCATGCTCTCGGAAGCCGATACCTGCCGCAAATACGTCGTACCCAAACTGCAGGCGGCAGGCTGGGACAACGATCCGCATTCAATTGCGGAACAGCGCACCTTCACGGATGGACGGATCGTCCCGCTAGCTGATGGTGCCAGACGTAGACCCGGCAAGCGGGCTGACTACATTCTTCGCTATACCCGTGATTTCCCCCTCGCGGTTGTGGAGGCTAAGTCGATCTACAAAACACCCGGCCAAGGAATGCAGCAGGCCAAGGAATATGCCCAGATCCTTGGCCTCAAGTTTGCCTACGCCACGAATGGCCAAGGCATCATCGAATTCGACTTCACGACCGGACGGGAGCGCCCGGTGAACGACTTCGCCAAGCCCGCAGAACTGTGGTCCCGTCTGCGTACCGGGGAGAAATTATCCGACGCCCTCACCGCTGAGCGCCTGCTCACCCCAGCTAACCTCTCTACGGGCAAGGACCCACGATACTATCAACGTATTGCCATCGACCGTACAGTGCAGGCGATCTTGCAAGGCAAACGCCGTGTGCTCCTGACCATGGCGACCGGCACCGGTAAGACCGTGGTGGCTTTCCAGATTTGCTGGAAACTTTGGTCCTCCCGCTGGAATCGCACCGGCGAGTACCGCAAGCCCCGGATCCTCTATCTTTCCGACCGCAACTTTCTTGTCGACGATCCAAAGGATAAGATCTTCACGCCCTTCGGTGACGCCCGCCATAAGATTGAGGGCGAGGCAGTGAAAAGCCGCGAGATGTACTTCGCCATCTATCAGGCCATCGCGAAGGACGAACGGCGCCCCGGCCTCTACCGCGAATACCCGCACGACTTCTTTGATCTGGTCATTGTGGACGAGTGTCACCGCGGCAGCGCCAAGGACGAGAGCAACTGGCGCGAGATTCTCGACTGGTTTGAACCCGCCTATCAACTCGGCATGACCGCCACGCCGTTGCGCGAGGACAACCGCGACACCTACCTCTACTTCGGCAACCCGCTTTACACCTACAGCCTCAAGCAGGGCATCGAGGACGGCTTCCTTGCGCCTTACCGTGTGCACCGCATCATCACGCAATGGGACGCTGCTGGTTGGCGGCCGAGCAAGGAGGACCTCGACCGCTTTGGCCGCCGCATTCCCGATGAGGAGTACCATACTCCCGACTTCGAACGCAAAGTCGCGCTACTCGCGCGCACTGAGGCCATTGCCCGCCATCTCTCCAACTTTCTGAAGCAGACTGACCGGTTCGCCAAGACCATCGTCTTTTGTGTCGACCAAGAGCACGCCGACGAAATGCGTCGGGCGCTCAACAACCTGAACACCGACCTCGTACAGCAGCATCCCGACTACGTGTGTCGCGTCACCGCCGACGAGGGCGACATCGGCCGTGGCCATCTCGGGCGCTTCCAAGACGTCGAGCAACCCACGCCCGTCATCCTGACGACCTCGCAGCTCCTCACCACCGGACTCGACGCTCCCACCTGCAAAAACATCGTCCTCGCCCGTCTCGTGAATTCGATTGTCGAGTTCAAGCAGATCATCGGTCGCGGCACCCGTGTGCGGGACGATTATGGCAAGCTCTGGTTCAATATTCTCGATTACACCGGCTCGGCCACGCGCAACTTCGCCGACCCGGCGTTCGACGGCGAGCCCGCGTTGGCGACGCAGGAAGAAATCGACGCTTACGGCCAGACCAAGAAGACCACGATCATATCCACCGAGGAGCAACCGGAAGGCGGCATAGTAGAGGGCGAAACGCCGCAAGCGGCGTTCATCATCGACACGCCAGCGCCCGAACGGCGCAAGTACTACTTCGACGGCGGGCAGGTGGAAATCGCCACCCATCTCGTCTACGAGCTCGACCCCGATGGTCGCCAGCTCCGCGTGCTCAAGCTCACTGACTACGCCGCCGAGAAGGTACGCTCGCTCTGTCCGACGGCGATCGATCTCCGCAGGCGCTGGGCCGACCCGGAAAAACGATCGGAAATCATCAATCAGCTAGCCGAACGTGGCATCGACTTCACGGCGGTGGCGCTGCAGGCCGGTCAGCCCGAAGCCGATCCCTTCGACCTGCTCTGTCACCTCGCCTTCAACGCCCCGGTGCGAAGCCGTCGTGAACGCGCCGATCGCATGAAGCGCGAGCAACGCGCCTTCTTCGAGAAGTTCGCCCCCGAGGCCCGCTTTGTCCTTAACGATCTTCTCGAGAAATACGCCGAGTACGGCGACGCCCAATTCACGCTGCCTGATGTCCTCAAGGTGCCGCCAGTCTCCGGCCACGGTACGGTGCCGGAAATAGCCGCGAAGTTTGGTGGTGCGACCCAACTGCGCGAAGCAGTCATTGAACTTCAAAACCTCATTTACGCTGCATGAACGCTAAACACGACAAGAACTACCGTGCGAGTGCCAGCCAGTTCTTCATAGCAGGAGAGCTTTGTCGGCGCGGTCTCGTTGCTGTGCCTACCATGGGAAACTGCCCGAATACTGATATCCTATGCAGCGACACAGCTGGAACCAAGTTCGTGCATATCCAGGTGAAGACCTTTGTGCCCGGAAACCAAACGTGCAGTGTTGGGAAAAAGGCGGAGCAAGATTACGGCGAAAATTTCTTTTGGGTTCTCGGCGGCATCCCTGAACCGCCGAACTCCGGACCATTTGTCTACTACATCATCCCGGCAAAAGAAATGGCCTATAATGTCCACCGTGATTTTGATGCATGGGCTAAAGCTCCAGGCAAAAAAGGACAGCAACGTAACTCTACTACAACCTTCCGCAGCGTGCACCTTCCTCCTGGCACCAACGATTTTGGTTGGGACTTGAAGCAATACGAAAACCGCTGGGACCTGATTGAAGAAAAACTTCGCTAATATGGCTCGTTCCAAGGCCTCAGCTGTGAATCCCACCACGGCCCAATCTCTCGGCAGCCTGATCAAGTCTGCGCGTGACATCATGCGCAAGGACAAGGGGCTCAACGGCGACCTCGACCGCCTGCCGATGCTTACGTGGATCATGTTCCTGAAGTTCCTCGACGATCTTGAGCTCCAGCGCGAACAGGAGGCCAAACTCGCCAATAAGAAATTTAAGCCAGCCATCGAACCTCCCTACCGCTGGCGCGACTGGGCCACTAACCCGCAAGGCATCACCGGCGACGAACTCCTCGCCTTCATCAACAACGAGGAAACCACCCGGCCGGACGGGAAAAAGGGCGCGGGCCTCTTCCGTTACCTGCGCACCCTCACAAGCAGCAACGGTGACGACCGGCGCGATGTTATCGCCACTGTCTTCAAAGGCGTGGATAATCGCATGCGCAGTGGCTACCTGCTGCGCGACGTCGTCAACAAGGTCGCTGGCATCCATTTCACCTCCAGCGACGAGCTGCACACCCTCGGCGCGCTCTACGAATCGATGCTACGCGAGATGCGGGACGCTGCCGGCGACTCGGGTGAGTTCTACACCCCACGACCGGTGGTGCGTTTCATGGTTGAGGTCACCGATCCGCACCTCGGCGAAACTGTGCTCGATCCCGCCTCCGGCACCGGCGGCTTCCTCGTCGAGGCATTCAACCACCTCGGCAAGCAGGTCAAAACCGTGGCCAACCGCCGCCTGCTTCAGGAGAAAAGCCTCATCGGCTGCGAGCCGAAGCCGCTGCCGTATCTACTCTGCCAGATGAACCTCCTCCTGCACGGGCTCGACTCACCGCAGATCGACCCGGGCAACTCCCTCCGCTTCAAACTCACCGAACTGGGTGAGAAGGACCGCGTGGACGTCATCCTCACCAATCCCCCCTTCGGGGGCGAGGAGGAGAAGGGCATCCAGGGCAACTTCCCGGAGGACCGGCAGACCGCCGAGACTGCGTTGCTCTTCCTGCAGCTCATCATGCGAAAACTGCGCAAACTGCCTCGATCAGGTTTTCCTCCCGCCCGCGCCGCCGTGGTCGTGCCCAACGGCACGCTCTTTGGCGACGGCGTGTGCGCCCGCATCAAGGAGGAGCTACTCAAGGAGTTTAACCTCCACACCATCGTCCGGCTTCCCAACGGCGTCTTCGCCCCCTACACGTCGATCCCGACAAACATCCTCTTCTTCGATCGCGCCGGGCCGACCAAGGACGTGTGGTATTACGAACAGCCGTTGCCCGAAGGCCGGAAGAACTACACCAAGACTGCACCCATCCAGTTCGAGGAGTTCACGCCACTCATCGCGTGGTGGCGCCAGCGCGAGGAAAACGACCGCGTATGGCGTGTGCCTGCCGTTGAGCTGCTCGCCGCTGGTTGCAACCTCGACCGCAAGAACCCACGCGCCAAGGACGACATCACTCACCTTCCACCAGAGCAGCTCGCCGCCTCCATTCTCAAAAAGGAGCAGCGCATCGCGGAGATCGTCGGCAAGATCCAAGAACTGCTCGCTCGGTAAACCCAAGCTTCCGGAGACAATCATCTTGTCCCCATGTACTTCAGTTAACCCAAGGCGGTACCGGGGGTTCGACTCCCCCCGTCTCCACCTCCTAGATTCGGCTTGCGGCAGCGCCGTTAACGGCGCATTTATATCTGCAACATACCCGCCACGCCTCTACGTGCCGCCGCAAGGTGACAGGCAAGCGCACCAGGGCGGGTGCTTTGTTTTTGGAGGGGCACGATGAATGGACCGACGCCAATCGAATTCAGCGATTACCTCGTATTCGTCGACGAGAGCGGTGATCACGAGCTGACGAAGATCGATCCCCAGTATCCCGTCTTCGTTCTGCTGTTCGTGATCATCCGCAAGACGGATTACGTGGAGACGGTCTGTCGCGGGCTACAGCGGTTCAAACTATGTTTCTGGGGGCATGACGAGGTCGTTCTCCATGAACACGAGATTCGAAAGCCGGCCGGCGATTTTCACATCCTGTTCTCGGCCTCGGTGCGCGAACGGTTTCTGGCTGCGCTGGCGAAACTGGTGGCCGACCTGCCTGCGACCGTGGTCGCCGTCGTGATCGATAAGGCCGCCTTCATCAACCGTTACGTCAATCCTGTGAGTCCCTACGACTACGCATTGGAGGCGGGGCTTGAGCGCACCTATCGGCATTTGGATGGCCTCGGCCACGGCACGCGTACGACACCAGTGATCGTCGAATGCCGCGGGCGCAGGGAAGACGCCGACCTGGAACTCGCTTTTCGCCGCGTGCGCGACGGCAACAACGTGCTTAACCGGTCGCTCCCGTTCCACCTCGTCGTGGTGCCCAAGGCGGCCAACTCGGCCGGCCTGCAAATGGCTGACCTGATGGCCCGGCCGGTTGGCCTGCATCACCTCCGCCCACAGCAGCCGAATCGTGCATTCGAGATCGTTCAATCGAAACTCCGGCGCAGCCCCGCGGGGAAGATCGAAGGCTGGGGGCTCAAAGTCCTGCCCTGAAAATGCGAAAGGCCTCCGGGAGTTCCCAGAAGCCCAGCGCCGACCGGAAATTTCCAGTCCAACTTACCACTGACAATGCACAGTCATTTGTTTCAGTCAACCATTGTGTCCAAGGTCACGCGACGCGACGTCTGGGGCATGCCGCTGACGTTCAGCTCATGAAACTCCCTTGGCCCAAAGTCCGCCTCGGCGAGGTGCTGCGGCACCGGAAGGAGTTCATCACGATCGATGACCTCACGACCTACAAACGTCCGCGCGTGCAGCTTCATGTTCAAGGCATCGTTCTTCGTGATGAGGTGCCGGGCGCGCTGATTAAAACTAAAACGCAGCAAGTCTGCCGCACGGGCGAATTCCTCGTAGCTGAGATTGACGCAAAGGTTGGCGGCTTCGGCATTGTGCCAGAGTCGCTCAATGGGTCCCTGGTCAGCAGTCACTATTTCCTCTTCGTCATCGATGAGGCGAAACTTGACCGCCGCTTTCTCAATTTCTTCATCCGTACACCCGCGTTCTGCGAACAGGTCGCTGCCCAAGGCTCGACCAACTACGCGGCGATTCGCCCCGCGCATGTGCTCGGCTACGAAATCCCCCTGCCGCCGCTTGCGGAGCAGCGGCGGATTGTGGCGCGGATCGAGGCCCTGGCCGCCCAAATCAACGAGGCCCGCACCCTCCGCCACCAAGGCGCCGAGGAAGCCGATGCGCTTCGTAGCGCTGGACGCAACAGGTTCTTTCTTTCTGCCGTGGGGCAGTTCGGTGCTTCCCGACTGGAGGAGCTTTCGAGCCGCACAACAAAGGGCGAGTCGCCCGAGTGGCAGGGATTCACCTACCAAGACACCGGTCCGCTATTCATTCGGAGCGAGAATGTCCTTTGGGGCAGTCTCGACCCTCGTAATGCCGTTCACATCCCACACGCATTTCACGAGAAACTGTCACGCAGCCAACTCCGCAAAGATGATGTTCTGATAAACCTAGTTGGAGCGTCCATCGGTCGCGCCTGCGCAGTTCCCGAAAACTTGGGCGATGCGAACGTGAACCAAGCAGTTGGCGTGATTAGCCCGATCAAGGAACGTCTGCAGCCGGATTTTCTGGTTCATTTTCTTCTCAGCCCAGGCGCGCAGGATACAATTCACGGGGGCAAGGTTGAGACAGCGCGACCGAACATTTCCCTTGGCGATGTTCGCAACTTAGAAATCCCAACGCCCCCGCCCCCCGAGCAGCGCCGGATCGTGTCTGAACTGGACGCGTTGCAGGCGGAGGTGGACGCGCTGAAGCGCCTGCAAGCTGAGACCGCCGCCGAGCTCGACGCCCTCCTCCCTGCCCTCCTCGACCGCGCCTTCAAGGGGAAGTTATGAACGAGCCGACCGAAATCCTGGAGGAAAAGCAGCCAGAGCAATCTGGCGCGAGTAAGCGCTTCCTCAGAGCACGCCGTATGCTTCAGGCACTCCGCCAACGGACGGGCCGACTTCTTCTCACCCTTGCAGTTCTTGCCCTGGTGTTTGTGAGCGCAGCGGTCCTTCAACATTCCTTTGTCCATGCCCAGCTCTATCGGACTACCAGGCAAGAGCTCGGATTGTGGGCAGCACAAATTGCGGGGGAAGTCGCCTACAAGGATAAATGGGACCTGACGGGATACCGTCGTGCGGCGATTACGGCTCCAAGCTGGTATATCGTCACTAAGGATGGTCTCATCGTTGATGTCGAAGAAAGGCTAATCTCCGGGCTATTTGGGCGCGTCGAGCTGCCCGATCAGTCAATATACGGCGGACCACAAACGGTTATGACCACAGTTGGCGAGACGTGGCGTTTATTCGGCAAGAAAGTCGTTGGTGGCACGGTAATCGTCGGTATCTGCACGCCGGAAAACATCACCGCTGCCGATACCAAGCTGCTGGCTAATGCGTCGAAATTCGGTGCTACGCTCGACGACGCGACATCCATTAGGTCACGCGAGATTGATGAAGATGTGGATTACGCCGTCATAAGTTCCCAAGGAGAGCTTAGGGAAGCCTGGGGTGGTGTGCCCCTGAAGACAAACCGGCAAGCTTTGCCGGTACCCTCTGACCATCTGGCCAGGCTTGTCAGCAGCGGTAAGCCTTATCTGCTGTATTTCCAGCCGATACTCGACAGACGCGGGCAGGAAGTCGGAACGGTCATTGTCCCAAAAGACATAGCCCTGGAACAAGAAGCGTTACAGGCTCAAGACAGATTCAACATTTGGGTTATTGGAGTCGCCGCGCTGTTTGCCTGTGCCACGGTTCTATGGCTGATCGTGCGTGAGCTCGTCAGCCAGACAAAGAAAGTCACGCTGGAGGAAGCGCTAAAAGTCGGTGAGACTGGTACAATCGAGTTTAAGAGCACATTCCGGTGGGATGTTCGTCAGAATAAACGGGATGATGAGAGACAATTGGACGTGATCAAGGCGATCGCCGGCTTTCTCAACACCAAGGGTGGCACGTTGTTCATCGGAGTTGCTGAAGAAGGAACAACATTAAGAATTCGCGGTTTAGCGGAAGACTTGCAGGAAATGGGGGGATCGAAGGACAAACTCCGGCTCACTTTGCGGAACTTAATTACTGATTGGATTGGCTCGGCGTATTCCCACCTAATCACAGACGACTTAAAAGAATACGGTGGGCGCTGCTATTGGGAGGTTACCGTAGCAGCGGCACCTGGACCGGTCTTCGTGTGGTGGAAACCCAAAGGGCAGCCGAAAGAGAGGAGATTCTTCGTCCGAGAAGGTCCCAAGACTAGCGATTTAGACAACGAGAGCACCTGGCACTACATCAAGAACAAGTGGGGATAAAAACAGCCGAGCGGCAAAAGTGGAAGGTCACGGAGTTTGATGTCGTAGCAGGGAGGCGGATCGGGTCTGGTTGGCCCCTGTGTGGTCGCCGAGAAAGTTTTTCATCTCACTGATGGTTAGTCGATACTGGAGGCCGGGAGCCCAATTCAGACCTCGGGGTGCGCGTTACCGGTGACTAGGATCAAGCACCCGGTGACTAGGATCACGATCCTGATGACCGGGATGACGATCCCGGTGACTAGGATCGGACTCCCGGTGACCGGGTTCGCTCACCCAATGACCAGGACCGCGATCCCAACGACCGGGATCGTGATCCTGATGACCGGGATCAAGCACCCGGTGACCAGGACCGGGCACCCCATGACCGGGATCGGCGATCCAAAGGCGGGGATTGCGCTCCCGGGGCCGGGGATCGGGATTCCCGGCCCGGGGACCCGGGTCCCGATGGCGGGACGGGACCTACCAAAAATTGAGTATTTCGAGCGAGGCTGAAACGGGTCTGGTTTAAACAATTGTGATCGGAGAGCGGCGGAAGGGGCCGGTGCGCGAAGCCTTGAAACCGCACCAGTTTGTCCGAAATGCGGCGCGCAAATGGTGCTGCGAACGGCCAAGCACGGCGCGCGTGCCGGCAGCTCTTCCTGGGGTTGCCCGAATTATCCCCAGTGCAACGGCACCCGCCCGGTGTCCTGAGGATTACGCGAGGCTGGTGCGCACATCCTTGAACCCCGCGGAAGTGACGCCGCGCCCTCAGCCACATGTCACCTATTAAGTGACATCTTCCCTGCCAATCGCCCCCAACCACATGTCACCTATTAAGTGACATTCTCCGGCCGCCTGCTCCAGCCACACGTCACCTATTAAGTGACAAGTTCCAGAGGGAGCAGAAGCGGTCAGGTTTTTAGTCTTTCAGCCGCTGTCGGGATATGGAGGATTGAGTTATGAGCCGACGAGAACCTTCGAGTCCTGCGGATTATCTCGTCTTCCGCGCGCCGTGGCAGGTGAGCGCCGGTCTCGGCGTGGCGGTCTTCATTGCCCTGCGCTGGCTTTATCCAGCGATGATGAAAGGCAACCGGATCGGCGAAGGCCTGGCGCAAGTGGGCGTTAAACTCGCACCCCTGGCCGCCGGTTTCTTCTTCTTTCTGGCAGCGCTCTCCGCCGTCGTCGCTTGGCGACGCCGCCGCGGCAAGTGAACGAATTCACACCCCCGCTGCTCGCCCGCGCCCGCCCGCTTCTGCACGGCGCGGCCACAACATGTCACTTAATAGGTGACATTGTCTCCGCGCGGTCCCACCCGCAACCTGTCACTTAATAGGTGACATTCTCCGCCCGCCTCCGCCTCTCTCTCAAATATTGCACGTAGAATTACGGGCTCGGAATCGGCAACCGCGATGGCATAGAGACAATCATGCGCTGGTACCACTACTTGGCCTACTTCTTCGGGGGCGCCTTCCTCGCGAACGCGCTGCCCCATCTCGGCAATGGGATCTCGGGCCATGCCTTCCAGAGTCCCTTCGCGACCCCGCCCGGTGTCGGGTTGTCGTCCTCGACGGTCAATGTCCTGTGGGGCCTCTTCAACCTTGCTGTCGGCTATCTGCTGGTGTGCCGGGTCGGGAACTTCGACCTGCACAAGACCCGGCACGTCCTTGTCCTCGGGGCGGGCATTCTGGTCTTTTCGATCCTGCTCGCTCATGCATTCGGCCGGTATCACGGGGGATTGTGAGTTTTGGTCCAGGGTCTGTTTTCAATGTTAAGGGCTAGATAACGGAGTACGAAATATGGCGCGCGGCCCGCAAAGGTCTTACCCTTCGAACCGGACCGTCCGCGTCGCGTGACCGCCGCCACCGCCCGGCCCGGTCCGCAACCTGTCACTTAATAGGTGACATTGTCTCCGCGCGGTCCCACCCGCAACCTGTCACTTAATAGGTGACATTCTCCGCCAGCTCCTGTCTGCAACATGTCACTTAATAGGTGACATTCTCCGCCCGCCTTCGCCTGAATCACTTATCACTTATTAAGTGACGTGGTCCCTCCCGCCGACTTCAGACACATGTCACTTATTAAGTGACAAGTTCTAGGACGGCGAGAAAGATGACATGGGGCGGACAGTGAGGGCGCGAGGCGCCAGGCTGTCCGCGCATGACGACGAATCATAGTTCGCAGGCAGAGACCGGCGCTCGCGCCGGCATAATCAAGCTCGGGTTGGACGTGCATGCTGACTCGATTGTCGTGATGAGGCAGATCGACGCCCAAGCCCCGCAGCCGGCGCAGCGCTTCACGCCGGAACAGTTCCCGGTTTTCGTGCGCCGGCAGGTGGCACGAGCTGGAGCGGTGCATCGTTGCTACGAAGCCGGGCCGTTCGGCTAACGTTTCTGCCCGATAATCATGCTTGCCTGAAACCAAGCCCAAACGCGTCGGCAATGCGAAAAGCGAAACATCCAAAAGCGTGCTTGCTTGGACTGCCGTCGTTTTCCTCATCTCCCGCTTGGTGGAGAGCCAGCGCTTGGCCGATCAGAGTGGCCCAAACGAGGCCTGAGTCCCCCAGCACCGTCAGGCCTCCTCCATCCGGATCCTCGATCATGAGGTCAAAATGCAAGGGCGAGAGATCAACGAGAACACCCGTCACTACGCCCCGAAGAAGGCGACCGCTGCCGGCCCCCCACCCCTGGACCGGCAATTGCCGCAGCAGGACTTTGAGATGATTAGCGTCAACAGAACCAAGCGGGCGATACACGGGCTGCGGTGGCCTGCTTGAAGCGTAATCCTGCACACTGCTGGTCGTCAGGCGAATCAATCCCGCGTCAATATCTCCATACGAGGGATACAGTCCTGTGCCGGGCAGGTTCGTTGAAGCGTCACTTGGCCCTAGAGCCAGGTAGCTACCTGGCACCGGAAATTCTCCGGTTACGATACCGCCGGCGGGCGCGAGACAATGAGCGCAGGTTATCCCAAACGCACTTGCGTCATTAAGCCCCCACGCACCAATTGTCCCCTTTTGCCCCCCGCAGCATGGATGGCAAACCCGCCTTGGTTTCTAATGCGTCCAATGGCCACCACGTCGGTCGGCAAATCCATCCCATGCCGGCGCACTTCTTCGGGAACGTGGTGTTCTGGCTTCAGCCGCCCGGGCTTTACTTTGCGCCGAACGAACACGGTAACGCAAAGCTGTTCGGAGCGCTTTCCACCGGTCGATTTGAACCCAAAACAGGTGCCAACTACATTGGGAAGTGCGCGCAAGCGCGCGTCGGCTGCTTTGCGCGCGCTTTGCATCCGCCGATGACAGAGAGGCGGCCGCTTCATTGGCCCGGGATGGCTACGGGCACCAACGTCGTGACACCGCCTACGGACCGAATCTCAAAGAGGCGGAAATCCGGTTTGGGTGCGCTGCCGCCAGACTGCTTGTCGAGCGCATCCATCGCCTTTTGCACTGCGTCTTGAGCGCCCTTGACCGCATTGTTGATCGTGATGGCTTCGGGATTGCCCTGCGTATCAGCGATGCTGAGTGGCTTGAGATTCTTCAATACACCATCAAGTGCTTTCTTTTGGTCGAAATTCCCGGACTTCATTGCCTGGAGTATATCCGACAGCATTCTTTGAGCCTCAAACGCTTGCTTATTCACGGTCATAACCAGAGCATTCTTTTGATCCATGCTCGCCGTGATGACCTGCAATTGAGTAATAGCCGAAAGTTGTGGATGGCGGGTTGGGCGGGCAAGTTGGGGGTGCTCAAACCACAACCAAAATGCCCATCCACAACCCACCACAGGAAAGTCACCACGAAGAGGAACGATTCACAACGG
>Ga0208563_1002041_pt1 | contig 12185 bp, 12 predicted proteins | sample June2015DPH_17_1_2_FD_184717 | JGI IMG/M metagenome (GOLD analysis project Ga0208563, IMG submission 184717) | Peatland microbial communities from SPRUCE experiment site at the Marcell Experimental Forest, Minnesota, USA - June2015DPH_17_150... | ecosystem: Environmental > Terrestrial > Soil >... | reverse complement strand
TCACTTGGCTACGGCATTCAAGGCCGAGCTCAATCACTCAACATGCGAGACAACGGAATAAAAGTAATCATTGGACAAGAAAACACAGGTGTACACAAAGCATACTACGACTTGGCAGTCCAAGACGGATGGGTTCCAGGAAAAAACCTGTTCCCCATGGAAGAAGCAGCAAAACGAGGAACAATCAAAATGTTCCTACTTACAGACGCAGGACAAAAAGACGTTTGGCCAACTGTTAAAAAGACACTCAAAGAAGGCGACGCCCTGTACTTCTCACACGGATTTTCCATAGTTTACAAGGAACAAACAGGAGTCATTCCGCCAAAAAACGTCGACGTTATCCTAGTAGCACCAAAAGGTTCAGGAACATCCGTTAGAAGAAACTTTGTTGACGGAAGCGGCATAAACTGCAGCTTCGCCGTCCACCAAGACGCCACTGGCAAAGCACAAGACCGCGTGAAAGCCATCGGCATCGCCATCGGCGCAGGCTACCTGTTTCCAACAACCTTCGAAAAAGAAGTCTACAGCGACCTCACTGGCGAACGAGGCGTTTTAATGGGTGCTTTAGCAGGCATCATGGAAGCACAGTACAATACGCTGCGCGAACGTGGACACAGCCCAAGCGAAGCCTTCAACGAAACCGTCGAAGAACTAACCCAAAGCCTCATACGCTTAGTAGACGAGAACGGCATGGACTGGATGTACTGCAACTGCAGCGAAACCGCACGCATCGGCGCACTACGCTGGAGAGAACGCTTCCGCGACGGAACCAAACCACTGTTCGATTCATTGTACGATTTGGTGGCTGCAGGCGAAGAAACACGCATCGTTCTGGAAAAAAGCAAAGCACCAGACTACAGGCAAAAACTCGCTGACGAACTGAAAGCCATGGGCAACAGCGAAATGTGGCGCACAGGCGCAACCGTGCGCTCGTTAAGGCCTGGAAAACAGAAGAAGCAAGAGTAAACTTCTTTTTCCCTTCTTTTAATTCTATTTTTTTAGTTTCGGGCTTGACTATACGTCAAGTTCTTGGGTTTGGCAAGTTAATTTTTTATATCTGAAAGCAACGCTTTGCTAAAACAACAAGGGGCTTAGTCTTGGACTACATAACAGTTGCTGCAGTAGCTGTCTTTGCAGTGACGCTTTTCTTGATGATTAAGCGTCCACGCGGTTTGCGGCTTGGCTATGCGGCTGGAATCGGCGCAGTGGCTTCGCTACTGCTTGGCACGGTTAGTTTGGGGCAGGCTGCACAGTCCTTCTTGGACATCTGGGATGCAGCTTTAGCGTTCCTCGGCATCATAGCGTTGTCCGTAACGTTGGATGCTATGGGCTTCTTTAAGTGGGCTGCGCTACGGGTGGTGAAGTTGGCTGGCGGGAGTGGGTTGCGGCTTTTCTTCTACGTTTCTTTGCTAACGGCGGCTGTGAGTATTCTTTTTGCGAATGACAGTGCAGTTTTGATTTTGACCCCGATTGTGTTGGAGATTGTGACTTGCTTGGGCATAGACGCCAAGGGCAGGCTTGCGTACCTTTTCAGTGCAGGGTTAATCGCGGATACGGCTGCGATGCCGTTGATTACGAGTAACCCCATTAACATCCTGAGCGCCGACTTTTTCAAGTACAGCTTCATCGACCACTTGGTTTTTATGGGTCCTGTGGCAGTGGCAACTATCTTCAGCAGTTTGCTGTTGATTTACCTGTTTTTCAGGAAGCAGATTCCGAAGACTTATGATGCGCAGGCTGCGGATGCTTTAACCAGAGGGAAACCAGTGATTTCGCCTCGTTTGTTGAGGATAACCTTAGCTACGCTTGTGGCAATTGATGTGGGTTACGTGTTGACTTCGCTGAGCAGGGTTCCAGTTTCGCTCGTGATTTGCAGTGGCTCGGTGTTTTTGGTGGCGGTTTACTGGTTTGCGTTGAAGCGGAATGGGTCGGTGAACGGCGAGAAGAAAGGGCTCGCTGGGTTGGCTAGGGATATTAATTGGGACATCGTGCTGTTCATGCTCAGCATTTTCCTTGTGGTCCAGGGATTAGAGACTGCTGGTGTGACGAATCTGTTAGCTTCTGCTCTCACGACGACGAGCAAGCTTCCTTCTGTGCTGGGGGTTTTTGTGCCGAGTATGGTTGTGACGATTGGAGCGAGTTTCATGAACAACTGGCCGATGACGATTCTGGGTTTGCTAAGCATCAAGCAAGCAGCCGTGAGCGGAACAGCCTTGACGGGCTTGATTTTCAGCAACATCATCGGGAACAACTTGGGTCCACACTTTTTCCCGTTGGGGTCGCTGGCTATTGTGATGTGGCTGGAAACGATGCGGCGGAAAGGCGTCAACATCACCCTTAAAGAATACCTAAGGGTTGGTGCTGTGTTGTCCATCGCGCAAGTTGCTATTGCATCAGCGGTGCTCTGGGCTGAGTTGAGCATGGGCTTTCATTTAATGCTGTAGCACTTGAAGAGCGGCTTTAGCAAACCTGCTAAGAAGCATTTAATGCGAGGATTATTTCCCTGTACGCTTTTAGGGCTTCTTCTTCGCTTGCAACGTTTTTTATTAGCATGCGTCCACCGTTAAATAAGCTAACTTCATATCCCTTGTAATTGAACATGAGAGCTAAACGCGACTTCAAACGTACATTAAACCGCTTATTTACGGCTGGGTATACTTCATCAAGGTTCAGCTTTAACGGTTTTTCAGGGTTAATGTTAGCTGTGTCTTTTCCGCAAAGCCAAACAAGCCGCTCACCACCAGCAACCGAAGACAGCGCACCGTGGCACACAGGACAGCGGGTGCTTTTTGAAATATCTATGCTGGTGAAATCCATGTCGCTGAAGTCGCAGACTAACAGTTTGCCCTTCAAAGTTGAGCCGATTCCAACTAGGAGTTTTATGGTTTCCATAGCTTGCAAGGCACCAATTACTCCTGGTGTAGTTCCGATTACACCGCGAGTACTACAGGTCAGCAAGTCTTGGTCGGAAAGGTTAGGCATCAAACATTCTAAGCATCCGGTTTCAGGCGGAGCAAAAACGGAAAGATTTCCTTCAATGCCGATGGCTGCGCCGAAAACGTATGGAACCTTCAATTTTACGCATGCACGATTAACAAGGTAACGAGTCACCATGTTATCTAACCCGTCCACAACGCAGTCCACACCAGCCAAAAGCCGCTCGACATTGCTGGCATTCACATTTTCTGGAACCGCTTCAGCCTTGACAAGTGGATTAAGCTCTTGCAAACGTTTTGCTGCCACCTCAGCTTTCGGATAATGCAAATCAGCCATTGTGTATAGGATTTGGCGGTGAAGATTCTGCGCCTCAACTGTGTCTTGGTCAATTAAACGAATGTAGCCCACGCCAGCCAAAGCAAGATAAAGTGAAGAAACCGTGCCCAATCCACCTGCACCGACAACTGCAACTTTAGACTTAGCCAAGCGCAGCTGTCCTTTTTCACCCAGTTCTTTCATTATAACCTGACGACTGTAGAAATCTTTAGCGAACGCTTCCTTTTCTGCCGCATCCACCTTAACCATTCTCCAGAGTGAGTGTTGTTATTCAGTCTTATATTTGCCTTTTATTCGGAACTGCCTTTCATATATTTCCCTAATTTTCTCGATGGTATCCGCGTCCTCTGGGCCTTTGTCGTCCCTGACATGGATTATTCTGGCGAACCGCTTGGCTTTATTATGGATTTTTTAACTGCTTGTTTTTAAGAAAAGGGAATAAAAAAGAATACGTTAAGGAGAGGCGGGATTAGAAGGAAGCTTCGAGTTTTTCTTTGACTTCTTTGATTTTTTTGGTTAGCTCTTCGACTTCCTTCGTGTTGCCTAAGGCTTTTTGGCAGTCTCGTGCATAATCTAGGGCGCTGACGCCGTACCTGTCGAATCCCTTGTTAAAAGAGATTTCTGCGGACTTCATGAAGAGCTCTAGGCTTTTCGTGTAGTCTTTGAGGGCAAAGGCGCATTCGCCAGCCTTATAGTACATTTCTGCTGAGCCGAAATAGTTCTGCCCTTTGTAGTAGAGTTCAGCTGTTTTGACAAAAATGTCCTTCGCTTCAGTGTACTTGCCATTTTCCATTAACGCATTGGCATCTTTGTGTAGTTTTATTGGGTCTTCTTTTACGCTCATGAATTATCACTTACAATCGTCATTATTTTGCGGTGAACTCCCATTTAGATTTTCCTCTCCAAAAATGCTTGTTTCGAAAGAAACAGAACCAATCGGCAAATGGCATAACATAAAAGGCTCTTCCAACATGCAGTTAGTAGGGAATAAATCTTGATGCTTCGATGCATTCGCTGCGGCGCTGAGTTTTCGGTTTATCCGTTAAGGAGTAACTGTGAAAAATGCGGCGGTACACTGGAATTCGCAGCAGACTTGCCTGAGGCTGGAAAGTTGAAGTTTTCAGGACCGCAAAGATTCTGGAGATACAAACAGATGCTTCCGCCGGTTAAGCACATGGTCAGTTTGGGAGAGGGCGGAACACCACTACACAAAGCTGAAAGACTCGCCAAAGCAGTCGGATTGAAAGACCTCTATTTGAAGGATGAAACCCGCAACCCTACAAACTCCTACAGGGATCGTGCAGCAGCTTTCTTGACATCAAACGCGATTGATCAAGGTTTTGAAGCACTAGTTTGCGCCACTAACGGAAACATGGGAGCTTCTTTGGCTGCCTACGCCGCAAAAGCAGGACTGATTTGCCATGTCTTAGTCCCCAAAATTGTTGATGTTGGAAAACTGGCGCAGATGATTGCTTACGACGCCGTCATCGAGGAATCAGGCGACATTGTGGACGATTCTATCCGCAAAGCCGCTGCCTTAGCTAAGGAAACAGGCTGGTACCAAGCCACCGCCGAACTCAACCCGCTGGTGGTTGAAGCCCAAAAAACCATTTCGTACGAAATTAATGAGCAGTTTGCGGTTCCAGACTGGGTTATCGTTTCGATGGGAAGCGGCGGAACAATCTATTCTCTTTGGAAAGGCTTCAAAGAACTCAAACAGCTAGGGCTGACCGACTCGTTACCAAGAATGGTAGGAGTCCAGACTGAAGGCTGTGCTCCGATAGTCAGCGAACTGACAGAACAGCCATCTTTAAAATCCTGCAACCCATCCACACGTGCCCTAGCCATTCTCGTAGGCGAACCATTACAAAGCGAATTAGCAATCAAAGCGATAAAAGAATCAAACGGCTTAGCCTTAACAGTTTCAGACCCGGAGATTTTAGCTTCTGAGCTTCTAGTTGCTAAACTGGAAGGAGTTTTCGCTGAACCAGCAAGCTCAGCCGCCGTGGCAGCGCTACAGAAACTTAAAGTTGAACAAATCCCCAACGATGCCAGCGTTGTCTGTCTTATCACTGGGAGTGGGCTTAAAGCGACCGATGTTTTGCAGGCGTTGACGAAAAAACAGAAAGCGGCAGGCTTGGGACTCGCAGTAAGTACAAAGCAAAAAATCCTCAAAATCCTAAGCGAAAAGGACACGTATGGATATGATTTGTGGAAGCAACTGGGGCAGATAATGACTCGTGCCGCCGTGTATCAGCATCTTAATGAGTTGGCGGATAGGGGGTTGGTGGTTGGTTATGAGGAGAATGGCAAGAAGTTTTTCCGCATTACTGAGCGCGGTAAGAAGGTTTTGGCGGCTTTTGACGAGATCCAACTGCTTATGTGATTGATTGTTGTTGTTTTGGTAACATTTATTAGATAGTATAGCTGCAACTATACTAAAGTTATAACTATACTAAGGCGAAAAATATGCAACCTGAACTCGACCAAAAAGGAACTACCCTCAAAATTGCACTGGCGGGAATTATGGCAGCCCTTGTTGCAGTAGCCACCCTCTTATTTGTGGTTCCTATCCCAGCCACCAGCGGATACTTCAACCTTGGCGAGACACTCATCTACATAGCAGCATTACTTTTAGGGCCACTAGTAGGTGCAACAGCAGGTGCAGGAGCAACAATAGCCGATATTCTTGTAGCCGCACAGTTTGCTCCAGGAACCTTTACAATTAAAGCAATCGAAGGTTTCCTTGTTGGCTTCTTAAACAAGAAACTAAACAAAAAGACACGAAGCATCACTTTGAGCGCAACAGTAGCGATTGTTATTGGTGGCTTTGAGATGGTTTTAGGATACTTCCTCTACGAACAACTTGTTTTAGGCTATCCTTTCGCTTTGGCACTGGTTGAGGTTCCCTTTAACATTGTACAGATGCTAATCGGCTTATTAGTAGCCATCCCTGTCATGCACGCGGTTTTACGTGTTTTCCCACAGCTTAAAAGCATGGTTTGACAGAGGATTATCTATGAAACTGCCGCCTGGAAAAATCCCCCTAGACATCCTAAAAGAAGTAGTATTCAAAAACCTTGGCGCCGAACGTAGCGAAGTCGTTTTAGGTCCAGCAACTGGAATTGATGGCGCAGTATTAGATGTTGGAAATAAAAACGTCATTGTCTCCATGGACCCAATCACTGGTGCCGTTGAGCGCATCGGATGGGAAGCCATTAACGTTAACGCGAATGACGTTGCGACTTTCGGGGTTGAACCTGCCTTTTTCTTTTCATGCCTGCTTCTGCCAGAAAACGCTGACAGCAAAATCGTTGAAACCATAAGCACCCAAATGAACGCTGCTGCAAAGGAACTGGGCATTGCTATTGTTGGAGGACACTGCGAATCAACGCCCGGTTTAGCTAATCCTATTGTGGTGGGCTGCGTCATGGGCTTAACTGAAAAAGGCAAATACGTTACTGCGGCAGGCGCCAAACCAGGCGACAAACTGATTCTAACAAAGAGTGCTGGCATTGAAGGCACCGCAATTTTAGCTTCAGACCGCGAGGCACAACTATCAAAAGCCTTCAGTCCCGCAATGCTTGAGAGCGCCAAACGCTTCTACAACCAAATAAGCGTAGTAAAAGACGCTTTAACCGCTTACAAAACGGGCGGAGTTCACGCCATGCATGACCCAACCGAAGGCGGAATACTAAACGGCATCCACGAAATGGCAGACGCAGCAGGCTTAGGCGTCCGCGTTTTTGAGGAAAAAATCATGGTTGAACCTGAAACTGCCAAAATCTGCCGGTACTATGAAATTGACCCGTTGCAACTGATTAGTTCAGGCGCATTGCTCATAGCCGCTCAGCCAGAAGCAGCAAAAAGAATAGTTGACAGTTTATGCCAAGAACACATTTACGCTGATATCATCGGCGAATTCAACCCAAACATCAACAAACGCTTACTAATGCATAAGGACGATACGGCGGAGATGCTGCCAAGACCAGTCTCGGACCATTTGTGGCTGGCTTTATCGCGTTAAATTGTTTCTGAACCCATTTAGTGGAAGCTGCAGAACCCAGTAAAGCAGGAAGACAGGGTAAAAAACCATGTACTTATACAAGTGCGAATAAACCAAGCCGCATTTGAACTCGACGATTGCTTGTGCAAAGCCATTTTTTAGGTTCCAGTTAGTCGGCGGCTTATAATGCAAACAGTAAATGTCACTGCCAACTGACACTTTGTAACCGTGTTTTTCAATCCATTGTACAATGAATGCGTCTTCATAAGCGTGCAACTGTTCAGGAATCCTAATACCCTCAACGGCTTTACGCAAGATCAATGTGTCATGCATTCCGCCTCGCAGGTAAAAGCATTGCCTAGCAATCAGGCTTTGCAGTTTTAGTATGCGTTTATCTTTTACGTTGGGGATGACGTCAATGTTTAAGCCCCAAACCGCTCCGACACCGCTTGCCAAGTCTGCCTGAGCTTTTTTGTACCAGTCTTTGCAGAGCAACACGTCGCTGTCAACAAACATGAACCAGTCCGTGCTTACGCGGCGTATGCCTTCTGTGCGTGCTTTAGCCCTTGAACCCTTCATCTGAAACAGAGAAATATTGCCATATTTTTCGTTAAATTTGTCGAGGATTTGCAGGGTACGGTCTGTTGAGAAACCATCAATTACAATTAGGTTTTTCACAGGCACATTCTGGTAGATTGATGTAAGGCATTTGCTTAGCAGGTGCTCGCTGTTTTTTGTCAGCAACACTACATCAACTTGCTGCATCCATGGTCCTCAACATTTAGAGTTCTTAATAAGCACTTAACGCGTCTACAGCTTAAAAATCTAAGTCTCAAAAACACTTTTTTCCGCTCAGGGTCTGCCTTGTCCAATCAGCTGATAAATTGAGTAGGCAGCGTAGAAGCCGTATGCCACCAGCAACTTGCCAATCAACCGTGGATGCCCAAACCTGAACGCTTCAGCAACCAAGCCTAGGCTGCCGCGAACGGTCCAAACGTTTTGTGGTCTGTAATGAACGCAAAATGGGTCATAACAAGCAACCACACGGTATCCTTTACTGGCTATCCAGTCTTTGATGTACGCGTCTTCGAAAACATGCAGGCTTTGCGGTATTTTTATGTCTTGAACTAAGTCAGTGCGGATAAGAGTGTCATGTGTTCCGCCCCGGACCTCAAAAATTTTCCGTGTGATAAGCAGGAATAGTTTAAGGGTTTTCTGTTTTTGGATTGTTGACCAAACCTCTATTCCCCAGACTGCGCCCACGTCTTCGCCGAGGTATTTTTGGGCTTTTTTGAACCAGTCGTTACAGAGTACAACGTCGCTGTCAACAAACATGAACCAGTCCGTGCTTACGCGGCTTATGCCTTTTTGGCGAGCGGTCGCGCGGGTGCCTTTATCAAAAATGATTTTCACGTTGTGGTATTTTTCGTTGAACTGGTTTAGTATAGCTATGGTTTTATCTTCTGAGTAGCCGTCTACCACTATCAGTTGCCCAACAGGAACGTTTCGGTAAACAGACTCCAAGCATTCTTGCAGAAGCCTCTCGCTGTTCTTAGTCAACATCACAACGTCAACAGAGCCCACCATTACAATCACGTTACTTCTTAACCACTATCCTAACTGTCAACCCATAGTTGGGAATGTTAAACGACTTAAAAAACAACTTGCCCCCGGACTTTACAGCCAAATCATAAAACGTTTCAACCTTCAGCATTGAATAGTCCAAATTACCACTGATGCATTTTTGCCATTCAGATGGAGATTTAACATTAATATGAGTTTCATCATAATCCCGCATGAGTTTTCGGACCGGCTTCTCAACTGTCTTATTCGGGGTGGTGCAGACAATCATGCCCCTGCAAGCATCAAACATGCTCACAAGCGCTTTTTCTGGACAAGGCAGGTGTTCCAAGACATCGAAGCATGTTATTAAATCAAAAGTTGCGTTTTTGAAAGGCATATTTGATTGGGCATCGCACACTAGAAACTGTTCGCCGCTGAGGTTTTTTGCTTGGTTAATGCCCCACTTTGAGATGTTAACGCCGAAGGTTTCATAGCCTAATTCCGCTAGCACCTTAGAGGTGTAGCCGTAAGCGCAGCCTACATCAAGAGCCCTTTTGCCCTGACCATCCAAAAGATTGCAGTCTGCGGTTTTCAAGGCCCACTGTAAAACTTCTAACACATGCCGTTTAACATGTTCCTCCTTAAGCGAATACTTCCTGTTGCTAAAGTAATCCTGCTCGAACGTCAAGGTCAGGTCACCGGTCTCCAAGGAATAGGCGAATCACTCTGCTCTATGTACTCGACTGTAATATAACCTCTGCGAAAAGCGAAAGAACAAGCAGATCTTCATTAAACAAATGAGAAAATCACTGTTATGTACAACCCTCGCCAATGAAACCTGCTATATGCTGATGAAAAGCTGCGCAAGCAAGCCTGCTACTATGGGAACTGTAAAGTTATCTAAGTAGTATGTCATTGGTAACGATTCAAAGATGCCAGACACTAAGGCAATCGTAGCTGAGACAACTAAAATTTTGGTTAAACTCATTGGAACTAAACTTAACGTTAAAGCCGTCACAAAAAAACCAACAAGCATGAAAGCTATGGTGCCCTCATAGTGTTTTCTTTTGTTGTAACTGATTGAATGATTTGGGTAAGCTTTGCCTGCTATGGAGGCAGCTGGATCTGCATAAGAAATCACCAGTATGCCGACTAAGGTTGCGCGTAAATCCAAAAATGCCATATTCAACATGCCTGATACTATTAGCAAAATGGCGCTATTCATGGTTCTGCTTTGAATTTCGTATTCATTTTTTATTATATCATAAGCTTTTGAGGCGAACGGAACATTCCAGTTCTTCCCTTTTCTCAGCGAGTACTCGAGTAAAAGGAAAAGGGTTAGAAATACAGCGTATATCGTTAGCCCGACTGCCCTAGCTAATTGCGGGTCTTTTATGCCGAGTATGACGAGAGGACCAATTGTTCCGTTTATGCCTGCGTGAAAAATTTTTCGTTTGAATTCACTCTTTAACTCGGCACTAACCATCAGTGTGGAACCTCTTTTATGCCGATTCTATGATGCACAATATTTGACATCAAGTGAAGTGGCGGCGTCAGAACGAGAAGTACAATTACGCCAAAAAGAGTAGGTGTTTCAACCACTGAAGCGAAAATGAGGGCGCCAATTAAAAAATCCAACTGGTCAAACGGGAACCAAGAACTACCGGGAGGCATATCACGCTGCCTTTTGAAGAAGGATTTTACAGCGTCGCCTGTCATGGCCCCGAACCCCAATAATAAACCCAATAGTAAGCCGTTGGGTTTGTCGAAAACAAACTGTTGAACTGCACCAAGAATGGTGCCACACAAAGCGCCGCCTAAAAAGCCCTTAATGGTTTTGGATGGCCCAAGGACAGGTTTGCCTCGAAATGTTTTTCCAAGATCTAATGGAGTTTTTCCGCGCAGTTTGAACCAAACGGGACTTAGACTTGCAAAATAGGCTGGAAGTATAAACCAGAAAGCACTCAGAAATTCATACAGTAAGTCCAGTAAATCACGCTTCTCTTATTGTTTTGAAGAATTTCTGAAGGGAACTGGCAAGGGAAAGAGGCATCAACACGAAGGCGGCGATGAGGCTGCCAAGGTTCAAAGGGTAAAGATTAAGAATATACGAGAACTCCATGATGAAGAAGATTACGTAGGTGGCTTTCCCGTATGGGGTGGGAGGTACAAACGGTAAGCCCTTGATTTTAAGATACAAATTATAGGTGATCATAACTGCTTCACGTCCTATGATTAAGGCTAAAGCCCACCATGGAAAGACACCAACTATGAAAAGGCTGCTTAACAGACAGATTAGGTTGAGTCTGTCGGCAGTAAAATCAAGCATTCTGCCAAGCGCGCTTTCTTGTTTTAGGTACCTGGCTATTTTGCCATCAGCAACATCTGTACCAAAAGAGAGCGCAACCAATAAGGCGGCTGGAATCATGTTATTGGTTAATATTGCCAGAACGATTGGCGCTATCAGGATTAGTCTAGCGATGGTAAGCAGGTTTGGGAAAGTGAAAAATTTAGACCCCAGAGTAGTTGCTTCGTGCTTGTGAGCCAAACCAGGAAACCAACCGCTAACTCTATAATTCGATAATTTAAAATAGTTTTCTAAAATTTTTTAATCGTATTTTTTGGTAACAATAAAAATCTTATGGCTATTAGATTAAGAGAATAATTCATGATTAAATTGAACTTTGAATTGGTAAAAAAAACGCAATGATTTTGGTTTTTACCACGCCGAACTTCACTAACAGAACGAAAATTTCTGGGATGGTGAAGCCGAACCCTGTTAAACCTATCTGGTGAGAATCATAGAGTAAAAATCCGCGACTGAAAGGACTGGCAACAATTCCAAAGAGCCATGAAATAAATTTCGAACGGCGCTATCGCAAACCAAAAAAAGTAATGGTGTTTAAGTGTGGATAATGGTTTTTATAGTTCCAATCTGATTAACTGTAATATCAATGAAGCGGCTAGTGACATTTATTTGGCGACAGGCATAAAGAAAGTGGCATCCATAGCAGCACGTTCACTTGCTCCCGGCAAGCCTCATCATGCTCAATGGTTAGTCACAAGAAAATGTAACTACCGATGCAGAGGTTGCAATGTCTGGAAGGAACAAGACCAAAGAGAACTCGCAACAGATGACATAAAAAAAGGATTAGATATTCTAAGAAAACTCGGCATAGTTGAACTTGTATTCTCAGGCGGAGACCCGCTGCTTAGGGAGGACATTGGCGAGATAATTGATTATGCCTCAAAATTTTTCGTCACAACCGTTTATGATAACGGAAGCATGGCTGTAAAAAAAATCGATTCCCTGCGAAATGTAGATTTCGTGGCAATTTCAATA
>Ga0208563_1002015_pt1 | contig 12329 bp, 9 predicted proteins | sample June2015DPH_17_1_2_FD_184717 | JGI IMG/M metagenome (GOLD analysis project Ga0208563, IMG submission 184717) | Peatland microbial communities from SPRUCE experiment site at the Marcell Experimental Forest, Minnesota, USA - June2015DPH_17_150... | ecosystem: Environmental > Terrestrial > Soil >... | reverse complement strand
TTAAGGAGTTCAAGATTCAGACTAGCAACTACTCCGCGGAGTTCGGGCGGACGGGCGGCACTGTTGTTAACGTGGCGACCAAATCGGGTACGAATGACCTCCATGGCAGCCTCTTTGATTTCGTGCGCAACAACGCGCTGGGAGACTCCCGTAATTTCTTCAAACCTACAGTAGACGTACTCCGCCGCAACGATTTCGGAGGGAGCGTCGGTGGTCCGGTGGTTTTCCCGCACATTTACAATGGCAAGGACCGGACCTTTTTCTTTTTCGACGCGGAGTTTCTCAAGCTGCGGACCCCGCAGACGTCTGTAGGCCGGGTTCCGACCGGAGGCATCCTGACCGGAGACTTCTCTCAAGCGGGCTATACCATCTATGACCCGGCGACCACTCGGCTCGACGCGAACGGCGTATGTTGTATTCGCGACCCCTTCCCCGGGAACGTCATTCCGGCCGACCGTATCAGTCAGACCGCGCTAAAGGCGTTGACGTTCTACCCCCAGCCCAACAATCCCAGTGACCCGTTTAGAAACTACATCAACAGTGAGCCGTTCAAACGGGACACGCGGCAGATCGTCGCTCGCGTGGATCACCAGTTCTCTTCAAGAGACAATTTCTTCGTGCGCTACGCGCAGAGCGATCGGACGGACTTCTATCCCGGCACAATCCCCAACATGGGTGAGACCGACTACCAGTTTTATGGCAGAAATGTCGCCGCGAATTGGGTCCACACCTTCTCGCCTCAAGTGGTCAACGAGTTTCGAGCGGGTTACAACCGCCTGAACTTCGGATACGTGAGCCCCCGACAGGGAACCGACTTCTCCTCCCAGTTGGGCATAAGCGGAATACAAACCGGCAGGTTCGCAGGGTTTCCCCAGTTCGGCATCTCAGGGTACACGGGTTTGGGCGACGTCACGCCCTACGGTAACGTTGACAACGTCTACCAGTTGGTGGACATGCTGTCTTGGGCTAAGGGCCGCCATGGTATAAAGTTCGGGATCGACGTCCGGCGCGTCCAGAACGATTACTACATCCCTCCCATACCCAATGGCGCCTATACCCTTGCCGGGACGTACACTTCCGATAAGCCAGGAGACTACCTCCCGACTGGCTTTGCCGACTTCTTGCTGGGGGTTCCCGACTACACGGTTATCGGGTATTTCGGGGACATTGGAAGAATCCGAACCACCAACTGGAACGCGTTCATTCAAGACGACTGGCGGGTCACACCCAATCTAACCATCAACCTCGGGCTGCGTTACGAACTTTATACTGCGCCCAAGGACAAGTATGGCCGGCTGGGGTTCGTAGACCCGGCGACAGGGGTGATGACTTATGACAAGAACGCACGGCTCAATAATCCCATTCCTGGCACGGGGATAACGGAAGCGGATCTCAAGTTTCCGTTCACGCGTGTCAGCCGGGATAGCTTCCTCTTCGGGGACGACAATAACTTTGCTCCCCGGGTCGGTTTTGCCTACAAGCTTCCGTTCAGCCCCAATACGGTTATCCGCGCGGGCTACGGCGTATCCTATGTGTACATGCCCTTCAGCGATTTCGGCGGGATCAGCCAGCAACTGCCTCCCTTTGCCGTTGAGCCCGAAGCATATGGGGACTTCGCGTACGCGACGATTCCAGGTTACAACTTCAATGCCGCAGGAGCGCGTGCCGTCTTGCAGGCCGGGGCACCCACCAGGATTTCGGGCTTCGACCCGCATTTTCACTGGGGGGATATCCAGCAGTGGAGTTTCGACGTGGAGCACCAATGGGGGAATCTGCTGCTCGATGTGGGATATATTGGGAACAGCGCACAACATCTCGCCCAGCGCTACCTTACCAATAACCCCATGACTCCGGGGCTGGGGTCGGTGCAGTCGCGGCGGCCTTGGCCCGACTACGCCCAGGTGATGCAAGATCAATCGGATATCGACAATTTCTATAACGCTGGGACCGTGCGGGTTGAGAAGCGGTTCTCGAGGGGCTTCAGCTTCACGACTGCCTATACCTGGGCCAAATCACTCGGCTACGGAAGCGAAATATATGGAACTCCGGGGCAGGATGCAGCGTATGGGATTCAGGATCCCCTGAACCGCAGGCTGGAGCGCGGCCTGTCGCCGGATGACGTACGCCACCGCCTCAGCGTGAGCTACATTTGGGAACTGCCGTTTGGCAAGGGAAAGGCTTTTGGCGCCGGGGCGCCGGCGGCAGTGAAATACTTGATCAGTGGGTGGCAGCTTAACTCGATCATGGGCTTCCAGAGCGGGTTTCATCTCTCGGCTACCGGGGGGGCCATTACCAACATGGGTTGGGCTACCAGACCGGACCAGATCTGCGATCCCAATTCGAATTTCACGTTCAGCGTTAATGAGGTCTTCAACACGAGCTGCTTTACGAAGCCGGCGCCCCTCGATCCCGTCAACCTCCCAGGCTTGACGAAGTTTGGGACTGCGGCGCGGGGGACGATCGTCACGCATCCTCAGCAAGTCGTTGATTTCTCTATCATCAAGAACACTCAGATTAGAGAAAGGGTGAACGTGCAATTCCGCGCGGAAGCGTTCAACCTGCTTAACCACCCGAACTTCGCCACTTACAATTCGCTTCCCTACAGGAACTTTGACAGTTCATACTTTGGGAAAGTGTATGCTGCGGATGATCCTCGCTTGATTCAGTTGGCGTTGAAGTTGATTTTCTGAGGATTGGAGAGAACAAGATGAAGGAAATTGGACACATTATCGACGGAAAAGAAGTAGCTTCGGTGGCGGGGAAGAAATTCCTCAGCATCAACCCCGCCACCGAAGAGCCCTTGGCCGAGGTGGCCGAGGGCGGACCTGAAGATGTCGATCGTGCCATCCAGAGTGCGCGACATGCTTTTGATGAAGGGCCCTGGACCCGCATGCCTGCTTGGGAGCGGGGGCGGCTGCTTGGCCGGGTGGCCGAGATTATTCGTCAAAAGAACGACGAGTTGGCTCTCCTGGACGCTCTGGACTGCGGCAAGCCCCTCAAAGACAACAAGTATGGCGACGTCCCTCTGTGTGCTCGCATCTTCGAGTACTACGCGGGAGTGCCGGACAAGTATAGCGGCAAAGTCTTTCCCTCCGAAACGTGGCTTTACAACTACGCCATCCGGGAACCCTATGGCGTGGTGGCAGGGATCGTCCCCTGGAACTACCCTTTTCTGAACGCCTGCATCAAGTTGGCGCCGGCCCTGGCCGCAGGCAATTCTGTTATCTTAAAGATGGCCGAGCAGACACCGCTGAGTACGGTGGAGCTGGGGAAGATTTGTCTCGAAGCCGGCCTTCCTCCCGGGGTCGTAAACGTAGTGAATGGAGGGCCGGAGACAGGAGCCGCTCTGGCCAGCCACCCGTTAATCAATAAAATCTCTTTTACGGGAAGCACCGAGACGGGCAGGAAAATTCTTCACGCCGCTGCCGAGCGAATCGTCCCCGTTACTCTTGAACTCGGCGGCAAGAGCCCCAGCGTGGTTTTCGCTGACGCTGACCAGGATCAGGCCGTCGCCGGCGTGCTCTTCAGTGGCTTCTTCAATGCGGGACAGATTTGTACGACCGGCTCACGTCTTTTGATCGAAGAATCGATTGCCGAGGAGTTCGTCAACAAGCTGGCGAAAAGGGCGGCGAAGCTTCGGATCGGTGATCCGACCAGCGAAGAAACCGATCTGGGGCCGCTCGTTGACCGTGTGCAGTTCGAGAAGGTAAACGACTACATCCGGATCGGTGAATCCGAGGGAGCTCGCGCAAATTTCATCGGCAACGGATCGAAGCCGCAGCGGGGATACTTCGTCTCCCCGGTGATATTCACCGCCGTGAATGCGAAGATGCGGATCGCCCAGGAAGAAATATTCGGCCCGGTGCTTTCCGTTCTGACCTTCCGCGAGGAGTCAGAGGCTGTTGCCTTGGCGAACGGGGTTGCATACGGATTGGCGGCCTCTGTCTGGACCAACAATTTGGGCCGCGCTATCAGGATGGCCAGGGCGATCCAGGCGGGGATGGTTTGGGTGAACACGGTGGAGTATTGGGAGCCCTCGGTTCCGTATGGGGGGCAAAAGCAAAGCGGGCTCGGCGAGGACTTCGGTCTCGAGGCGTATCACACCTACACCAAGGCCAAATCCGTTTTCATTAACCTCACGAGCAGTAAATTAGCCTGGGGCCCTTAGTCCGCCCTTCATTTCCCTTCGAAGCCCACCACTGCGCATACAGACTGAGGAGACAGAGCAATCAGATGCAGGAAAAACGCGAAGCCCAAGGCGAATGCCACATTTGAGCACACAGAGGCTTTACGGAGGGCTTTGGCAGCTTCTGGCCTGCTGCCTTGCAGCGGCATTCTCGATGGACCTTGTGGGTCGCGACAAGGTTATGTCGCAGCTTCGGTCGGTCCGACGGGTGAGATTGTTGAGGAGGAGGGGGGGAACGTCACGGCCGACGATCTTTACCAGGCGTTCAGGGAGCAGGTCGTCGCCCTCGAGGAAGGCGGTGCCGATGCTCTCTGCATTGAGACCATGTCTTCCCTGACGGAAGCTGTCCAGGCGATCAGGGCAGCAAAGGACCATACAAGGCTTCCGCTGATATCTACCTTCACCTTCCAAGTCGATGCGGGTGGATGTCACGCCATGATGGGTGTGACTCCTGAGCGTACTGCTAAAGAAGCAGCAGCGGCCGGTGCGGACGTCATTGGAGTGAACTGTGGCAACGGAATCGCCATCATGATTGACATTACCCGGCAGATGCGTGCAGCTCAGCCGCACACGCCGATCCTCATCCACGCGAACGCGGGCATGCCGGTCCTGGAGGGCGCGAACATCGTTGGGGGTTTGCTGTGGCACCACTCCCGAGCATATCGCCGCCATTGCGAGAGCCGTCAAGGCGAGGAGCGCGCCCGCTTAGCAGAATGAACGTAAAGGGATGAGCTGCGTTATGGCGACGAATACTTCGGGAACTCTAATATCGCGGGGCCGCCCGAAGTTTCGACCGGTCCGCCCACGCTTGTGTGCTACCTGTCGGCTGGCCATCCCTGCGCAATCAATTCCGATGGCCCGAAGACAACGGCGCTTGAAAAACCCAAGACTTGGCAGAATGTCTATGGATTTGACAATGGCGGCCGCCGCTGGCATCATACGCCCGGAGACGAAAACTGTGAAGATCCCTCGTGGGGTAAACCGTAATCTCGAGCGAATTCCTCCGGCAGGCGCTAGTCTCTTCATAGCGTCTCCCCGAAGTCGACGGCAAAGCCCCCAACCTCTATTGCACACGCAATGAGTCATCAAACTTGCTCGATTCGTCAGGAGTAATAAGCCATGCGCGTAAACTACCGAACGAATGCTACCGTGCAATTTGAAATTCTGACCGAAGATCAGCGAGAGGAAATTTTTCATGCCGCCCTCGATGTGCTCGAACACACGGGTGTCGAAGTCCACAACCAAACCGCGCTGGGAATTCTGAAGGCCCAGGGTGCGTGGGTAGAAGGAGCGCGAGCGCGGATCCCAAGTTACCTTGTTCGCCGGGCGCTGGCCACCGCACCGTCGTCGCTCAAGGTCCACAGCCGAGAAAACGACACCCAGAAGGACATCGTGATAGGGCCCTGCCGGGTGCATTACGGCCCGGGGCCTACCTGCGTGAACATGATCGATCCGCGTAGTGGTGAGCGGCGCAAGTACTTGCGCAAAGATGCGGCGGATGTGGCCCGGACCTGCGATGCGCTGCCCAACATTGATTTCGTTGAGTCGCTCGGTACGATCAGTGACGTGACCCCCGACTTAGCGGACGTGTACGAATTTGCGGAAATGATTGCGAACACGGTCAAGCCAATCGTTGCTTGGTCATATACGCTCGATACCTGTCGAGATATTTATCAAATAGCAGTGGCAATTGCTGGGGGTGAGGAGAGACTTAAGCAGCGGCCGAATTACATCTTCTATGCCGAACCGCTCTCGCCGCTAGTCGCGACCAGCGAAGCGGCGGACAAACTGGTCTTTTGCGCGCAGCATTCCATTCCTCTCGTCTACACTCCCTGTCCGATGTGTGGCGGTACGGCTCCCGCGACCTCTGCAGGTATTCTAGTCAGCGCATTGTGCGAATCACTGCACGGGCTTGTCATATCCCAAGCGATCCACTCAGGCGCACCGTTTGTGATGGGAGGCGTGGTTTCGATCATGGACATGCGGTATTCGATACTCGCCTACGGGGCTCCGGAACTATCGCTTCAGTCGGCGGCGCTAACCGAAATGGGGCGTCACATCGGCCTTCCGGTGTGGTCAACGGCGGGATGCACCGATTCCAAGCTCATGGATGAACAAGCGGCTATCGAGGGCGCGATCTCAATCTTATTCGCTGGCCTGTCGGGGGCGGACTTGGTCCACGATGTCGGGTATATGGAAGCGGGGACGACCGGCTCATTGCAGATGACGACGATGGACGACGAGATCATTAGCTATGTCAAACGGTTGCTGCGCGGCATTGAAGTGACGCCGGAGACGCTGGCGTCGAATGTAATTCAGCAGGTAGGCCCCGGGGGTCAATTTCTCGCTACCGACCATACTTTAGAACACTTCAAGAATGAATTTTGGTTTCCGCGCTTGATGGATCGCATGCGGTGGCAGGATTGGCGAGCCAATGGCGGTTTGTCCATGCCCGACCGCGTGCAGAGATCTCTAGATGAAATCCTCCGGGATCACCGACCCGTTCCCCTTCAATCAAACGTACAGGAACAAATCGACGCGATTCTGGCCAATGCCGAAGCCCGCTATAGCGTAAGGACAACCCATGCCTAGGAGAAAGCCAGCTCAAGATCGATCGAGAACTGAGACGAAAAGGAGTCCAAGATGAACGACACCTTCACGCAAATATCGAATGCAGTGTATGAAGGCCGGGCCAAGGATATGCCGGGCCTCACCAATGGAGCGCTCGCCGCCGGTCTGACGCCTCAGGAGATTCTGGACAGAGGCCTGACACAAGGTATGCAACTGATCGGCAAGGACTTTAAAGAGGGAAAGAGGTTTATTCCTGAACTCTTGCTTGCCGCACGCGCGATGCAAGCTTCCTTAAACATTCTAAGGCCTCTGTTCGTGCAGACCGGAGTCAAGATGGCTGGAAAAGTGGTTATCGGCACAGTCAAGGGCGACCTGCATGACATTGGCAAAACTCTGGTCGGGATGATGCTCGAAGGGGCGGGCTTCGAAGTGATTGACCTCGGCAAGGACGTCGCGCCGGAGCAATTCGTTGAGGCCGTCAAGCACGAGAAGCCGAATATTGTCGCCCTCTCCGCCCTATTGACGACAACGATGCAGTCGATGGGCCGGACGATCGAGCTGCTCAAAGAGGCCGGCCTGCGCGAGCAGGTGAGAGTCATGATCGGAGGCGCGCCCGTGACCTCAGATTTCGCTTGCCAGATTAATGCGGACGCGTACGGATCGAGCGCGCCCGACGCGGTTGAAATCGCGAAGAAGTTCGCTCGGGTGAGCTGACATGCCTGTGGTGGCCATTGCCTGCCGGGTGCTCGAAAGCCTTATGGAACCCTACCTGCGTGACGCCGCGATCCCCGTGACCTGCAAGGAATATGGACTCCACCGTACGCCGACGCTAATGGCTGCAGCGCTTCAACAGGAAATCGACCGACTCGCTGAACCCTCGGTTGTCATCCTCGGCTACGGTCTTTGCGGGAATGGCCTTGTAGGCCTAAAAGCCCGGCAGCACACGCTGATTGTGCCCCGCGCGGACGATTGCATCATGCTCCTCCTCGGCTCCTACGAGCGTTACGTCGAAGAGTTCTCGGCTGAACCCGGCACGTACTATCTGACCAAAGGATGGTTGGCGAGCGGCAGTCATCCGTTGCGGGAATACGAGGAGCTTGTGGAGAAGTACGGTCAGGAAAGCGCCGATTGGATCATCAATGAGCAGTACAGGAACTATAGACGCCTGGTGCTTGTCGCGTCCAGCCAGGCTGAACTCATTGCCTGTCGCGCTCAGGCACTTGAGGTCGCAAGATTTTGCGCCGTGCGCTGGGGCTTTCGCTACGAGGAGCATATCGGCTCGACGGATTTCGTGGAACGACTCGTAGCCGAAGCACACCAACTCCGGAAATCGACGGACGATTTTCTCCTCATCCCCCCCGGGGGCGAGATCAAGCAGGAGATGTTTTGGAGAAAGCTGGGCGAGGGGAAGCAGCAAGCCCCAAATCCCGACGCCCGAGTCTCTAATCGAAACTGATGGCGCAGCGCGATTCTTCTTAGGAGGAAGTCATGCGGGTCAATTACCAAGCAAACGTAACACCTCGGCTGCGGGTGCTGTCCGACGACCAAATTGAGCAGATTGTCTATGCGGCGATGGATGTGTTACAGCAGGTGGGAACGCGCGTTTACGAACAAAGCGCGTTGAAGCTCCTGCGCGATGCCGGTTGCATGATCACAGATGATAACCTTGTCCACATCCCAGCGTGGTTGGTCGAATCCAGCATCCAATCGGTGCCGTCGCGCATAGTCCTGGCAGGTCGGGACCGAGAAAAGCGCGTCGCCCTGGAGAAGGATCAGATTTACTTTGGCACGGGTTCAGACTGCCCGTTTATTCTCGACCCCTACCGCGGGGAGCGACGGCGTTGCACCTACGAAGATGTCTACCGCGCGGCGAAAATTGCCGACGCGTTGCCGCACATTGATTTCCACATGTCGCTAGGGTTGACGTCCGACGTGCCCATCGGCACATACGACCGCCATCAATTGATGGCGATGTTAAGAGGAACGACGAAACCGCTGGTAATTACGGCTGTTGATAGGGAGGGACTGGCTGATCAGCTGGAGATGGCGTGCGCGACCATAGGTGGGGTTGATGAATGGCGCAAACTGCCGCTGTTCGCCATTTACATTGAACCGAGTTCACCGCTCGAGAATTCGAGGGTGGCCGTAGAAAAACTCCTTTACGCAGCGGAAAACGACATTCCGGCGATCTATACCCCCTGCCCCATTTGCGGTGCCACGGCGCCAGCCACAATGGCAGGTACCCTCGTCCAGGGGCTCGCGGAATGTCTGACGGGCGTGGTCATCTCGCAGCTCGAGCGGAAAGGCGCAGCCGTGGTTATCGGCGGAGTGATGTCTGTGATGGACATGTCCACCACCGTTTACAGTTACGGGGCACCGGAACTGGCTTTGCTGAGCGCGGCAATGACTAACGTCGCCCAATACTTGCATTTGCCGATGTTCTCGACTGCCGGGTGCTCCGACTCAAAGATAGTCGATCAACAGGCAGCCATCGAAGGAGCTCTATCGATTGCGTTCGCCGCATTATCCGGGGCCAATCTGATCCACGACGTGGGGTACCTGGAGTCCGGATTGATCGCCTCCTACGACATGCTCGTGATGTCGAACGAGATTATCAGTTTGATCAAACGTATTCTGCGCGGCGTCGTGGTGGATGCCGAGCATCTAGCGCTCGACGCGATCGAGCGCGTCGGTCCCGGCGGGCACTACCTGATGGACGACCATACGCTGAACTATTTCCGCAGCGAGTTCTGGTTCCCTGAATTGCTCGACCGCTCTAACTGGACGGAGTGGCAGGCGAACGGGGCGAAGTCACTTAGAGTCCGCGTGCACGAGAAAGTGCTGAACCTGATTGAGCATTACCAGCCAGCGCCCATCGTTGCCGAGATCGATCGGGAGCTGGTGAGGATTGTCGCCCGTGCGGATGAAACGCACCGATCGGAGGAGAAGGTCAGATTAGTATGAAGCGTGCTGAGTTACGGTCGCGATTCTTCAGCCGGCCCGGTTGGCTATACGCGCCTGCATGCGGCAAAAGGGACTGCCGTCGTTTCTAACGCCACTGATATCACCAGTTCAGGAAGCGTTTCGGGTGGAAGGCCAGGACCAACGCAGATTCATCCTCTTGGCCGTAAGGAATCCTTTCTGCCTTATGCCCGATGAACGACGGCCTTACCACTGGCGGATCGACCCTGATTCACGGCAAGTGCAGCGAGCCGAGAGCACGAGTGAAGCTTCGCCCAGCTCCTTACTAGAGGTGACCAAGCCGTCTCTTTCCTCATCGACGCTATAATCACGGCCATTCTGATGTCGCCCAGGCGCCGCCCCAGGTTTAAGTAGGAGCGAGGGGGTGCGGGCCATGCGGAGGTAATCTCGGCAGAGTTTTCCAAGTTTTAGGCCCCATCATTTGTGTCTTGATGTTCGCATCTTGGTCCAGGTGCTGGGTAGTGGTACATTTTGCTGGAGCGGCGCTCTCTGAGCGCCGGAAGTCCTTGAGAATTCAAGTTCGGCGGTCAGAGACCGCCGCCACAAGAATCAGACTGCCCCACTACCAGGTCCTCGCTTCGATTGACTCCCCCCACCGTGCGGCGGTATGCTGGTTGTAAGCTTTCCCAGGAGGAGAGGCAATGTACACTAACCGACTACGGTTGTTTCTGGCTCTGAGCATCGTTATCGGCGCAGTTCCCGTCTACGGGAAGCATCAGCCAAAGGTGCAGGACTGCCAGATCCGCTTCGCCGTGCTGATGTACGACTTCGACCACCCGGAGCAGGCCGATCAATCCCGCTGGGGTCAGCTGACTGACCGGCAACGGAACTGGTGGGGCAAGAAAGGTCAGCAGAAATTTCCTAGCGCCTGCATGGTCGACAACGCGTCGCAGGCGGAATACGTTATCGCCTGGTCCCTCCGCGCAGCTAGACACCGCGGCCTAAAAGCAGTTCTGGAACCTACGGATGTGCCCGTGCTCCGTCGGGGGACGAGCGACTGCCGAGTGGATGCGAATGGCAGGGACGACTGCACGCTCCAGCCTAGCGTCGAGACCGTCTATGATGTTCGCCGCGTTGCCACTCAGGAGGCCCTCGACCTCGCCAGCATACGCGTCCTGAATGCCCGCACCCACAAGACTCTGCGTTGGTACGAGTCTGCCTCCGACTACTCGGACATGGACGTGTTCAAGAAGGCGATTAAATTCATTGCAGGCGGCAAGTGAGTTCATGTGCGTTTGGCCGAGCCAGGGCTGGGCCGTCGTAGTACAGAGGGTCCAGGGATCTGGGGAGAAGCGCAATCTGCATTGTTACCGGCGGACAGTCGGGGCAATGACTCGATTGGGGAACGCCGTCGGCCTAGGCGCTGACGGACGCGGCTTAAGGATCGTCCCGAAACGATTCTTAATGTCGGTGAAAACCTCGGCGCAGCTACTCATCCCTTGATGGGCCCACAAGACCACTAACGGGTAACCGAGTCCAGCCAATTGTAGGAACCCCACCAATCCCGACATCCACTATGGGAAAAGCAGGCAAGCCCTGCCCCCCAAGAGACTGTAAATCCATCCTGAGATCCGGCATCCCGCCGCCTTCTGCATAGTGCTTTATCTGCTTATCTAGGTGTTCGTACTTACGTATTGTCGGCTCGTGTAGGCCCTTGGCCTTCGCATCTGCTATAAACCGGCTCCATGCACCGGTGACGGTCATTACCTCCTGTTCCTGCGGCAGCTGCTTAATCTGATTCATGGCCTCCCATTCGCGCACTGCGTCCTGGGCGTGCTGCCAATCCCGTGTCTTGAGGGACTGTCGGATTTCCCCATTGCCCACTGTCCCGTCAACCCAAATCGGGCAATGGCAACGGCGGTATTTCCTTCCTTCCGAACGATGAGCACACGTTTTGAGGTGTCTGCGATAGATGGTTAGCATAGTAAGCGCCTCGATTCTCTCTGAATGAGGGGTTGCGAAAAATGGGCTGGTCGGATAAATAGAAGGTAGCCATCTTCGGCCGCTCACCAGGCTGAAACGGTCAGGGGCCATCAGTTGTTAGCTGCAACTGGTGGTCCCGACTTGACGCAACCCTACGCTTCCGAGATTCCGTTGTCAAGTCAGGATTGCACGACAGTCAGGATTGCACGAAGCCGGGGGGGGCGGACCAGGCAGTGCTCAACCGTAGTGTTGCGGCCGAGACGATGTAGCGGCTGGTACGCCCAGGACGAACAGTAGACAGCCTGGGCTGCGACATACGATTAACATTCCGAACACTGGACAGAGATACCTCTCGCGATAACCGCGGAGAGCAGTCATTACACGCCGCGATTCCGGCACAGAATCTGTCCGTAATTTATCGCTACAGCGGTGCCCAGTCCGCAGTCGTCACACAATGCGATGTGAAGATCTAGGACCCCGCTCTGCGATCCAGCCATCCTGAGTGTTCGGCAGCAAGTGCAAGAAGCGCTCAGTGGTTTGTATGTATGGTGTGCCAGGGAAAGCCTGGCTGATCTTGTAAGCTGAAAGGAGCTTACCTTGTAATTGCCCATTCAACAAGTAGCCGAGCCAGCGTGGAGCGGAGCGATCCGCCGAGCGAAGCCTGGTG
>Ga0208563_1002014_pt1 | contig 12330 bp, 12 predicted proteins | sample June2015DPH_17_1_2_FD_184717 | JGI IMG/M metagenome (GOLD analysis project Ga0208563, IMG submission 184717) | Peatland microbial communities from SPRUCE experiment site at the Marcell Experimental Forest, Minnesota, USA - June2015DPH_17_150... | ecosystem: Environmental > Terrestrial > Soil >... | reverse complement strand
CGCGGACGGGCTTGTCCCAGTCCAATTTGCCTTCGTCCATCTCCATGCCAAGGGTGGTCACGGTGAAGGATTTTGTGATCGAGCCAATGGCAAACAGTGTATTCGGGGTCACCGGCAACTGCTTCTCTAGGTCGCGGTAGCCATAGCCCTTCAGGAGAATTACTTTATCGCCCTGCACAACTGCGATGGCTAGGCCCGGTACCTTCCAATCTTTCATGGCCTGAGTGACGAATTCGTCGAGCCCGTCGAGGCTCGGCTTGGCTGTCGGCGTGGCTGTCGCGGCCGGCGCTGGTGCCGAGGCCGATTTGCGTTCGAGAAAGAAAGGATATGTTTGCCCAGCCTGCGAGAACTTCCCGCTGACTTTGTCGCCCTCCAGCTTGCCGTCGAAAACAGCCAGGCCGGGGCCAGCGGGAAGCTCGAAATGAACCTGTGGCGCCGCGAATCGCACGGCCTGGAGCGGCAGTCCCTGAGCACCTTGCTGCGGGATATCGATGTTGGCCTGCCACGCTGCACCGGCGCTCTTGAAATCAACCCGGATCTGCAAGGCCGTCCCGGGTAGTTCAATCGCGCCCTCCCAGTGGCCCTCCAGACCCGTTTGAGCCGATAGGGCAACTGGCCAAACTAGAGCGCACGCAGCCATAACCAAGGCGATCAAGAAGCGGGGCCTGTGCAAGGAAATATGCATCGAACACCTCGTCATTTTCGATTTATTCTGCGGGCCCGAAAACATGTTGTTCGAATACCCGCGCGTCGCGACCCAACATTATAGCCCATAGTTCGACTGGGTTAGAAAACTACACCTTAGCTCTTGCGAACAGCCACATGGACGAAGCGTCGCTTCTCGCAAACTGACCCACTACCCAATCTTCTTCCCAATTAACACCGCAGGTTGCGCTGGCGAAAGTCAGCGCCTTTACCACGAAAAGGAGGTCCTGTGTTCGTTGAACTCATGCCGCTTCTTGCCGGCCGCACACTGCTCATCACGGTGGCCAAGGTGGATGACAAGACGATTCGTGTTAACGTCATTCCAGCCCTGGTGAAGGCCGACGACAACCCAGCTCTCAGTACACCGCTTAAAGCCACCCGCTGTCCCCACTGCACGGCGGAGCTCCAAGCAGCGTAAGGGGGGAGCAAACCCGCTCACTGTTTCGAGTGGCATCAGTGCTGAGTCAGTGAGAGGGGTAAGGCTGCTCTTCCCGCATGGAGAATCTCATTAAAAGGTAGGGTATGACTTCTTCGATATTCAGCACACTGGCCCTGCAAGGGGGTCCAAGAATTCGAATCCTGCCTGACCAGCTTGGGCCGAGTCAGCCTTGCCTACCCAGACTACGCGCGGTTTAATGAAGCAGTCGGGTTCGGTTGCAAGAAGGAGGCCCACGGGCTGGCCCGGGGCAAGGGTGGCCTCGGATTGGAGTCGCAAGCCATGAAGGGAGAGGTCAACGGTAGTAGCGAGGTATTCAGCCTCGTCACCCTCTATCACAAGAGTCACAGCCATTTGGACCCGCTTACGCTCCGCCGGGCGCTTAACTGATCGTGTGTCGTCAGGCATGCGATAAGATTACATGTGGGAGGACGGATAATCAATGGCCCTCGTTGGGCGGACGTAACCCGACAGTTGCTCAGCACGCCCTGGCCTTGTTGGCCCGGCTGTTTCGTTACGGGGAAATCAGCTATCATGGCGGCTTCATTAACTTGGCATCGGGCGTGACCTCGGTGCTAAGGATCGACCCGCAGTGCTGGGAACGAACCCGGAGATTGAACAAGCACTACACACCGTCGCGTCGGGGACAGCAGGATGCCTTCGATATTGGATCAAAGAGTTGATGGCTCGGATCTCCGTGTCCTTTCGGCAAGGCTGCGTAGCTCGGAACCGGGACGCGCGATTCAGAAGCAACCGCCTTGCGCCACCCAGTAGTGCCAATCGCCGATGGCCTCGGTGGTTGATTCGTCGCCTTTGATGGCTAGCGGTTGAGACAGGGGAACAGCCATCTTCCTGACTTGCCAGCGGATCAGCACGAGCATGTCGCTGGTGCAGGCATCTTCTGGAGCCATGGACCGGACTTCGACCGTCTCTCCTTTGAGGAGCGGAGAAACCACCTTGGCAACGATGCACTTTGCCTGAAAGGGGAATCGGATTTTTCCCTCCACGTAGTAATGTTAAAAATCCGGCGATCACTTGACTGGACGAGTTGCTTGCCCAAACGGGATCCCGACGGTCCCACGCTCATGCTCCGAAGGGCAAATCCCCGATGTGCTTCTCCCTATTTAGTCGAATCCTGCTTCTCATCCAAGCGCGAGGGGCTCCGACTTGTTGAAAATCCCCCTGGTGTCAAAACCAGAAGGAAAGTTTGATGCATCGCCTTTCCATCGGCGTCTATCAACGGGTAGTAAGTCGACTCGTCGCTCACCGCCTTAATATCCCATATCAATCCCTCACTGCTGGTTTTCATCCAGCGATCCATGATGCGCCGTTGAAAAGGCCGCAACCAGGGATGGACCGTCAAGCTCCCGAGAGGAGAAATCGGGACTGCCATATGCGGAAACGCGTTGTAGCGCTCCACCGTCTTGTAACCGTTGTGCGCGAATAGCAATTCGTACAGATTGGGAATACCTGCGGCGTTCAGGAATGGAGAGAGCCGCAACACTCGACCCTTGACAGCAACTTCATCGCCATACATCCAGACCTCACCTACCTGCCGGCCGTCAGGGCCCAAAAAGATCACGTGGTGGGTGATCAAGTTTTCCTCGTGCGCCGGCTGATTGGGCGGTGCCCAACGTACCAGCTCGGGCTTGGTCTCCCCTGTTACGTTCACCAAGAGCGTCACCCGATCGCTGGCAAGGGCCACAAAGCCGCTTCGCATCACGGTGAGCGCGGCCACCAGGAGAACGCACAAAAGAACGATCGTGGTGAGCAGAAGCGCAACGATGCCCCTCGATCGAGGTGGCTTGCCACGACCGTGCCTCAATGTGACTCCCAACAAAATGATAAGCACGGTGACAGCGGCGACATACATCGCCCAGCGATCCCAAACCAGCAGTGGCCCGGTAAAAAGATAATAGAGCCAGCCTATGAACAGGAACGTGATTCCGACCAAAAGATGAAATAGAACGTGGAGGACGCCTGGATGGCGACCTAGGATAATGAGAAGTAACGATCGAATACCGAGGGCGAAGAAGAGCGCCAGGATAAAGGCGACCAACACGTTGTACATTCCTGTTCCCATCTGTGACATCGCCACTGGCGTCAACTCCATCAGTGAGCAAGTGTAGCGCAGACCTGCTGTCCAAGGTCAGCGGTTCTTTCCCGGAGAGTGTTGTCCCTGTGTGCTCAGGCTCAAATCATCGCATTTTCGTCTGCTGACAGCCGCACCCGATCGATCATGGTCGAGATTATGCGCCTGAGTTGAGCAGTGGGGCAAGAGGGATTTGGCGCCTGGAGCATACGATGTCTGTTATGTAGTCGCCCATCAGCAAAGGGGACAATGGCACAGAGGGAGATCGTCTTCCGGACGGCGACTTCTCCATGATGATCGTACAAGCTCTTCAGAGAAAGGAGGTCCACGTTGCGCTTTCAGGGCAAAAGTCGACTCGGCTTCTACCCATTACCATCGTCCGAAGTCCAGCGGATTCGCAGGTTTCTCTCGTTTCCGGACCAGCCCTCGTCGGTGCTCGATCCCTGTGTCGGCGATGGTGTGGCGTTCGAGGTTATCACCAACGGTGCTGAGGTGCTTCGCTACGGCATCGAGCTTGATGCCTACCGTGCGGAGCAAGCAAGGCAACGGATTCCGAACGTAGTCCAAGGGAATACACTGGAAGTGCAGTGCCCGGTCGAGTGCTTTGGCCCCCTGTATTTGAATCCACCCTATGATTGGACGCTGGGGCCGGCTGACAGTCGTCGCACCGAGCAGTCGTTCCTGAGCCACACCTATCGCTGGCTGAAACCCGGTGGTGTATTGCTATTCGTTATCCCCGGCGACCGGCTGGCCGAATGTAGTCAGATTCTCTCCACGCATTTCCGTGACGTCCGGGTTTACAGCCTCGAAGCACCCGAGTGTGTGCGCTATAAGCAGGTGGTTGTCATCGGAGCACGACGGAGCCGACGCGAGAGAGAGCGTCTTACGGACAGCGACATCAGCCGGGCACGGCTTTACTACACGGGTCTGGCAAGGAATCCCTCGCAAATCCCAGTCCTGCCTTCTGAGCCCGAAACCCGATACATCGTGCCCGCGAGCGGACCGGCACAACTAGTCTACCGTGGCCTGCCCCTGGATGAGGTCGAGGATCTGTTGGCGCAGTCAGCGGCCTATCGACAGGCGGGACGCATTCTCTTTGCTGAGCCCGTGTCTGCCGCAGGCCGGCCCCTTACACCGTTGCACGCAGGGCACGTCGGACTCCTAGCGTGTTCGGGACTTCTGAACGGCATCTTTGGATCCGGAGATCAGCGCCATAAATCCTTCTGGCAGGCTGTAAAGTTGGTGGAAAAAATAGAGGAAGAAGATGAACAGGGCGTGACCACGGTAAGGGAAAAAGAACGCTTCTCCAATGAGTTAACAGTTGTGTTCAGCACCGGCCATGTCGCGATACTGAAGTAACGCTGCCACTCCACCTCTCAAGCTTCCCGCAGAGCCAAATCCCACGAGCCACAAGAGGAAACCATGAAGAATGCCCACGAGCGCTTCGGGGTACTGGAATACACGAAGCGAATGAAGGACACCACCACGCGAATCCGGCTTCGGCTGGATCGGTTTATCGGAGAGGTTGAAGACGGCCGGAACGGTAAGGCCCACCTCATCTCTGTTTTGGGTGGCGACTCCGATGTTGGCGCCATCTGGGCAGCTGTCATCGAGCAGAACCTCTTTACCGTGGAAGCGCCAGGAATGGATCCGCTCACCGCTAGCCTGGGTGAGAACGCCCAATGCTTCCGCGGGACTATCACTATCGCCGGCCGCAGGCCCCTCCGCCACTTGGTGGCGATCTCGGCAGAGTTGGCCAAAACGCGGCCGGGAGCAGATCCACAAGGCAAGCGAACCATCCTGTGTGACAACGATCCGACGTTCGTGCTGTATCGCATCGCGCAACGGTTTGGGTTGCCGGTGGTGCCGGAGTGGGCCGCCTGGTTCAACGAGGAACTCCACCGCCGTGGAGTTATCAAACCGCTTATCGGCCTGGGATGCTCTCCGGTGCTGGTCAGCGGCACGAAGAAGTTGTTCCTGAAATGGATTCGAACCGCCCTACGGCAGAAGCGGATCGAGGTTCCTGACCGCAATGGGCCGGTCCGCTGGAACCTGGCCCACAGTTTCTTCCGAGTTGGCAAGGATGACCTGGGGGAGGGGAGCCGTCAGGAGCCAGGCGAAGATAGTCCTGCCACCCTGGCGGAGGAGGATACACCGTCATGCGAATCATCTTGAAGGTTTCAAGCAACAACGAGTATTGCGATGGGGGATGTGAATTCGCCCTCGTGGATTTGACGCCGGAACTTGCTGCGCTGGCCCTGGGACGGATCGCCACACTCAGAGAACAGAAGAACCTCGACCCGGATATCATCGAGACGTATTACTGGGCCTACTTCGCGGAGTACTTCTCTCCCTGGGAAGATCTTGCCAGCTCTGGAAACGAAGCCGAAGGCACGAAGGTGACGTTGGAGGGCATACTGGATGAGCTTCCAATTGAAGACAAGGAAATAGTCTGCCTTCCTGAGAGCTTGCAGGGGTCACCTGACCAGATCGCCGCGGTGGAGTGCGAGCAAATGATTGTTCGTGAAGATTCCATCGCGTTCATGGCCATCCCGAAACATGCCAGCTTTTACATCCAGACGGTAGAGATACCAATCGCCATGCTCGAAGCAGCAGCTACCAGCGCTTCGACCACCCACGTCTGACCCACTAAGAATCACCCGCCTGTTGGTGCCGCACCGAGCCCGCAAGAGCTGCCTTTAAGGGTTCAAAAACGAGGTCGTCCTCGTAGTTCCCTTGCATCCTGCTAAAACGAGATAGTGACTGCGATCCCGATGCCCGGGTAATTGCGGTCATATACGTAGTACCCATCGCCGGTGTAATCAATATATACGTCGTCGGTTTCGTACCACGTCGGAGGCCACGTTTCCGGCCACGGATCCATGAACGTAACCCAATAGCCGTCGTACTGGAAGCGCGGATATCCGCCTACGAAGAGCATCGGAAGGGCGTTGATGCGGAAGAAGTGCCCACTCCCGAAGTAGAGCCTGAAGCGGTCTTCAGGAACTCGGTAGCCGTTGTAGCCGCCGCGTTGCTGCCAGGTGCGGTGTTCGTTATTCCACGAACTGGCGCGAGACTGAACGAAACCGCTGCGCACCTGCCCTTGGTGTTGCGGGACGCCGCTATGGTGGACGCCGCCATAGGTGGCGCCGGTGGGCTGGACGCCGCCATGATAGACGCCGCCGAAGCTTTGTTGCGGTCGTTGCGCAGGTCTATTAGCCGGCTGCTGATGCTGTTGCTGTGCGGGTTTCGCCTGCTGATGTTGCTGCCCCTGTTGCGGTTTGCCCTGCTCCTTTTCCTGTTGCTCACGCTGTGCGTAGGCAGGAGCAATGGTTCCGAGAAGAAGGAGCAGAACTCCCGTGCTGATAAGACCAACTGGTTTCATGAGTGTTGCCTCCATTACGGTGATTTCACGCGCCCCTCGCTCGTCACGTCGGGCGCGGTTGTTGTTTCCGGTGGTTGTCTCCGGTAGACCGACACGCGCATCGGTAACATACACCTGACCGCCGCTGAATGCAATTGATGAAGGCGACGATCCGAAGATTCGGAGCTAGAGCTCACAATGGTAATGTGGCTTAAGCATTGAACTCGAACCGAATTGAAAGAATGGTAGGCCTGGAGGGATTCGAACCCCCGACCCACGGTTTAGGAAACCGTTGCTCTATCCTTCTGAGCTACAGGCCCATTCCTCCCAGTTGCTTTACTTTCAATAGTTTACCACAGGCTCCTCCTGCCGGCGAGAATTTACGCCAACAGTTACGCCAACAGTTCCGGGTGAAACGGCTGGGAGGTTGTCCCAGCCGTCCAAGAGCTTCGAGGCTACCTGTGCAGCCTCTTTTCCCGCTTTCCGGCTGAAGTGAACATACCAATTTGCAGTGGTGCTCACGTCCGCATGGCCCAGTCGAGATTGGATTGTTTTGAGATCCACGCCTTCGTAATAGAGCATGGTCCCCGTCCAGTGCCGAAGTCCGTGCCATGTCAGGTGGATTCCGAGCTTCTTTGCTGCTTTCTCGAGCCCACAATGAAGCGCGTGCTGCTCCGTCATGGGCCGATCGGCATGCTCAGGGTGAGGAAACACCCAATCATTTTCTGTGGCGTTTGGAACCTTCTCCTTGAACTGTCTCAGGCGTTTGATCTCCTTCTCGCTCAGGTCCACCGGGTTGTCGCTCCGATGACCCTTGGTCTTGTGCTCTTCACCCATATAGACCGCAGAGAGAAACCACACGCACCGATTGTCAAAGCTGATGGCGCCCCATTTCAAGCCTTGTGCCTCGCCTATCCGGCAGCCTGTAACACAAACGAACCAGGCCAGCGTCCGGTAAGGGTCTTCGAGAGCATTCAGCACGTTGCAAATGGTCTCTTTCGTCGGCACTTCCTTGGGCGGCTTGGAAACGTACAACGGAAGGTTAATGTCCGCTGCAGGATTGTTGTCCAAGTATTCGTCCTTCCTCGCTTCCCTGAAGATCGAACGGAGACAATTCCTAATGTTGTTCAGTGTCCGTCGTCCGAGTCCTCTCGCCACAAGGCGATTCATGCAAGCTTGAACGTCCCGCCTTCGGATCCTGTCAATCTCCATCTTTCCGAAGTACGGGAGCAGGTAGCATTTAATAATCTGTTCGTAGCTAATGCGCGTGCTTGGTTTTCGATAAGGGAGGAACTCCTTGAGGAAAGAGCCCTCCACGTATTCCTTGAGGGTCAGGGCCGTTCGCGGAGCGTGCACCTCCTCCACCTGCAGCCCTGCCAACAGCTTCTGCAGGCGGCGGTCGGCTTCGCGCTTGCTAATTTCATCTTTGTAGCCCAGGTTCCGCGACTGCCAGCGCCCATGCGGGTGCCGGTCGTCGTAGACCCTCCACAAACCCTCGTAGTAGTGTCGCGCCACATTCGTCCGCAGACGAACATGACCGTGCTGGCAGTGACTCCGAGACATTCTGCGAATCCTCCTGTCTCGGGCACTGGTACTTCCGCTGACCTGTAGGTTATCACAACACTGATTCGAGCCACTAGCTTTCAGCCATGCTTCAACCTCCTCCCAATGAAATCTCAATGCCTTTCCGGCATGTACGTGGGGAAGCGGATTAGCCGCTCCCTGCTGCGTTCTTCTATAAACCCAGCCAACTTTGACCGCCAACTTCGCGGCCAGTTCAGCAGGGGTGAGGAAGATTCGATCTACCATGGGTAGACCTTCGCGTGATGGGCGCCTGAGCTAGACGCCCCTCACAATTACGCAGCCTCCTGGTTTGGTGTCGTAGTGCTTTTCCTTTCACAGTACCTCCTCGGTTTTACAACCTTGACAATCGTGATCGCTCACTTGGTTCTCGCAGTGTTGATTGGCTGGCTTTGCCAGATTCCATCAGCGAGAGTTGGGGCTCCGGCTTTGGGCCGTCGCCGTTTGACATACGATGTTCGGTGATAGAAGATCTTCTGTCGTAGCAAATTATGAAACGAGGCCCACAGCGATGAAAGGACCTGTCCCGGTGAAGCATTCAAAGCGGAAAGCAAGGGAAGAGCGGCTTATTCAGGAGTACCAAGCCCTCGAAGATTTTGCGAACCTCGGCGACACGCCTGATGACGTGCAAAAGTTCCGCAAGAAGAGTTCCGGCTTCTTTCCCAATGAGAAAACGGAGTGGATTTACAGGAATGCCGAATTCTGGATGACATTCTCAAATCTCCCTGAGAAGCGCCCTGACAACTATCGAGAGATCTTTCGCAGAGTTCTTCCCGCTGCTGATTCTCCTATGACTACCGAGGCTTGGGCGGACATGGCCAGGGAGCTTAGAGGTACATTACGCTCCTGTAGGCCGCCGTTGCTCTGGTACCGCACTTTGCTGCGTGCAGTGTGGAGGAGGGAGGACCCAGATGGCAGTTGTCTAAGGCACTTGCTCGGGTTCGACGCAGACCGTATACCGTTCCCCGGAGAGGAAGATACAGAACTCGAGCCGTTGAGCTTGTTCATGTGGAAGGAACATCCAGAAAAGAAGCCTCACCCGGTCACCATTAATGGCATCACGTTCGAGATTAGACAAAAGGAAACAGACACGATCGCTGGTTTGCCGTACGGGACTCCCGTGGTTGATGGCAATACGGCCATCATCAGCTGGGAATTTGGCTGTCAATTCCAACGCGCCGTCTATGACCTGATGCAGGATAGGTGGCGAGCAAAGGTGTGCTCGTGGCGCAAGTGCCGGAGATACTTCATTGCGGACAAAGTAATGCGGAAGTATTGTCAAGAAAAATGCTACTGGGCAAGAAAAGATGAGCAAGCCAACGCCTATTACTATCGCACAGCCAGGGCCGCGAGACAGGAGAAGACTTTGCGAGCGAAATCTCACAAGGGGGAAATCGGACTTGCACGCAGGCATGGAGCAAACTAATTGCTTAGGGAGCCAGTCGCTACCTGCTCCCTTCTATCTCATATATCCGGCGTGAGCGCACGCTTCGTGCTTAGGCCAGCAAGGGCGGTATAGATTTGAGCTACTATGGGTGGACGGTGCCTGAGTGGCGCCTAAGTTCGCCGGCCGTTCAATTACGCATCTCCCCGCTGGACCTTGTAACGCTCTTCCTTTAAAGGGACCTCCTTGTCGTACCGCTTTAACGATAGTCCTTCTGTATAAAGACTCGCAAGCAACGTTGCGTCGCATGTTCAGTATGAGAGCGTTGATCTCGCATTGCTCAGGCACTTGCCAGGCTCTGCAACGGGTGCTGTGTCACCGGTCGGGGTAGCCATCCGGAACAGACCAGAATGGTAGTGCCGTTCTCCGCTGCCCCTCTGATCGCTAAGTCTGCACAGTAGTATTATCTCACCCTATATAAGTGACAGTCGTAATGGCTGAACGCCTTTGAAACTTAGAATCCCACCTGTCTGAGACAGTCCTAAGCGAGTTGCTCGCTCCCTTGCTTTCCGCTTTGAACTCCCTATCCGGGACAGTTCCTTGGCAGGGTCTCTCATTTTACCTAGGATCGCCATTGAAAGCGATGATCCGCCCGTTGTCCTGACCAGCAACGGCAGGCATAACCAACAGGCGGGAAGAAAGAAGAAAGGAAGTAAATGGCGAAAAGACATTCCCCCGAATTTGGTCGACAGATGGCCAAGTTCTACAAAGCAAACAAGGACGCTAGCCTTGAGAAGGCCAGGAAACATGCGGCAAAGCTGGGCTATCCCGAGTTCAGTAAGGGCGCCCATGACGAATACCGCAAAAAGGCCGGCCTCAATACACGGCGGACGAATACACGCAAGGCAGCCGCTGCCGAGCTGGAAATCCCGGAACGGTGCTGGCGAGATTTAAGCACCGGCGAATTCTGCACCGACTTCGATCTGGGCAAGCCTGGAACACGAGTCGCAATCTACAAGCTGGTGGCCACGGGCGCGATCAGCCTGGCCTATCCGCGGAAAGCGTAGGGCGAATCAAGTGAAACTAGGGGGATGGCCTTGAGGCTGTCCCCGCCCAGTTCAAGATCAAGCATGAGGACGTGGGTGGAACGTCACTCACGTTATGCCGCCGGTCCACGGAACCCGCGAGTTGGGTCACCGTGGGCCGGATCAGGCAGCGTAGTTAGGACCGAAGCTCGGCCGCAGCCGGTGCGGAGAATTCCGGCAAGGAGGAAATTACAGTGAACGGCACGAAAAACGATTGGCAGATCACAAAGAGGGGCTACAACTTTTTCGCTGTCCTCTCAGCATTGCAAAAGGCGATTCGACGCGGCGAAGCGCGGCTCGCTTGTTATTGGGCCGCTGAATTATATGAGTCCGGTTTTGGACCAGCCGTTTGGAACCGGTTACTCATCATTTCGGCAGAGGATTGCTGGGGCACGGTGACTCAGCACGTGGAAGCCCTCCGGCAGGAGGTAAAAGCTCTCGAAGCGGCCGATAAACACATCAACAAGGGCAAAGACGGGAGCAAGAAGAAACCACTTAATGTGCTCTTCGTTCTCAAAGCTGCCTACTTGCTGGCTCTGGCGCAAAAGTGCCGGGACGTGGACAACTTTTATTGCCTGGTTTACGTCCCCGCCGCCATCCCCGAAAAGGAATTGGCCGCAGATCTGGAAGCCGCTAAGGACGAGAAGGTTGCGATTCCTGAAGACGCCCTCGACAAGCACACCATCGAAGGCAAGATGCGGCTCAAGAAGCTGGGTCTGTCAGATAAACAGATGACCGAGCAATTCATCCTAAAGGAGACCAAAGCCCTGAAGCCAAGAGTTCCGGGGATATTTGATGAGGAGTTAGGTCTGCTGTAGCTTCGCGAAAGCCGGCGGTGGGCACGACCAGCGTGGTCGGCCCCGACATGGACTAGCTGTAGTGCGAAAAAAGCGAAATAGAGGTAGTTAAAGGAGTTGAATATGGGAAAGACGAAAAGCGGAGTTTGCGACTTTACGCAGAACTTCTGGATCGGATGCCAGCCGGTAAGTGAGGGCTGTCTGCATTGCTACGCCCGTGCAGCGTGTAGCAAATATGACCGCGATTTCAATAAACTCGTGCGCACAAAGACGTGGGATGAGCCTTTGAAGTTGCAGAGGAAGGCGGCCAAGGAACGGAAAGTCTTGAAGATCTTTACCAGCAGTTGGAGTGACTTCTTCCATCCGGCCGCGGATCAATGGCGAGCTGAAGCTTGGAACATCATCAGGCGGACACCCAACTTGCTCTGGCAGGTTTTGACGAAACGTGCCGAGTGCATTGCGGACCGGCTGCCGGAGGATTGGGGAGAAGGTTACCCGAACGTATGTCTCGGCGTCACCGTCGAGCTGAAGAAGTATCTGTGGCGCATGGATACGTTGCGCAAGATTCCGGCGAGAACGCGCTATGTGATTGCGGAGCCGATCCTGGAGGATTTGATGCCAGACATCGAGCAGCACATCCAGGGTTTCGACCAGCTGATGGTCGGCGGCGAGTCTGGTAACGACACGATGGACTTCAGGCCGATGGACGAGCAATGGGCCAGGAATCTTCGCGATATGTGCAAGGCCCGCAACATTGCGTTTTATTTCAAGCAACATGCCGGGCGATGTTCGCAAATGGGCACGAGCCTCGACGGGGTCAAGCACCAGGAATTTCCCGCAGCCTGGAATTCGTATAAGCCTGCTTACGTGCCCCCTGGGCCGCTCG
>Ga0208563_1002010_pt1 | contig 12358 bp, 10 predicted proteins | sample June2015DPH_17_1_2_FD_184717 | JGI IMG/M metagenome (GOLD analysis project Ga0208563, IMG submission 184717) | Peatland microbial communities from SPRUCE experiment site at the Marcell Experimental Forest, Minnesota, USA - June2015DPH_17_150... | ecosystem: Environmental > Terrestrial > Soil >... | reverse complement strand
CGCCGCCAATTCCGCTGCCGCAGATTCCTGAAGCTGGAAAACCGCCGAGCTCTAAACCTGAAGGAAGAGACTACAGCGCTTAACTGCCAATGTGCTTCAGAGGAACCCTTTAAATTTCCGAGCTACGGCATCAGCAATTTTTAGTTCAATTGGAAACTGAGAATGCGCACAGTAAAACCTTCTTCCTGCAATGAAGCAGCTAAATACAAAAGGGAAAGTGGAACCTGTGGGTCAGGCGCTTTAAGTTTTCCTGGAAAAACAAGCAAAACATCTCTTCGATTATCGCCGAAATATACGTTGCAAATGTGATAAACATGTCTGGGGATTAAACAATCCTAAAAAGCCTCGCTAGTAAACTATTCAGAATTGCCCTTTTGATCCTTCCTAATTTTTTTTAGGAAAATGAAGTGCTACGTTTAGACCTATGGTCTGTTAGAACACTGTTTTGAGTAAGGAGTCTAGTAAATCCGGCAAAAGAGATTTTTGTATACGAAAGCATCAACGAAACAAAGTAAAAGTTGGAAAAAGAGGTTTATTTTAGCGGTACATACATTGAAGAGCGTGATGCACCGATACCTGGTGTTCCATGCCTAACAGGCTTGTTTGTTATCGCGAATTCGCCAAGGTAATGCCCAATCATTTCAGGTTTAATGTCGACTTTAACGAATTCTTTGCCGTTGTGCACACCGATTTTTGAGCCAACCATTTCTGGCAGAATAATGAGGTCGCGCACGTGAGTTTTAAGGTTGACTTCTTTGCCTTGTTTTTGAGCTTCTTTAGCTTCTCGGAGTTTCTCTAGCAGAATGCGTTGTTCAGGAGTTAAACCTCTCTGCAAGCTTCTTCTTTGACGCGAAGGAAGCAAATTAATGAATTCATCCATAGACATGCCTGTCAAACTATTCAAGCTGTGTCCACGGTAACTAAATTCTTTCGGCATTTTTTATCTTCACCTTAAACTCATTCTTAAACGCTATAAACCTTCTGCCAATTCTTAACGGATTGCGCGCTTCTTTTTCTGTCCTGGACCTCTTGCAGCGATTAATCCAACTTTTTGTCCTGGCGGTGCGCCGTGAGACGTTGTTGTACATCTACGAGCACTTCGTTTACTGCTACCGTATGGGTGGCAAGCGGGAACCATTTTTCGTCCGCTAGTTCTTGGATACTTGTGACCTTTAGCTTTCATCCAATGGAATTTCGCGCCTGCCTTCAGGAAAGGCTTCTCGATTCTTCCAGAAGCAGAAACGACACCTATAGTTGTCAAGCAGTAATCATTAACGTATCTTGTTCGCCCTGAAGGCAACCGTATCATTGTGCCTTGTGGAGTGTGACCGACAACAGTTGCGTAAGCACCTGAAGATTTCGCCATTTTGCCACCATCGCCTGGACGAAGTTCAAGGTCACAAACTATAGTTCCTTCAGGCACTTTTCCCAAAGGAAGAATGTTGCCTATTTCAGCTGTTGCTTTTCCACCGAAGCAGATTTGCTGTCCCGTGAATATACCTTCAGGAGGCACAGTGTAGCATGATAAACCATTTTCAAATTTCACTAAAGCTAATGGTGCACCACGTCCTGGATCATGAACAAGGGAGTCTACAACACCGCTAATCGAAGCTTCAAAAGCTTCTTTAGGCGCTACTGTAGGATACTTCGCAGGAGCAACTCTCTTGTGCGTTGAAGCCCGCCAGTTTTGGCCACCGCGACCACTTCTTTGAACACGAATTCGTTTTCCCATAAGTCATGCCTTCAAACAGTTTACAATATTCCAAGTTTAATAGCAACATCTGAAGCCTTGAATTCAGGGTTAAGCTTCACAAAGGCTTTTTTTACGCCTTGCGGAGTAATGAGCAAATTCACTTTGTTAACTTTCACTTCGTAGAGCTGCTCAATAGCGCGTTTCACGTCGCTTTTGTCAGCTTTCAAGTTAACTATGAATATAAGCTTGTTATCTCGTTCAACCATTAAACTTGCGGATTCCGTCATTAACGGGTAAGATATAACTTCGTTGACGTCCATTATGCACTTTCTCCTTCACCGTAGAGTTTATCTAATCTTTTAATAGCGCCATTCGTCCACAACGTTAATCGTCCTGGATGAGTTCCCGGCGCCAACATTTCAGTATTGAGATTAGCAACTGTAGTAACTTCAACACCTGGAACATTACTTGCAGCGTTCACTAAGCCCTTATTCTCAACCACAACGATAAGTGGTCCAATGGCTTGCTTCATTTTTCTGCCTCTGTGCTTGCCTTTGCCTGCGCGGATTTTTCGGCTATCTCGCACTCGGGTAATGTCTTTTGTGACGCCTAAGTTTGTGAGGGTTTCCTCTACTTCTTTAGCCTTCGTTAAACCTTCAATAGCGTCGTCAACTATCAAGGGTATCTTAGGAACATCGTCAATCCTGTGGCCGCGTGAAGCTACTGTATCTTTTTGTGCAGTGGCTGCTATGGCTGAAATTAAGGCAAGGTGAGCTTCTTTTTTGGGGATGTGCTTCACGATTTTCTTTTCGGCTCTCGGTGGATGAGGCTGTCTTCCGCCAACTGTGCTTGGGGCAAAAGCTGCTCTTCCTCCACCGCCTTTAATGCGGGGAACTCTTGAAATTGCGAAGCCTGTGCCGCGTGATTCTGCAGTGGTTCTTTTTCCAGCCATGGGATCTCTGCCTTGAGGCTGAATCCGATTGGATTGGATTGCAAGTACAGCGCGTTTTATTACATCTGGCCTAAGCGGTGCTGAGAAAACACTTGGAAGCGTAATCTTTCCCGATGATTTACCTTGAAGATCATAGATTTCTGCGGTTTTTTGTTTTGCCATGGCTTTTCAACCTTATTTTCCTTGAGGGGATTCCAGCGATATATATGTGACTTGCGGTGGAGTTTCTGGTATTTCCCTTGGTGGACGTGCAGGATAACGTAAGCGTATTTGGCGTTTTTCTGTGCCGGGAACACTGCCTTCTATGAGGATGTATGGGCCTTTAACTTCGCCATATCTTATGTAACCGCCTTTAACGGTTACTTCTTTGCCGTCTTTGCCGATTTTTAATATGCGCTTGTTATATTCTATGCGTTGGTGGTAACCCATTTGTCCTGCTCGGGGTACCGAGTACGTGACGTGGTGTGGGTTCCATGGGCCTAATGTGGCGACGCCACGTTTGGTTTTTCGGCCTTTATGCTGGAGTATGGCTACTCCCCAACGTTTAACTGGACCTTGGAAGCCTTTGCCCGTTGTAATCCCACCGATGTCTACGTATTGACCGTCTTTGAATACTTCTTCTGGTGTTACTGTGTTTCCTAAAAGGTGTTTGGCGTATTCTAGTTGTTGTGGGATTGTTCCTCCGCCAATTTGGATTTCTGAAATTTCAGGTTTCTTTTTGGAGAGGCTGGTTTGTGTGGGTTGAGTAGCTGTTACAACGCGGATTGTGACGGTTTGGTCGAGGTTTTGCTGGACTTTCTCGAGCATTGCTTCTGTGTTAAAGTTTTCTGGAAGAACCAGTGCACGGTCTAGGATTGCTGGTGGATCTTTCATCCAGACTTCTGTTATGTTTTGGAGTCCGTATGGTGTTTTCATGTAAGTTCTAAAGCCACATACAAGTATAGGTGGCGTTTCTAGAATGGTTGCTGCTCGCATGACTTCTTTTCCAAAGTGAGGAGAACGTTTACGATCTTCAATGGTAAAGACGTAAGTCATGCCTGCTTTATAGGCTGAAAAACCCAAAAGCCTAGGAGAATCAGACTTTATTTCTGGCCAGTAACGGATTCGCGCAACTGGTTTTTTAGCGCGTTTCCTAGGTAAATAAGCAAGTGAACCACGTCTTGGAGCATGCTTTTTACGATGTCCCATTGTACTTCCACTTCGCGCCTTTAGCAAGTAGTAAATAAAGTTATAAACGTTACCATTAAAAATAAGAAACCAATTCGCGTTCCTTAGGGAAAGTGCGGCTGCTTTTTTGGTTGAAATGACCGCAGATTTCGTAGTTGCAAGTAATGTTTACGCTTATGTGCGGAGCCTCCCCTCTGGTCTTTCTTCAATTTTTTTTAGGGTAAAAAGCGTTTGGTTTAAGGTTATTTTCGTAAACAGGGCTTAGTTTTGGCTGTTCTTATATGTCACGCAAGTACATTGTTACTAGTCACGCAAATACATGGTTATACGTCACTAGAGCGCAAAATATGTCCGTTACGCTTTCAGAACTCTGAAAAATTTTTAACGCTAAAAGCGGCTTTCTCGGTTGGAAACGTTTTTACACCGCTGACACAATCCTTCTATTCAAGCCGGGGTGGCAGAGCGGTTAATGCGCCGGCCTCGAGATCTTAGAAAAGAGGGCTAAGCCAGAAGGCAAGTTAGCCGGTGGGCCTTGTGCTCGCAGGGGTTCGAATCCCTTCCCCGGCGCTCTTTTTGCATATTGGGTAATTCTGCGGGTTGTTTTGACAAAAGAAGCTCGTTTGGTGCCATTTAATATGGGCGTTGCCTCCCCTTGGCGTGCGCCAAAGGGCCAGCAAACCCTCGAGTATAAAAGTGCACGCAGGGTGACGCCGCCGAAAGGACTTGACATTCTGGAGAGGACTTTGAGAATCCTCTTTTCTTTTTTTTCGTTAGCTCCGAAATTTTATGTCAGGAGATGGGCAGCCGTGAGTGCGGTTGAACGAGGTGGAGCTGCCTACCTTGCCGGCAGAGGACCCGCCAAGCCTTAATCGAGAAAGCATTAAGAAATCACGGAAAAGCATGGAAAAGCGGTCGGGGTGAGGCATCCTTTTTCGTTTGGTTGATGTCAACCGTAACCTTTTCCCCTTTTTTGTTACTAGCTATTCCACGTAAGGACAGGGTCACTATTTCTTGGTTGATAACTAGCGCAGTAACGACTCATAGTGGAGAGACTTAGATTAAAGAGAAGAAGACAACACATGCTCCTGGCACAAATACCGAGAACCGCTAGAGCCATGAAATGTAGGGATTTGCAGAAAAAGCTAGAGTTGTCTACTTGGGACCTTATCCTTCTGCGTAATCCTGTAATTGATTTCTCCGTTTTTGCGTGTCGTGGGAATCGTCATTACGAATCTTGCTCCTTTGCCTGATCCGCCTGTTTCTTGAATTTCCCAGCCGTAAACGTCCATCATTTTGTTTATCAAAAACAAGCCAAAGCCTGTGCTGCCGCCCGTGCTGAAGCCCTCTTTAAAAAGGCGCTGCTTGTTTTCGAAATGTATGCCTACACCATCATCCTCATAAATCAATCTCAGGTTTTCTTCATCCGTTTTTTCATAATACACTTTTATGGTTGCTACTGTCTTGCCGTATTTCCTTGTGTTGTCAATGAAATTGTAGAACATTTGTCTTAGGAATGAATCTGCTAGAACACTTAAGCCGTGGCAGTCGTTGACTATTTTAGGGAGAGGACTGGAAAAAAGAGCTTTGGCTTCATTCAAAGCCTTTCCTACGTTAACAAAGGCTAGTTCTTCTGCACCCAACTGCTCATAAGCCTTGGCAAACTCAAAGATCTTCTCAATCTCCTCAACAGACTGCATCATCTTATCAAGACCCTCCACAATGTCAGCCTGGTCCGCATGCCTCTTCTTAAGCAAATATGAGTATCCAGTGATTGCGCTAAGCTTGTTTCGAACATCATGCCTCGTCAAACCGCCTACGACACGGAGTTTTTCGTTCATTGTTTCCATTTTGTCATGACTTTTTTTCAGTTCTGTTTCAGCTTTCTTGCGCTTAGCAATGTCTGCTACCAAAGCAAGAGTACCAATGCTGCTTCCTTCGTCATCTTTGATTGATGAAGCCGCTACACTTGCATCAAGGCGGGCTCCGTCTTTGCGAATAAAAACGAGTTCGTATTGATCCTTATTGCCCAATTTACAGTCTTCCAAATGTTGCTTAGCAAAGTCGGTATCAGGTTTATCCAAAAACGCGGCTATATTCTTCCCAATCATTTCGCTTTCAGCGTATCCAAGCAACTCTGCCATTCGGGGATTAACATATACAGTGCAGTTGTTAGTGTCTAGTGCCCAAACGCCTTCCTGTGCAAGTTCAACCAACTGGCGATACTTCGTTTCGCTGTCCATCAGGGCAGCCTCAATTTTTTTGGCCTCAGTTACATCTCGGTATATGCTCTGGAGCAACTTTCTGTCAGATAACTCAATAGCCCGCGAAATTATGACGACGTCTCTGACTTCTCCGTTTTTGGTGCGGTGCTTGGTTTCCCATTCGGCTTTGCCCTCGCGCAATACTTTTTCTATTATGGCTTTGGTTTCATTTGGAGTTTCGTCGACTTTGTATTCGTAGATGCGGAGTTTTGCGAATTCTTCCCTAGAATAGCCAAGTTGTTCGTGGGCTACTTCGTTGAACTCAACTGGCTTTCCGGTTTGGGGGTCAATGATTAAGATGCCTAATGGGGCCCAATCAAATAAGGCGCGGTAACGTTTTTCTGCTTCTTGGATTTTTATGTCTCTAATTATCATGCTCATTTTCGTGATGCCCTCAGCATCCTTGAAAATGCTGGAGGAAATTTCGCCGACAAAGGTTGTTCCGTCCTTTCGTCTAAAGGTAAGTTCGGCTCTTATGTGGCCGATTTGCTTTCGTTCTTTTAGTGCGGCTGCCAACTTTTCGTCTTTGACGACTATTCCTTCTCGCCCAGCTTCCTTAATTTCGTCTTCAGTCATGCCTAACATGCGGCAGGCTTGAGGGTTTGCGGAGAGAATAGAGCCGTCGGGCTTTGTCAGCATCACTCCATCAAAACTGCTCTCATATAAACTGCGGTAACGCGCTTCACTTTCTTTTAGAATCTGATCGGCCTTCTTGCGCTCGCTAATATCCAAAAACATGCCAAGCACCGCAGACTGCCCTTCGTATTCAATAAGATTAGAAAACGCCTCCAACCAGATTATCGAGCCATCTTTGCGCACTGCCCTAAACGCAAAGCTTGCTGTCGCCTGTTTGCCCCGTGCCCGACTTTGCAAACGTTTAAAGAAAACAGATCTGTCTTGCTGAAATATTAGCCCAGTTATTCCTTCGGGCGAAAGCGATAGCAACTCATCAGTAGAATAGCCTAAGATTCTAGCCATGTTATCATTGGCAAAAACTAGCTGAAGCGGACTCGTTAAAGTAATCAGTATGCCCTGAAGTGATTTCTCAACAACTGTGCGGTACTTAGATTCTGACTCAACAAGCAGCTGTTTTGATTTCTTCCTTTCCACAGTCTTGCTTATTGCATCTGCCAATTCGCTGTATACTGCTTCTGGAGATCCACTCTTGTTGATGCACCTGTCAGCGCCCAAATTCAAAGCTTTAACAACGACTTCCTCTCTGCCCTTCCCAGTAAACAAGATAAAAGGGATTTCATTTTTCTGTTGACGAAGCTCCTTGAGAAATTCCAACCCATTTTTCTGGGGCATTTCATAATCTGAAATAACCACATCATAATCCTGTGTCTCTAGTTTCTTGAAGGCTTCCTCAACGCTTAAGGCATGGTCAATCTCAAAGTTGCCTTCCATCATCAGGATTTCTTTAGAAACTTCCAACATGCAAGTGTCATCATCAACATGCAAAACACAAATAATACCAGCCCTATCTGAAGTAGCTAAATCTGTCGCATTAACAGCAATGTGATGTTCCTGATTTGGCGTTTGCAATAGCCAGTTCCCAGCTAAAACAAACTACTACCTGAATTCATAATAAAGCAGTTATGAATCAAGAATATTGAGCGATGAATTCTCCAATGAGAAGCATGCGGAGTAGCCCGACTATTTTTGTTGCACAAGTTGCAAACAACAATTTCAAATCTCAGAACATGGAAGAATTTCTAATTCATAGTTGGCATTCACAAATCTAATTTATTGCCATAAGTTCTTAGATATGATATAATGGGCGATAAAAATGCACAGTAGTCTTAGGCAGGAGCACAAAACAGCGCTACGATTGGATGAAACGCCCGCTGTTGTTAAAGCAACGGTTGATACTAGAGAGTCTTTCTGCAAGATGTTTGGGGAAGCTATTGACGAGACATTTTCTTCTCTAGGTGAACCTACAAGAAAAGCAATATACATTCATCTGAAAAACTCGTTTGGGATTGCGAAGCGCGAAATTCCGTACAGGATCAATGATTTTTCAGATGCGCTCGAGAAAATTTTTGGACCAAGCGCCAGAAACCTGGAGATTATCTGTATAAAAAACATTCAAGCCAAAGCTAGAATTGACTACAAGTGGGATTTGCCCGAATCGAGTGGGTCCGAATTGACGTTTGAAGAATACATACGCGTTGTTAAGCAGAACTATAAACAGCAAGAAAGCTATCAACGAGCGGAATCAAAGAGCAGCTCCGCCGAGAAAAAACGGGTAACTCCAGTGGCTCAAGAAAAAACAGATGAAAACAAAGTTACGCTAAAGACTGCTAACGTGATGGTCAAGAAAGTAATTACGGTAGATGAAAAAGCGTCAGTCAAAGAAGCAGCTGACACAATGAATCAGTTTGGGATAGGCTCCGTAATTACCACCAGAAGAGGGAAGCCTATAGGCATAATTACTGAGCGAGACCTTTTGAAACGCATAGTCTCCGAGGGCAGAAACGCAAAAAAGACTAGAGTTAAAGAAATTATGTCAAGTCCATTGGTCGTTATTTCACCCGACACAGACTTAGAAGAAGCGGCACGCTTGATGTTTGAGATGAAGATAAAGAAGCTGCCAGTAACCGAACAGAACCGCTTGGTGGGCTTGGTCAGTCTAACAGACATAGCCCGCGCTCAGCCGATGATAAAATTCCTGCAAAAACTTGCCGCGACGCAATATACGCCGAAAAGCATACAGAAAGTCTTAAATTGCTACATTGTTTAGCGCAATGCAATTGTTAGCGCCCCAGCCCGCTGGGGAAGCGCGCGCCGCTGTTCACCACTAAATCTAAGGTTCAAGGTTTTGGCTTGGCGGTCGTTAAGCGAATGACTGAAGCGTTAGGTGGAAATGTGACCTTCGAGAGCCAAGGGGTCATTTCGTTAAAGTATGGCAGAATTGAGGTTTTGGTGGACCGCTGGGATTTGAATCCAGCCTTTAAGTTCCTTTGTTACCGGTAAACTGGGGTTCGAATCCCTTTCCCCGGCGCCACTTCAATGTTAGCATGAATGCTCGAATTGCGCGTTATTTGCTTTTTTTCTTTCATTTGTCTTTTTTTCTTGACGTAGACTACTGCTGCTGCAAAAGTTGCGACTAAGAGAATTAACAAGTAAACGTTTTGAGCTGACAATCCGCTGCCGCCAGTTGCTTTATTATTGTTCTCGGTTGGTTGAGTGGTGTTATTTGGAGTTTGGATTTTCAAATCTTTGAAAACTATGGCGTTGTCCACGTTATTTGTCATTAACATTGTCATTTCATTGCTGTTCAGTGTATCGTATGGAGTTGCCATGCTGTCTATGAGAGTCCCATCTGAGTTGTATAAATTAGCGGTTATTCCGTTCTCTGTTATGCTTGCTGTGACCTTATACCACGTGTTTTCTGTTATGCTGTCAGTAGCGTTCATGAAAGCGGTGTTGCTTCCATTATCTTGTCTTATGGTAGACATGTCATCATCGTTCAGTCCTCTAACGTTTAAGCTGTAATTTCCGTTATTATTTTGAAGGATAAAGCAAAACTGATTGTTTATTGTTTGATTAAAATCGTCTGGCAATCTTAGAGGCGACAAGTCTGTCGGCACATTTATTGGTACTGTTATTGTCTTCTCAGGTATCTGTATTGTTTTTGTTTGCCTGTTTCTTCCAGTGATTATTGTAAGTTCGCTTGCTGGTATTGTTACTGTTTTGGTTTGAACGTTCGATACTGTATGCCCGGCTTGTAATACAATAAAATCGTAGCTAAATGAAACATTTGCCCCCAAAGGGATGCTGAGAAAATCGTTAACACCTTGCATTGGGCGAGTTACATAAGCTGCAGCGCTTGCTTGTCCATATATGTAGTTATAGTCGTCGGTCTGAAACTGAACAAATGATTCAGGCCCGACAAAAACTGTAAGTGTTCCGCTGTCGGCACCAGCATAATTTGAAGCACCGCTCCAGCTTGTTGTAATGTAGTATGTGCCTGCTGAGGTGAAATTCCAAGTCATCATGTACCTGCCAAAATCATCTGTAACTGTTCTGAAGTAATCATAGGAAGATCCGTTACGACTGCTACTAACGTATATAGAGACGTTTTCCCCTGAGTACGCTGGTGAAATTGAGCCTGAAATCGTAAGAGCACGCGTATTTTCTTCAACGCTGGATGATTCTTGGGACAGATTTACGGTTATGGAAGAAGGGAGTAAAGAAGTGTCCAAACTTGATGAAACCTGTGCTGGTGATGATTTCTCAGTGTTCTCAAGGGAAATTATCACAGGTATCGCGTTAGCTAGGAGTTCAGATTGGTCACCAACCTTCCAGTCCGCTTCAGGGGTGGCTTCAGCTGTCCAATATGTTTTGTTGTTGTACTCGAAACTGGTGGGCGTCAACAACAAAGTGTGATAGACGGGTGTGTAGGGTAGGTAAACTCCAACATTCATGTGACCGGGGTTTATCCCTGTGTAGTGAATTAAAACAACATCTAAACCTCCAGCCTTCATGATGGAAGCCGCAAGAAGTGACAGCGCAACGCAATCTCCAGAATTGTCTACAAGGGTCTCAATAGGATATTTCGGGTCGCTAATATTGTATGGGATTTGATGAACCAGCGTTAACACGGCATCAGCAAACTGTTCGTCGCTGTAGGGCAGATTGCGAGTAATTTTTTGAATACTCTCCGCGATGGGTTCGACAGTTTGAGGCGTTACAAATTTTGTGTAATCACTGTCGCAATTTACTGTGTGGCTTATGTTACTATAATAGTCATAGAGTGAAGGCGGTTCAGAAACATACAACTTTTGGTTGAGGAGCCCGTACTGAGCTTGAAAAATATAGGTTTTTTCGTAGGTGCCTGCTATAGAGGTAGGTGTTATGAAAACTAGTAACAGAACGCTAATGAGAAGGACGCTGGCTTTCAGGTACTTAAAACGCATACAAACCCAGCAAGTATTTTTTTTTACTATCATCTGAGCTTTGAATAAAGAGCGTTATATATTTTTTGCGTTTCTGCCCCTTTTATTATTTTCATGTTTCGGTCAACAGTCTTCTGAATGGAATTAATTTAATATAGTCGAGAAGGATACGTCCCTCTGTGGTAGTTTCCGTAGATAAACCTACCTTAAAAAACCGGTGATGAAATGAAGATAAATACAAAAAAATTGGCTGTAGTTGCTGTTTTTGCATCCTTATACACGGTCGGAGTAGTCTTCTTGGCACCAATAAGCTTCGGTGTCTATCAAGTAAGGTTAGCCGATGCTATGCTTCCACTATCGATGATTTTTGGAGTTCCAGGTGCATTGGGTTTTAGCTTGGGCTGCATAGTCTCTAACGTTTATGGCGGGCTTGGAATAATTGATGTTGTCGGTGGCGCAGCCGCAAATCTTGTCGCCTGCACTCTGGCTTGGTATATAGGAGGTAGGGAACGGGGACGAGGTTTTCAACGATTTCTGGGAAGTATTGTAGAAACAGGAATCGTCACTTTGATAGTTGGAGGATATCTTTCACTGATATTTCAGGTTCCTGTGGAGTTCGGTCTTTTGGGAGTACTTGTTGGGTCTACAATAGCGATAAACGTGATAGGTTTTCCAATAGAAGAAGTTATTCGACGAAGCAAAATTTTTAGAAAATACAGTTAGAAAAGTAAGTTTGGATAAACGCAAAACCTATATGTCTGTTAGATATCGGTATTTCGATATCGGTTAGGCGATATCCAAATGTGGGATCACGAACATAAATGGAAGCACTTAAGAAAAGGTGGGCTCAGAATGTGGGTCCTCTCCATACTGCAACAGTCGCCAAGAAACGGCGCTGAAATAATGGATCAAATCGAAATAGCCACTCAAGGTTGGTGGAGACCGTCCCCAGGCTCTGTTTATCCGCTGCTTGAAGAGCTGCAGAAAGAGGGAAACATCAAAAAACTCGAAGACGGCAGGTATGAAATCACAGAAAAAGGCAAGCAAGAATTCGAGTGGCCATGGGGCATGCCAAAAAAGCAATCACACACCGTGGACGAAGTCATAGCGGAGATAAATGGTTACGTTTCGTATCTTGAAGACCTTGCCAAATCAGACACTTCCAAACTTGCTCCGTTCTCACAGACGATTAAAGAACTGCAGGCAAGACTCTCAAAACTCGGGGCAGATTGATCCAACATGTCTGCAATGCAAGCAGGAACGCCGTTGTCTTCGGCCATTGTGAAGGTCGAAAAACTCTCAAAAACCTTCGGCAATTTGAAAGCCGTTGACAACGTTAGCTTCGAGATCAAAGAAGGAGAAATTTTCGGCTTACTCGGCCCCA
>Ga0208563_1001979_pt1 | contig 12535 bp, 11 predicted proteins | sample June2015DPH_17_1_2_FD_184717 | JGI IMG/M metagenome (GOLD analysis project Ga0208563, IMG submission 184717) | Peatland microbial communities from SPRUCE experiment site at the Marcell Experimental Forest, Minnesota, USA - June2015DPH_17_150... | ecosystem: Environmental > Terrestrial > Soil >... | reverse complement strand
TGGGCTTCCCAAAAAGTGAAGTGGCCAAGATTGTGGAAACCGTCTTCGATATAATCAAAGAGACCCTTCAACGTGAGGATAAGATGTTGGTCTCCGGGTTTGGGAATTTCGTCATCCGAAATAAGAGGGCCAGGCGAGGCCGTAACCCCCAGACGGGAGATCATCTTGAGATCACTGCAAGAAGAGTTTTGACGTTTAAACCGAGCCCAGTGCTGAAGGCCAGTCTCAATCGTCCGAGGAATCAATGATGTCTTTCACCCAAAAGTACCCTCAGGGAATTTCAAAACAAGTGGTAGTTCATTGTTGCTTACTTCCTGAAGTCAACAACAAGGCATTTTACCGAAGGATGCTTGATTTGAATCGGTAATCATCAGTGCTCCTTTTGCTTGACATACAACTCTCTTTTTCGTATATTCAACTTACCCAAAAGCAAATTCATACCAATTAAACCTGATTTGCCATATCGATGATGCCCTCACTGTGAAGACGTGGCCAGAGGTTCTGGCCTTGATCGAGAAAGAATTTCCCGGGGGAGCAAAGGTGGCCGTGGTTCAGGACAGCACAATGATGCACATGCTAGGACCCGTTTAGGAGTGATCATGAAAGATAACATCCTTATCATTCATTCAACGGATAATGTCGCCGTCGCCCTGAAGACGTTGGGTGTTGGAGAGATAGCCGTGGCAAAAGGGATAGAAGGATTCCGGGCTTTGGAAGAAATACCCGCCAGCCACAAAATCGCTCTCCAAAATATTTCAAAAGGAGAGGAAATCATAAAATATGGAGAGATCGTGGCAGTCAGTACCCGGGATATCAAAAAAGGAGAATGGGTCCATACTTACAACCTTGAAAGCAAACGGTGGAAGAAATGAATGACATCACCGGATACGAAAGAAAAAACGGGAAGTTCGGCATTCGCAACCACGTTCTGGTTCTGCCTACGGTCTCCTGCATCAACGGAGTGATCCATCGCATATCCCGGGAAGTGCCAGAGGCGGTCTGTCTTCCCCATGCCTATGGATGCGGTAGAGGAGGTCCCAGGGACTTGGAAATTCTGTTTCGGATCTTCTCGGGCTTGGTGCATCATCCCAACGTCGGCGGAGCGGTCATCATCGGATTGGGCTGTGAGATTTCAAATACGAAAAGTCTGCTTCCCCTAATCAAGGAGGCAGGAAAACCCATCGAGGTCTTTAATGTACAGGAGGATGGAGGTTCTCTGAAAACGGCGAAGAAGGCGGCCGCCGCTGCCCGCCGGATCCTATCGGAAGTCAGCAGCCAGCCGAGGACTGCGTTTCCTTGGGATAAGCTTCTGATCGCCATGGAATGCGGCGGTTCGGATGCCATGTCAGGCGTGACGGCCAACGTAGCCATGGGCGCTGTCTCGGACTGGCTGGTAGAAAAGGGAGCCACTGTGATTTTTGGTGAAAATACGGAGATGATCGGGACAGCCCATGTGCTCGCACGACGGGCGAAGAATGCTGAGGTGGCCAAACAGATCGCGCAGATGATCGAGCGCGCTGAGAAATTAACCCAGGAGGTGATGGGAAATCTGGCGAGCATAGTCATCTCCCCTGGCAATATGGATGGAGGCATGAGCACCATTGCGGAGAAATCGATGGGCTGTATCTTTAAAGGAGGCACCACCACGATCAACCAGGTGGTAGATTACGGCGAGGCTCCTTCGGAACAGGGGCTCATCTTGCAGGATGGGCCGGGTTACGATGGAGACTCCATGGCGGGGCTTGCGGCAAGCGGCTCTCAGCTTATGTTTTTTTCCACCGGTCGAGGCACCCCGGCTGGGTTTCCGGCTTTGCCAGTGATCAAGGTAGCCAGCAATACCAGGATTTACGAGTCCATGAAAGATGATATGGATATCAATGCAGGAAGCTTGGTGGAAGGCCACCCTTTGGATGGATTGCGAGCAGAGATGATCGATTTAATGGTCCGCGTGATCAACGGGGAAAAAACGAAGGCGGAAGCTAACGGCATGGACGTTTTCACCTTGATGACCGTCCATCCGCCGTTCTGAGAGAACAGTTCAGAGTCCGGAGTGCAAAACACTTTCTTAATTCCTTTTCTATCTGCTCGGCGTACGCGCTTTCAACCCGTAATCTTCGATTCTTGAATATGGTCCCCAGTAATGACTTGTAGGTGAAGTCCTCATTCCCTTTTCTGAAGATAACTTCCTGAAACTTTCTGTTCCCTAATTTTTGAAAACGATGTATATTACAACTGCAAATGGACAAGGCGGATGTACCGCGCATGGATCTTTATGGACATCCTCATAGAGCAGCTTGATCGCCTCTCACATAAGCCAGAGTATGGTAGCGAGGAGTACAAGAACTGGGTTGAGCAAGATGACTTCCTCCGCTTTCTCCAGGCCATCCCTGGTGCGACCGATATCATTCTTTATGCATCAGTTTCATACTTCACTTTCATCTATGGAGTGCTCGTTCCGCAGCACTTAGTTACTCCGCCAGATGTCGACGATCTCGATCACTGGAACTGCAATCCCTCCTCCTCTTGGGGAATCACGCTCGACTACGGGAACGGGAAGCTGAAAAAGGTATCATTATCGCCACCTCTGGATCATACCGGCTCCAAAACGCTCGATCGTGGCGAACAGATCGTGTTCACCAGGCATTTTGATGGAAGACAAGAGCAGCGTTCCTACATCGAGATCTCTCAGAAGTTAACGCATGCTTTTGGTCTCCACTGGGTCCCCGAGCATGAGGCATACTGCCGATTTGATGTCCGAGGTGATGTGGAAGAAGTCGTAAGAGTCGCGAATTTTGCGGGTCAATCCCTTCACGAAGAAGGCCGAGTTGTAACGATCCTTCGCAATACCCTTGATGAATACCTGGTAATTACAGACCAAGTTCTACTGCTCTTATACGATTCCACGCGCTTTGAGCCAAAGAGCTTCGGGGGATGGCAAAACCAGGGTGTCGAGTACCAAAAGCAAGAACCGGAAATTTATTACCGCATTGGCCGACAAGGTGAAACTGCGAGCTACATCCGGGGTTTCCAGATTATCCGACCAGCCGTGTCAAAGGAAGACATCGTCAGACGGCACGACATCGGCGAGCCTAAGGAGCGACAGTACGCTACTTTTATCGCCCTGGACTGGAAGCATGGTGAAGTTCGCGAATGCTCGTGTGATCCAAAACTATTAGGCAACTACTTCGTCAAATCCGACCTGCCATATCAGACAACTCCAGTATTCTTCCGGCCGGAAGTACTCCAGAAGTATAAGGCAGATATGGAAAAGTACCAGCTTAGCGATCGCTCGATCACTTGTCGGCATGCTTGGCACTTAGAGACGTATGATGTGAATGAAGCAGGACAGGTCCATACGTACCTTATTTACCTTAGCTACCTCCCCTACGAGGAACAGTTGTATTGGAAGTCTTTCAACGAACCCCCAAAGGGTACCATCTCAAGGCGTGCATTCCAGACCGACTTCGAGGGGAAATGGGACTCCGAATACGATCCACTTCAAAGTCTAAGACGCGCCCTCTTGGAGCTCCATAAAAGCCAGGTATCTTGGTGGACGTTGAGAGGGAGCAACCTGCTGGAGAAGGTGCACTATCCGGTAACAAAAGCGGCAGACGAGTGGGCGAAGGAACTGCATGCTCTTGATAAGCTGGTGGTCGAGGGATTTATCACGGACGACCTGCGAGCACGGGCCACGAGCTTACGCCGGGCCGTCGATATTCAATGGATGTCGCTAAAGCTGTTAGAGGAGGTGTTGCGCGGTCTCGGTTCGGACGAAGATCAAGTCCGGGAGATCGTGGGGCCACTTCAAGACCTGCACTTCCTCCGTACCAAGATCAGCGGCCACGCTTCCGGCAAGGAGGCGGAACGGATAAAGGTTGGGGTCCTCAAGGAGCACAAAACATATTCGCGTCACTTTCGCAATCTCTGCACGCAATGTGATAAGGCGATTCGGGCCTTACGAACTCTGCTCGGATCTAAGAGTTAAGAGCATAGAAGAGAAAGGGATAAATTCCAATTATTGACGCGGCTACGTAACAACCGCTTGGAGTCAGACCCTCATAAAACTCACGTGGCTCAACCGGACCGTTATCCTCTCTTTCAACTCGTAATCCTCGGCTCCTGAGTACGGCTGTCAGTAATGACTTGTAGGTGAAAGCCTTAACACGGCTTTTTTGACCGGCGGAATTTGGGAAAAAGAGGACTTCTTCCTGTAATCGTCACGGACATAGTTTCCCCTAATATTTCGGATTTCAACCAGCAATCATCAGTAGACCTTATTTTGAAAGACTTTTCCAAAAAAAGAAGAAAACACAGTATTTTTTGAAAATTTTTCAATTTTGATAAAATGTCATAAAACCTTACACTTTCTTAGTTTAAGAAAACTAACATAATTATAACAACTTATGCTAACAGTGAAACTTGGTATAAAAAATGCTTAAGCAGGAAGTTAAAGAAGCAAATTCAGGTGACAGAGGTTTTATTTATATGGTGGCTTACGAACTATTCTCATATGATGAAAAAAATGGATATGAGTTTATTGGGATTTTACCAGAGAGAAGAAAGGATCCAAACAGAATAACAAAGGAATCAGTTTTGAATTGGGGGAGGATGATTTTAGGTAGTAATACAGATGGTAAAAAAATCTTTTTCAAGTGTATGACAATAGATGATGTTTCAGGTGGAACTTTTGAGGTTAATTCGCCTTTCAACGATTATTAGAAAGAAAATCAATATTCAATTGTCAAAGACGAAGGCAGGGTCAGAAGTGACTTTGTCTTTTTTATTCACATTTCAAACGATAATCTTCAATATACAAGGATAACCTATATTGAAGATAAGTAGGTGTTATTCGCGCCCTCCTTAAATGAAGTAAGGGTGAGGTGATACCATGCAAAAAATAGTTTTAATAGCTGCATTAACTATCGGCTTACTAATGATCCCTTTTTTAGTCTATGCGGAGGTTTATAAATGGGTAGATGAGAAAGGAACCGTCCATTTCACCGATGACAATTCAACGATTCCAGAAAAATATGGGCAACAGGTAGAAAGAAGGTCTTTACAGGAAGACTCAAAACCTATGACGGAAGAGAAAAAAACAGAAAGCAAGACGGCAGGAAGTCCTCTTTCCAGCTCTGTAATGCAGGACATACCGTTATTGTTTAGTGGAATGATTAGTACAGTTAGTGGAGGAACGATTGTCGTTACGGGCGAGGGGAAGGATATGGTTTTTCTCATCTCTGAGGATACAAGCATTAGAACTGATTATGGAAAGAACGTATCTTTTAACGAGTTAAAAAGTGGGAGGCCGGTTACGGTCGAATATATAAAAAAGGGTGACGAAAATCAAGCACGCAGCATTACAGTTAGCATTTTACAAGCGGGAACAACAAATGCTGTCGAAGGCAATCAAGCTGGTCCTGGGAAAATGCAAAATCCTGGGGAGAATCAAAAGAGTGTTTGGGAAAGCCAAACAGGACATAAACTACCCCAAGGACATAAATAATAATGGGTAAATGCTTTGCTTTTGATGTTAAAAAGAGGAGAGGCAATATTTTTTTAGATTGTGTACATTTCAACCAGTAATCGTTGAGATTCAGAGCTAGCTTAGAGTGAGTATTAGTAGGTGAAAGCCTTAACATGGCTTTTTTGACCGGCTGGATTTGGAAAAAAGAGGACTTCTTCCTGAAATCCACAACCTGTCATTTTGGTGAAACATGCTTGATTTCAATTGGAAGTCATCGGTGCTCCTTGTGCTTGACATATAACCTCCTTCCCCACTTTTTCTAACCACACTTAACCCATTTTCTTATCTTGACAAAAGGGTCCACCTCAAATAAAATTATTCAAAAAAAGTGATGCAGGGGTGGTGCTATGAAAAGGATGCTTTCCCTTACATTTATATTATGGTTTACCTTTGTAGCTTCCTGCGCCACCATGAAGTCAGCCACGTATGAGGAGACGGTGGCTCAATGGACTTCATACCAGAATGTTGCCAGTTGGATGAAAACCAATTTCCATTTTGATTACCAGAGGGCCAAATACTGGCTGAGTACAAGGACAAAGCTTCAACCTCGAACCCCTGACCAGACCTTCAAATTGAAATCAGGTATATGTCACGATGCTGCCGTCTTCGCCAGAGACACCTTAAATCGGATCGATCCAAAATATGATGCGAAAGTTCTGTTCATAATAAATTCGTTCGGCCTCCCCAATCACAACGTTGCTACCTTCAATCACCACGTTGCTACCTTCACGATGGATGGCAAGCTGTACATAATGGACTATGGTGCCGGCGGTCCCTGGGGAGCAATGAATGGGATCCATGGGCCGTATGATTCGTTACATGGCTATGCGGAATTCTTATCTTCTCTCAAACTGTTCCAATTCGAAGTTGGACCAATGAAATATATCTATGATTTTTGAAGCGTGAGGCTTCGACCCCTGGCCCAGCTGCATCAGGTTGTTTTCGTTTTAATGGCAGGGAACGGAAGCCTGTCCGCATCGACCTTCTTGCGGTTCGACCAGATCCTGGACCTATGTAATGTAAATGAGTGATTAAGAGATACCGGCGCTGGGTGAATTTATTGGAAGAGGGGAAATACTAATCCAATTGAATTTACTTCAAGAGGACAATCTAAGGAAGTTGAAATTAAAAAGATAACAGCGCTGGCTCAACTCAATTGAGAGAAAGATTTAAGAAAAAGAATTGAATCTCTATCAAAAACATTTCTAGCTATTCTGTTAATAACGGAGATATCTCTCCGGATGAATTACAAATAGAGGGAAATTCTGGCGGCATTTGAAATGAGCTCCTTCTTTTCAGTAGTAATGGAACTTCGAATTTTAATTCTAGTGTCTTTAGTTTTTAGGTTTTAGTGGGAAAAGACCTCTCGGTTTAGAGAGAGGGATTTTCCTTTAAGCTGTTTAATATGCTTAATATGTTTAGGAATTTCAGAGATGAATTATTTCAACCAGTTATTGTCCAATTCAAAGAATCCTTACCTGGGATTCCCCGAATCCTTACGGTGGATTCTCCGAATCCTTACGGTGGATCTTCCGAATGCTTACCGCTGATGGCTTTATTTGTGAAAATCAGGATTTGACTATACAGACATTGTCAAGTGTGATGGTGACTTCTTCCTGAAATATTGTTTTTGGTATCTTCCTTCAGAATGCAACCTTTCGAATGGAAATCCGCAATATGGGGTAAATTATGGATGGAATTTTCCCCTTGACTTTCCATGCACATGAGAGTATGTCGTATTTATAGTATTTCCCACGTGGCCCTAATTAACCTCACAGCTTAACCTCTAACCTTCTTGGGTGCCGTATGAAGAGGAGTTTCCAGAAGATGCCGATACGATAGGCTCAAGGGGATTTTAACATCCCTTTGGGGCTTTTCTTGTCTTGTGCCGGAAGAGGGAGGAATACTTTAGTTTGCTAAGAAATCAAATATAAAATGGAAAGGAGGATGTCAATGAATACCAAAATTGATTCCACGAGCCGAAGGAGATTTCTAAAAGGTGTGGTTGTTGGAGCAGGTGGGTATGCCCTTAGTTCTTTGTTGATTCATCCGAAGGAGGCCATGGGGCAATCTATCGAAGGCTATTTGGAAAAAGTTCCAATGGAAGCCCGTTGGGAGTATGCTTCTGGTAACTTCCTTGGTTATACAGTCAGTTATTTTAAGACACTTTATGATCAAGGAGGCAAGGAGAAATACGTTGAGTTTATGAAAGAACAGGGTCGAATATTTCAGGCGAGATATAAGGGATTTGCAGATCGCTTTGGTTTTACTGGTAACGACGCCAAATCAGCGGCTGCAATTCTCCCGGCCATGGTTGCTTTTTCTTTTGGCCCGCGACAAAAATCTGAAATTGAAGAAGCTACAGCGGAAAAAGCAAGGGTGAAATGCATTAATTGTGCATTCTGGGATACTGTGCAAGCAAGGAAAATTACTGACGATCTTTGCTCTAGCTGGTCCCAGTACGCGTGGGATGGCAGGGCCAAAGCTATCAATCCAAAGCTAACTTCAACCCTGGTTAAAGCTAGGCCTCGGGGCGATTCGGTTTGTGAGTGGGTTATTGAGCTAAAGGCATGAGCAGGGGTAAATCGAATTAGCGAGATAGATATGAAAGGCAGGGTCATTTGGCTCTGCCTTTTTTGTTTATTTCTTTCGGTAATCATTGACTTTCAAATAGACTCCCCACCGAAGATTAGTAGGTGCAATGTTCAACGAGTGCAGAGGGTTTTTGTGCTACCCTCTCCGATGGCCGCAAATAACTCTCCTTCCATTTCTGCTTTTTGAGCGGGGACTTACGGATAAGTTTCCCAAACCATCGCTTCCCTCTTTGAATAACTCAATGGACTTATTCCCCCAAATTGAGATTGCCTCATTTTGGAGGAGTTTCTGCTGATTATAGGGTGAACTCTTCCGTGGCACTTTACTGAGAAGTGCGTCTACATAGAAAGGAAGAGGGATAACCCCAACTCTTTCCAAAAGAAATCCTCACTCTTTGGGAGTTCCCATGTTAATCCGTGGTGGGTCTGCCTGCCTATTTCTTAGGCAAACAAGGGTCCATGATGCAATGTTGCTTCCTGTAATCGAGAATCAGGCGATTAAGTCAGGCATGCTCTATTCCAACTGGTAATCCACAGAAGGTATCAACTCTTTCCCTTTTTCCAGTTGTTTTTTGCCTATCCATCCAAGGGAAGTTTAATAGGAAAAACTCTTGACAAACCTCCAAGCGGGTATACAATTGTCGGCAGTCTATTACGAAGGAATCCTGCAACCGATAAGTCCTTTTTAGAGCGATACAGTTTCAAATCAAAAGGAGGAGCGGTAATGAAAAAATGGTTTGCTGTCGTATTTATGGTGATGTTTGTTTTGGCAGTAAGCGGACCGAGCTATGCAGCACCCAAAGTGAAAATTGCTACCGAGACGTTTTTCATTAATGCGATGGACCCGGGCATCAAGCTACATGTCCGAAACAAGCACTTATCCGACAAAAAAGGCTTTCCAGCCGACAAGATAGTGCTTTTTGTCCATGGCGCCACCTATCCCTCGGAAACCGCCTTCGATATAGCTCTGCCGGGCGGTTCATGGATGGACTATGTAGTCGAGCGTGGTTATGATGCCTACTTGGTAGATATCCGAGGCTACGGCCGCTCCACCCACCCGCCGTCCATGGATGCTCCTCCGGACCAGAACCCAGCCTTCGCCACCACAAGTGATGCAATAAAGGATGTGGGTGCAGCGGTCGATTTCATTTGTAAGCGACGCAACGTGAAAAGGATCAATCTCGTAGGCTGGTCTTGGGGTACGACTATTATGGGTGCTTTCACTGCTCAGAACAATGATAAGGTCGTGAAGCTTGTGCTCTATGCCCCGCTTTGGACGCTCAAGGAACCCCCGCCTTTCTCCGGCAGCGGCGCATACCGGACTGTGACCAAAGAAGCTGCACGGGCGCGCGGATTACGTGGCATTCCCGATGCGCTCAAGGAAGAGATAAGCCCTCAGGCATGGTTTGATAAATGGTGGGATGGCAACTTAGCAACAGACCCTGTCGGGGCGAAACAGACCCCACCAGTTTTGAGAGCACCTAATGGCGTTCTAAAGGATATTGCTGAGTTTTTGGGAAAGGGAATACCCCTGTACAATCCTTCCGACATCCGGGTGGCAACGTTATTAATCGTAGCTGAATGGGATCAGGACACACCACTTTTTATGGCTCAGGAAGTGTTCAGCAGGCTTGTCAATACACCCTACAAACGCGAAGTGGTGCTGGCCCAGGGCACGCATGCGATTGTGGTCGAAAAGAACCGAATGGAGCTAATCAAAGAAGTCCAGCGTTTCTTGGACGAAAAGCGGTAGGCCGCACGGAGGATGAGAACCAACCTGAAGGCGAGAAACCGGGAACCGGCGTGACTTGGGAACAAGGAATTAATGGAAGAGCGAGTCATCGGGCAGGCATACAGAGGCAGGGTTAGAAATTTACCCTGCCTTTTTTGTTGATTTCCTTCGGTAATCATCAACTCTGAGATCATCTCACCATTGCAGAGTAGTAGGTGAACTAAACGACCTCCTGCTAACCTCTTCCTTCCCGAAATTCAAAATCTTCACAGATAGGCTGGAGAGTCCTGCCAGGATTCAAGGGAAAAGGAATTGAGAGATCCAGAAAACATGTTTTTAAGATCGTAAAAACATGCCTATTTAACGTCTTTTCCACCGGGGCTATATTCGGATATATTGATTAACTTACCAATAGGAATTATTGAACAATTTCAATAAATTGTCTTGACATCCATAAAGAACCTTTGATATAATATTTCTTTAAAAAGGAGGGAAAACCGGGCCTGGAGGGGGCGTAAAGATTATATAAATTTATTTGAAGGTTGTGAGAAGTTCTCGTCAAAAATGCTAAGTCACAGGAAAAAGAGACCCTTTTAAACCCTCCAAAAAACCCGGAAACCAAAAAACACGTAACCCCTAACTTGCAATAGCATCGCCAAGCAGCGAGTAAAAGACAAAACGAAGGGAGCCTTTAACGAGGTTCCCTTTCGTTTTATTGGGCCAATGGTGGAGGTGATCGTATGAGTATTGAATTTAAGAACGACCCTGATGAAAAAGTGAAAGGTCTCGTCATCGAACCTTATGGAAATCGTTTTTATGCCCTTTATGATGGCAAAGACCTGGTTTGCGTCACTGTCTATAAGAAGGGAGCAGTGGAGGTTAAACGGCGTTTGGAGGCGACACAGAATTTGATTCAAAAGCAGACAGAATGCCTTACATGACGAGGGAATTGGTCGAAAAAACTCAATACTTTGATTTTACTTGTCTGTCATCCAAAGGGATCGTTAGGCGACATGGGTGGTTTGACCCTCAAACTAAGTTGATCACTCAGATTGGGTGAAAAAGGCTTAATATGAAACCCATCAACGACATTTCGATTTCTCAAATAATCCCCGGTAAAAATGACCGAACAATATTCGATGCAGGGGAACTTCGAGAATTGGCAGATAGCATCAAGGAGCACGGATTGATCCAACCTATCACAGTCCGTTATGCTGAGGACTGCAAACAATTCGAAATCATCGCAGGCGAAAGAAGGTTTAGAGCCTACAAACTTCTTGGATGGCAAACGATCCCGGCAATCGTCACGGTTCTTGAGGATGAGGAGGCCTCCGCAATTACCCTTGCTGAGAACATCGCCCGTAAAAGTCTTGATCCAATCGATGAGGCTTGCGCCTATCAATCCAGAATCGAATCTTTTGGATGGTCTATAGAAGATCTCAGTAAATACGCCGGGACATCGACGATTCACATTCAGTTCCGGCTTAAACTATTAAAACTCATCCCTGAGATTCAAAAACTTATCCGAGGTGGGAACATCCAAATTGGATATGCCCAAATCCTCGCCGATACTAATCTGGATTCTCATTTTCAATTAATTGCCTTTTCAAAATTAAGAGACAATCCAAAACCAACAACGGGTTGGTTCCGGTCAATCGTTTCGGAACTTAAAGAAAAACAGGATCAAGGTATCCTCTTTAAAGGGCCTCTTTTTGATAAAACTTATGATGCCAATGAATTTAAGACTGAGAATATTCCACAGCCTCCTCATCCCGACACGACAATGCCGCCAAAGGTTGGCCGGAATTACAAAGAGATCATGCTTAATCAGATAAACTTTTGGGAAGAAGCAGCCAGTAAGTGGGATGCCATTGGTAAACCCTTCAAGAGAAATGAATGCAGATCCGCCGCCCAGGCACTGACGAAAGCCTTGAGCAAAGGATTCACAAAGCGACGATGAAATCATAGAATGAGGAGTAAATTATGGTTCTAAATAAATCTCACGGGAACATGTATCCCTGGGTAACCCACACGTGGAATCCCATCAAAGGATGCAAACATGCCTGTTGCTATTGCTACGTCAAAGAACTGGAGACACGATACCAATACGATGCCTCTCCCAGATTTGTAGAAGGGGAATTAAAAACGAATCTCGGAAAAGGTAACGTGATCTTTGTCGGTTCTGCATCGGACATGTGTGGAGAGTGGATGAGTTCTGTTCATATTATAGAGGTTTTGAATCGTTGCCGGGAATTTGACAATGAATACGTATTTCAATCTAAGAACCCGGCAAGGTTTTTAGAGTTTATAGGACGCTTCCCCAAGAAGTCAATCTTCGGGACAACAATTGAGACTGATAGATATATTGAGCAAGTATCAGAAGCCCCGGACATTCCATGCCGGGTTGAAGCAATGAAGAGGTTGGGAGGCAATAAATTTGTCTCCATCGAACCTATCCTTCAATTCGATCTGGAAAGATTGGTAAGGATAATTTTTCAGATCCAGCCATCCTTCGTAACGATTGGGGCTGATAGCAAGAATCACAATCTTTTAGAACCCAATGGAGAGCAGGTAAGGCAGTTGCTAAAAAGATTAGGCAAATTCACCGAGGTAAGGCCCAAAACGAATCTTAGAAGATTATTGAAAAGAAGCTCTTACTAAATCCAAACCTACCAAAGATCATCG
>Ga0208563_1001973_pt1 | contig 12564 bp, 15 predicted proteins | sample June2015DPH_17_1_2_FD_184717 | JGI IMG/M metagenome (GOLD analysis project Ga0208563, IMG submission 184717) | Peatland microbial communities from SPRUCE experiment site at the Marcell Experimental Forest, Minnesota, USA - June2015DPH_17_150... | ecosystem: Environmental > Terrestrial > Soil >... | reverse complement strand
GGCAGGCCATGCCGTCGCGACCGCGCACATGGCGGACCATGAACTGGGTGCTGCCGCCTACGCCATCAAGGCCGTGCGTCTGGCATCTCCGGCATCCGACGCGATGACGGCAGGCGAGCGCGAATGCCGATGGCAGCGCGAACATCTCCCGCAAGCAATCCGTGAACTCGTGCTCTCGGACGAGGAGCGGCGCAACAAGAAGCTCTGGTCGGTCTTCACCTGCTGAGTCGCGGTCACAGAGGGGGCGTTGGGGCGCGTGTCCCCCTAACAAGCGGATCGAGCAGACAATACGCCGCCGACTGATGGCATCCTGCTGTTGACCTACTCATTCCTCCCCTCCTATCTTAACAGTGCATCCGCATCCGAATGAATGACAATTCCATTTGCCCTTAGCAGTCGTTTCTCCTGCCTCCTGATTTCCCGTGCAACTCCCAAACGGTCCGACTGGTTCGTATGTTCGGCGGTGAACTCCGGCGACCCAAACAGACGACTATCCTGAACCGCATCGAATGAATGATCCGGCAAGAAGTCAAGTGCACCGGTCTTTCCTAAATCAATTCGATAATGCACGAAGACTTCATGCTCCAAATCGCCAAAATCAACCCCAACGGGATTCGCGCCTACCTCAAACAGGATTCGGCAGAACCATGGCTCAAACTGCGACGTAAAGCCTTTGCTCTCGTGCCCAATCGTCATCTCGCCGAAAGGTGTGTCAATGTAAAGCGCGGCAGGCGCTTTACTTGTGTTTGAACCGCAAGCTATATCCAAAATATCTTTACCTCGGATACTCGCTAAGGGCCCAAACGAATTTGCCAGCCTGCTAAACATTTGTAAAACGATCTCTTCGACTCCAGGTTCGTTTGCTATCTTTTCACTCAACGAATACTGCGTCTCGAGCGCCCCAATCACATCGGCAAGCAGAACGTGATCGCGCTGGTCCCTCCACAAGCGGCCCAGCTTAGAGATTAGCCTCTCCTTCCAATTGCCGGTAAGGGTTGTTGTCATTTTCCTTTCGACTGCTCCTGAATCAAACCGCAAAATGCCATTGCTTCTTTCCTTGGGAGATTGACGTCCTAATCGCGGACAAAGGGCATTGTCTGGCGTATTTCCCGCTTCTCAGTCCGCCCAAAACGAACGCCGCCAAATCGCTAGCGATCACAGTGTTGTTTCCGGCGCACAAGTACCCAACATCATAGGATCCCGAGGGCGGCCCGAGAGCGATCTGGTATTCGCGCACAATCGTCTAATCCAAATTGCTTTGTTTTACAAGATACACACTCCCCCTGCACTCAAGGCGGTTGGCCTAGGCGCCTTGCCGAACGTGTGTGTCAATAGAGACAAGAAGACCAAGCATGACATAAGCTGACCGCCAAGTCACCACTTCCCTCCTTCGCATGGCCTTCGCCCGGCAGAAAGAATGAGAACTACTCCGCCCAACGCTCAGCAGCCAACGTCAGCGAGAAGCGCCTCAGCTGGATCCCCAGGTGGGCCAAGACCTGCCAAGGCCTATTCCTGCTTTCTGAAAAGCATGACCACAGGCACAAGGAACGCATAGATGTTTCCGGCATTGTTCCGCGTCTTAAGTGGGGCGAGACCGGCCGGATCATGCAGCACAATCTCCAACCAACACTACGAAGAAGCCTCCAACTTGGATGAGGTCTCCGACCGTCCGATTACCATCTGGACACGTGCAGCACCCTCATCTATGTTGGGCAGCCCCGTCCATAGTGCAAGGCAGCCTCCAAAGCCCCGCCTGCATGCCCGTGTTGGCCTGCCTGCTTGTCCAGTGAGCGCACCTACAGTGGCGCAATCACCCAACGCCCATAGGCCACGAAGGCACTGAGTACAAGAAGGACGAGATTGAAAAGGATGCTGGAGTATTCACGGCGCATACCGTGGAAGCCCGCAGCCAAAAGCATAACGATAGCTAGACCCAAAGCGGCAAGCGAGGTCAGCCAGGGCAGAATCCCGGTGAGCGCGGGTAAAATCACGCCCACCGCACCTAGGATTTCGGAGACCCCGATGACCGTAAGGACTCCCGGTTGCACAGCAGCGGGCCACTTCATCTGCGCTTTTGCCCTTTCCTGTTGGAAGCCATGCGTAACCCCGGCCACTAGAAATGCGGCAGCCAAGAGGACTTGCAAGACCCAAAGTGCGATGTTCATCTCGGTCCTCCTCTCTTGATGCGGAGCGGGCATGCAAACCCGCCCTTGATATGAACAACGGTTGGCTCTTCACTATCGTGCGACGATAAAGTAAACATTCATCCCTTCGCCCCAGGAGGTTCGTGGGGTGGATCCGCACCCAGCCCGTCCCGTTACTGTAGAATGGACTTGGCGGTTCACTCAAGGAACCACTCCATGGTCATGTTCCTCGAGCCAACCTTGCTCTTACAGCACCTCCCGAAACATCATCCGTAACTGGCAACGCCAGCGCAGAAATGCCGTAGGTGCTGGCGATTCGGACAATACTTCCTTGGTCATACGGTCCGCGCTCAAGCCTGTTGGTGTAGGCACCTTGCCGGAAGTATTAAGTCAATGAAGACAAAGAGACCAAGAATGACAAGACCCGACAGCGAAGTGACCCTATCATCCCTTCGCAAGGTGTTCGAAAGACAGAATGAATGCGGACTACACCGCCCAACGCCCGGTAGCCAACCTGAGCGGGAGGCGCGTGAGCTTGAACCCTGGTCAGGCTGCAGCCTCGCACTCGAAGGCTAGTCCTGCTTCCGGAACAGCATGACCCCAGGCACTAGGAACAACACGAAGAACCCCAGTAGGATAGCCGCATCAATCACCGGAGGGTGTAAGGTGAGCGAGGCCGCAAGCTGACCGGGGAGCGCAATCTGCCTGACGGCATCGACCCCGTAGGCCACCGGGTTGATCTCAGACAGCACTCGCAGCACCCCCCCCGCCCGACCGCCGGACATAGGCAGTGCCGTCCCAAAGGTAAGAAGCATCAACGGCATAATGACGAAGAGACTAATGACTTGAAACCCCTGCAGCGAGGTCTGCCGAGCCGCGACGAGGATGCCCAGCGAAGTCACCACCGCCGAGACGAGCACCAGCAGTACCACGATTGCGGCGACCTGAACGACCCCGACAGGGATTGAGATGAATGGGATTGCCAGCATCAGTATCATTCCCTGGATCACCGCTACGGTTACACCACCGCCGACCTTCCCCAGAGCAACAGACGTCCGGGACAGCGGCGCGACCAGTACCTTGCGCATGAGGCCGAACTCACGGTCCCAAACGATTGACATCGTGGATTGCACCGCCGACATCGTGCCCGTCACGCATAACATCGTCGGAAACAGGAACTGGATGTAAGGCACGCCGATCCCACTCGCCGTACCTCCAATATTCCCGATGGCTCCTCCGAGCCCCAAGCCGAGCGCCACTAGCATGACAACGTTGCCCACAAGCGTCCCTATGAGCCGAGCACGGTCTTGCACTAGTGCCAGCACATCGCGGAGCCAGATTGCGTAAGCTCCGCGGATTGAGCGTCTCCAGTTCATCATGATTGCCTCCTGCTTCGTTGCATCCGTCTCGAACGCATCTTCTCATCAACGCTCGGCTCCTCCTCCCGGATAGCGCGACCGGTCAGTTTGACGAAGACGTCGTCGAGCGTCGGACGCTTCAGACCCACGCCCATGACCGTGGTCCGACCGTCCGCGTCAAGCAGCCGCACCGCCTGCGGGATGAACTCGTCCCCCCGCTCGATGCGAACGCGAACGCCGTCACCATTGCGTTCAACTTGCAGAGCCCGCTCGAGCAGCACAGCAGCTGCAACGGCGTCGTCTGTGGTCCGTAACGTCACGACGTCGCCGCCGATGGAGGCCTTGAGTCGGTCCGGCGTGTCACAGGCGACGATTTGCCCGTAATCGATGATTGCGATACGGTCGCAGATCTCGGTCTCGTCCATGTAGTGCGTCGTGAGAAAAACGGTGAGCCCCTCGGCGTCGCGCATGTGCACGACATAGTCCCACATCTGCCTACGCGTCTGCGGGTCGAGTCCAAGGGTGGGCTCGTCGAGGAAGAGCACTTTGGGATGATGGAGAAGCCCGAGAACGATCTCGAGGCGTCGCTTCATCCCCCCCGAGAACGTCTTGACGGGCCGGTCGATTTGTTCGGTGAGGGCCACCATGTCGAGCAGCTCTCTCGAGCGAGCCTCGACGACCCTTGCCGGCATGTCGTAGAGCATCGCGGTGAACTGCAAGTTCTGCCGTGCCGTCAGGCGTTCGTCGAGCGTCGGGTCTTGGAACACGAGACCGATCGACTGCCGGATCTCGTCGCGCCGCGAAACGATGTCCTGTCCGTCAATGCGGGCACGGCCTCCGCTCGGTTTGAGCAGCGTGCATAACATGTTGATTGTTGTCGACTTCCCCGCACCGTTGGGGCCAACGAACCCAAAGAGCTGCCCGGGCTCGACCTCGAAGCTGACCCCGTCGACGGCGGTCACCTCACCAAAACGGCGCGAGAGTTCCTCTACCTCGATCATGCTCACTTTGATCTCCTCATCCTGAGGGTTGTATTCACAACCTGGCTGTCCACTCTTGTGTTACCAGGGGCAAAGAGACGGTAAACGTCGTCCCCTCACCCAATTTGCTTGTGACCTCGATCGTCCCTCGATGCATTTCGACAATTTTCTCTGCAATGGAAAGCCCCAGCCCACTCCCGTCATTTGATCGCGTGCGCGATTTATCGGCCTTGAAGAAGCGCTGGAAAACACGCGTCTGATCCTCCTCAGAGATGCCAATCCCGGTGTCTGTTATCTTGAAAACGATCTGGCTGTCATGCCTGTGCAAGTCAACGCTCACCGTACCGCCCCGGGGAGTAAACTTGACGCTGTTGTGGATGAAATTGATCCACACCTGGCTCAACAGGTCTTCATCGGCCGTGATTTCGATCTCCTCCAAAGAGACACTCATATCAATTTCCTTCTCCATCCATTGAGGCTCGCAGGCCAGGATCAGGTTCCGAATCTGCCTATCCAGACGATAGAGTTTGGGCTCAAACCGGACCTGATCCGATTCCAGCGAAGCCAGCCTGAGCAAGTTCTCGCTGATTCGCGACAACCGTGTGCTTTCATTCTCGATAATGCTTAGATAATGATGCCGCTCTTCCGTGCTCAGTCGATCATTTTCCAATGCCCGGGCGAATCCGCGAATAGATGTCAGCGGTGACTGAATCTCGTGGGACACGTTGGAGATGAATTCCTGGCGCATGTTCTCCATCTGATCCAATTCCAGGGCCATCTTGTTCACACTATTCGCCAGCTCGCCGACAATCTGATTATCCCGTAATTGGTTGTCCAGCCTGATGCTGAAATCCCCTGCGGCGATTTTCTCAAGAGCCTCAATGATTGGCTTGAATACATTCTCCACCGGTATCCAGCCTCTTGCCCTGGCAAAGAGGGCTGCAGAGCCCAGGATTAGAGCCGTGAACAATAATCCCAACAGCGAGTTCATGACCTGAGTCAGCCAGGCGGGGAGATTCAGATTTGTGATTCTATAGAGATAGGCAGTCAGAAAAAAGCTGACAGCAAACATGCCGGTGACTAGGACCAGCAGGATGATGAGCCAAGTGATACGGAGCAGCCTTGGATTAACCCTTTTCATCAGGGCACCTCCAAGCGGTAGCCCAACCCACGAATCGTCGTGATCTTGAATGAATGCCGCTCTTCCGGGAAACGGTCACGCAGACGGTTGATGTGCACGTCCAGCGTGCGGTCATTGCCGCGAAAATCGTAGCCCCAAATATCCTCGATTAACTGCTCACGGGAAAAGGTGCGCCCCGGATAACTTGCCAGCTTGAACAACAACTCGAATTCTTTGAGCGGAAGACTGAGACTCTCCCCGTTGACCGTCACTTCGAAAGTCTTGCGATCCATGGACAATTCCTCGATTTGGATGGTTTGTGAGGTGGCGATTCGATAGCGCCTCAGCAGGGCGCTTACCCGCGCTACCAGTTCCAATGGCTCGAAAGGCTTGACCAGATAATCGTCGCTGCCCAACTGAAAGCCTTTGAGTTTTTGGCTGGTCTCTGCTTTAGCCGTGAGCATTAGGATGGGAATGTCAAGAGTTCCTCTTAGCTCCCGGCACAATTCCCAGCCGTCCATGTTCGGCATCATTACATCAATGACTGCCAAGTCCACTTTGACCGAATCAAGCTTTGACAAGGCTTCCACGCCATCCGAAGCTTCGACGACTTCGAAACCATCCTTCCGCAGAAACACTCGGACGAGTTCGCGGATATGGGGATCATCATCAACAATCAGTATCTTGTTCATCCAATAATTCTTCCTTCAGAGACTCAGTCGCTATTCAGTGAGCCCAGCTCATAAGAAGTTACAAAATCTATCTATGTTGACTGAGCCTTAACGGAATTGTAGAGCTTCTTGGCAGAATCGCCCGCAGACGCGGGGCGGCTTCATTCATCCAATGGCCATCCCAATTACTCAAAGCGACCTTCTCCTTCGGCTTCAGTCGACGGAGCAACGTTACTTCTTATGCTGAATCTCGTGCCTGCCTTCTCCTGCCAGCGTATATCCCACGCTTTCTGCTGCTCCAGTTACCACTGGGGGCCGAGGCGATCAGCTACTCGTAGCGCAGGGCTTCGACCGGTTCGAGGCCGGCGGCCCGCGAGGCCGGGTAGATGCCGAAGAACAGGCCCACCGCCGCCGCGAACAGCGTCGCCAGCAGGACCGAGGTCAGGGTCACCACCGGAGCGAAGCTGATGCCACTGGACGAGGCGATCTTCCCGATCACCCATGCCAGCCCGACCCCCACCAGGATCCCCACGATCCCGCCCCCCAGACTCAGCGTCGCCGACTCCGTCAGGAATTGCGCCAGAATGTCCCGCTTGCGCGCCCCCAGCGCCTTCCGCAACCCGATCTCCCGCGTCCGCTCCGTCACCGATACCAGCATGATGTTCATGATCCCAATCCCACCCACCAGCAGCGAGATCGCCGCAATGCCCCCCAGAAAGATCGTCAGCACCCCCGTGATCTGCGTCGCAATCTGCAGAATGTCCGACTGCTTGGTCGTGGAAAAATCATCCACCCCCGGCATGTCATGGTGCCGCGCCTCCAGCACCCCCGTGATCTCCGTCACCGCCGCCGTCACCGTCTGGGCACTGCTGGCCTGCACCAAGATCATGTTCACCTGGTCCGGGCTCGACCCCTGGGCCTCCCCCCGTCCCCCCAGCCGCGTCTGCGCCGTCGTCAACGGCACCAGAATCTGGTCGTCCGCACTGAAAAACCCACTGCCCCCCTTCGATACCTCCACCCCAATGATCCGAAACGGCTGGTTCTGGATCCGCACCGTCTGCCCCACCAGCCCGCTGGTCGTCCCAAACAGAGTCGTCGCCACCGTCGACCCCAAGATCACCACCGGCGCCCGCCCCGCCACCTGCGCCGCCGTGATGAAGCTCCCCTCCGACAACGTGATGTTCTCCACCGCCTGGTAGCTCGGGCCCACCCCCATCACCGTCGTCGTGTCCGTCTGCCCCGCCGCATTCACCGTCCCCCGCCGCTCCACCACCGGCACTACCTGGTCCGCATCCGGCACGTTCGCCGCATTGGCCAGCGCCTGCGCATCCGCCAGCGTCAGCGGCCGCGTCACCGGCTCCCCTGCCCCCGGACTCGCACTCCGCCCCCCAAACGCACTCCCCCCGGGCGACACGAAGATCAGGTTCGTCCCAATCGAATTGATCGAGTTCGTGATCGAAGCCGCGGCCCCCTGCCCAACCGACAGCAAGGCGATCACCGCTGCTACCCCAATCACGATCCCCAGCATCGTCAGCGACGTACGCAGCTTGTTCGACGTCAGACTCTCAAGCGCTTCGACTAGATTTTGTCCCAGTAGCATAGTCACCCTCGGTCTCCCCATCCTTCCCTTTCCTCGCCGACTCAGGAAGGTTATGACACTTCTGTAAACTGAATCTAAACTCGAGGTGAGGATACACAACTTGGTCCATCAAAGCCGAGAGGCACAAGAAGCCTCTCGATGCCTTCTTGGCCAAGGCGAACGAGTCAGTCCAGCAGAGCTTTCATGGCAAAGTCAATTATGTGTCGCTCATATGGGAACTGGTTGATTGGAGCCACTTCGACTTCATCGGCGTTGATCACTACTGGCAAGTGCGCATCAGAGATCGATATGCTCAAAAGCCCAAGCCATTGTTCACTCACGGGAAGCCGGTCTTCATAGGTGAGTTCGGCTTCTGCGCGTATCAGGGCACTGAGAAGGCGGGCGGCATGGCTTGGACCATTGTTGACCACAGCAGAATGTTGGGCAGGACAACTCGACGCAGGGGTATGAGCAGCGCCTGGCAGACCACGAGCAGTTGATGGGCAGAAAGGAAAGGAGGGGTACCCCCACGTACCGCTTCGTGACGGGGCTCGTGCCCGTTCCCCCCTGGTTCTTCCACCGCGGACTTGCTGGGATCGGGTTTTTGGCCAGCGTAGGGAGGAATCGTCGCTTATAGTCCTGGCGGAGGGCAAACCAAGCCACCTCGCCCGGTTCTGCACTAGAACCCCATCTGACCGACAATTCTCATGACCGGTTGCGTATGGACCATGATATCAACTATCCCGGCAGCCTTCGCGATCTGCCTCACTATGGGACCGGTGACACTCGAGGTTTGCCTCATCGAATGCGCGGCGGACTTTTGGTCCGCTAATTGACCAAAATCAACCTTGACGTCAAACACCACGGGAGGTAACCTCGCATTTGCTCTCGGACGCGAACCTGGCAAAGCTCATTCACACCGGTGAAGAGAGGTCACCCTCCGGCAGGGGAAATATGGAACTAAGGATGCCTCTGCAGGACGAGGGCTCATAACCTTGCCTGCTGCAGTTCCGTGAACATCAGGCCAACTGCGCGATGGAACGGAATGGGTCCCAGACCAACCTGATCAGTGACCTTCTGTTTGAGAAGTACATGATGAGGCGCGCAGCCCGGCGATGGAGGATGAGGTATGGCAGCGGAAGTACCTGATCGCATTACAGAAGGGTCCAGCGCTCCCGATTTCCGGCTCGCGGCGAGCACCGGCAATGAGGTGAGCCTGGCACAGTACCAAGGCAAGGTGCATGTCGTACTGTTCTTCGTGCGCGAGTATGTCTGAATGCAGTGCCGCGCGCACGTCGCCCAGTTGGGGCGCATGTATAGGGATTTCCAGTCCGCTGGAGCGGAGGTGTTGGTGATCCTGGGTGATACGGCCGAGCGCGCTCGGCGTTACGCAGAGACGCTCAAGGTTCCCTTCCCGGTCCTGGCCGACCCGGACCGCGCCGTCTATCACCGCTTCGATCTGGAGAAGGCCTACCTGCTCATCCAGCGAACGGCGTCTGTCGTGGTAAATCGCGACGGGATTGTCCGCTACATTAAGCGGGCCACCAACCCGAACACTTGGCTAGAGGAGAGCCACGAGCTGCTGGCCGTCGTCCGCCAATTGGGATCGCCGACGTGACCCGAGCCCGCGACCACCCGGAGATGGAGGCTTTCAACAGTCCCGTCAAGACCGAGACTTAGCCCTTGTTTCACGGTACCGAGACAATGGACGAACTCAAGGTCGTCGAAGCGGAAAGGATGCCCCACTTCAACATGGACCTTGGACACTTATTGAACGGGTTTCGACTAGGCGTGGCATCCATCGGGAGCCCGCAGTCATGGCGCAAGCACAATACGCAACTCGGACCCTAGGGCTGTACAAAAACCGACACGCACGGCGTCACGTCAGAAACACCGCCCATCGAGAAGTGCTGAAGCGGTAACCAAGCTGCCGCGGATTCGCTGATCGGGTTGTATGAAGGAAGGCAGGAATTGTCCCCCAGTCATGAGCCGACAGTATGCCTGCCCTTTTGTAACCAAAGTGCGAGAGCAGGTTCATAGTTGCACATCCCCGCGAGATCCATGGGTGAGAATCACAATTCTCGCTAGGCGGATCGGCCACTGAGGAATTGCGGAACGCGAGCGCCAACCACTCCCAGCAACGTCTAGATCCCGATCGGCTTTCGTACCAGGATCACCTCCATCCGCCCCGTCACCCATTCCCGCTCAACGATCAGGGTCTTGCCCACAAACGATCCCGCGGGTACCACTTTGCGCACCTGGGCATCCTCCCAGGGCAAGACGTATTCGCGCATGCGTCGTAGTGCCGTTTCCAGGTCGGGGACGATCTTCTGACTGCCCACAACGAAGATGACCTTCCCGGCTGTGCCGGCGTAGGGACCAAGCTGGCTGCCTGTCGCGGATGCAACCACCAGGATGCCGTCTTCCGTGATGGCATTGACGCTCCCCAGCATGAAGTCGGGGCCAGCGATGAGCTTGCGGATCTCTCGCGCCTGGGTCTGACGGTCCATCTTCATGTAGCGGGGCCGCAGGGCGTCATATTGGTTGGGATCCGTGATCAAATCGAAGATGCCAGCATCCTGAAGGGTCTTTGACTTACCGGAATGGACCTCTGCCCCCGTGGGTAGCCTCTCCATCACCAGCTTCCGGGCGTCATCGCCATTGTCGACAACCCTTCCCTCGATGTTGCGTTCCCGAAGCTTAGCAACCACGCGCTGGAGGGTCTCTTCAGAAGCGGGGGTTGAAGGAATCTCTGACACTTGCGTCATGGTTGGACCTCCTACGCTAGCCCCCTCTCCAGGGGGCCGGCAGCCTATCAATCTCTGGGGATGAATATTCCGCCAAGGTTGGTTCCAGGGCCCTCATGAAAAGGGACACTTGCAAGGTGCTTGCATAGCTGGCGATATTCTCTTGTGAAGATCGGTTGGGATCCCGTCTCACTCCTGCCGATAGCGGAGTACCGGGATAATAATCTGTTGAAAATCCATAAGGACCCCAACCAGTCGGCTGAATGCTAGAGCTCGTCGCTTCTCGCACGAACGCCGGATTGAAATCCCTGTGTTCCACCGCAGATCATCGCCTACCTTCGCAAACGGAAACTGGAAAACCGGCCAACTAGCGGCCTGGGTACTCAGGTAAGTCCTCGGCCAGGGTCGGACCTGCTGCTCCAAAATCTCCTGTCCCCAGGGGAGCAGCTTGGCTTCTTTGGATAAGAAGTAGTTGAGCAAAGTCCCCCGGGCTGGTTTCCGCTTCTTCGGCGATGCTCCCATTGTGGTCGGGTGATAGCCCCAGGCTTTTGTCAACTCGGCCGCTGCCAAGACAATCCGTTTCGTGATCCATTGTTTGGTTCTTTTCCGCAGGGGTGTTCGCCCCATCTTGGCCTTGATCCTGGTGATACCCACCATCAATTGCTAATCACCGGAGCTTGCCGCAGATACTTGGATTCCTGCACTTCCTCAAGCATGAACGCGGCTGCATCCCCGCGCGAGATTCGAGTTCCGCTCTTCTTGTTCAAATACCCCACTTTCACGTGGCCTGTCTTCGGTTGCTCAATGGGAAAAGGGAGGCGCACGATCGTCCAATCGACATCCGAAGCGCGCACAGCCTGAGCAGAACCAACCAGGTCTTCGTAACCCTCCCGCGCTGCAAGCTTCACCAAACTGATCATCAGCTTATACCTGAGATCAGGAGCATCCTGCGTATCGCGGGCACTGGGAGGGGCCGAGAAAACCAGTCGGCGCACGCCGGATCTTCTCATGGCGGCTAGGATATTTTGCGTTCCCTGGGTGATGGGTCTGCCTTTTGCATCCCCGCGTGTGTTTAGCACACTGATAACGGCTTGTGCGCCAGTTACAGCTCCTTCTACAGCCACGGGATCGGTGACATCCCCTTGCACTATCCGCAGGCAGCCATGTTGATAATTGAGCCTTGCTGGGTCACGGACAAAGGCAGTGACCTCGTGACCTGCTGCCAACGCTTGCTGGACGAGTTGCCTGCCTGTGCCACCGGTTGCTCCAAAAATCGTGATCTTCAAGTTTCCTCCCGATCAAGGTCTGGGCTGCGTGTCTTGGCCGAAAACCCATCCGCGCGACAACAAACCTCGATTAGACCTGCAATATACTCCATTGGCGACTTTTGATTGTCCGTCGAGGCGGTACTCTGCATGTCCTCCTCAGTCCACCGATTTATCCGACACATCCCCTCCGCCTCGGCATCTCGGGAACTGGCTTCCCACCATCTCCCCCGTGTCCTGGGCAAAAGGACCATGCGTCCGAAAATGGATGGGTTGGACGTGCGCAATGTTCCTATCATGGATTCTGACCGTCTATCTAGAGATCAATTCGCAGCCCTCGCGATTCAATCAGTCTCAATACATTGACAAACTCACCCATCAAGAGGTACCCTTCGAATTACGCTTGCGGATGAACCTCGTTGGGCTTGAGGATACTGAACCACGGATGGTACCCTCAAACGCCTGGAAATCCAGTTTGAGGCTGTCCCGGCCGAAAACCTCATCCGCCCGCCTTTTCCAATCCGCAATCGCTGACGCTGCAGATGGAAGGGAGCAGGAATCGGCTGGGCCGCACTGCGGCCCAGCCCGGACTCGCTAGCCGAAATACTGAAAATGCTGCCAGAAGGCTGGCCACGGCACGCGCAGGTTGTGGCACACGTAGATTGCCCTCTGATTGATGGTTTCTTCGTTCTGAACGTTG
>Ga0208563_1001967_pt1 | contig 12623 bp, 9 predicted proteins | sample June2015DPH_17_1_2_FD_184717 | JGI IMG/M metagenome (GOLD analysis project Ga0208563, IMG submission 184717) | Peatland microbial communities from SPRUCE experiment site at the Marcell Experimental Forest, Minnesota, USA - June2015DPH_17_150... | ecosystem: Environmental > Terrestrial > Soil >... | reverse complement strand
ACCCGCATAGGCGTAACATTCCCACCTGAACTCCTCAAAGACTTCGACGAAGTCATAAGCAAAATGGGCTACGAAAGCCGCAGCAAAGCAATACAAGACGCAGTAAGACTATACGTTTCCGAGCGAAAATGGCTCAAAGAAGAAGACACCATTCAAACAGGCATTTTACTCATGATTTACGACCATGAAGTGAAAGGACTTGAAAGCGAACTAACCGAAACACAACACCATCACTCTTCACTGATTTCATCAACCATGCACATTCACCTTGGCGAAAGAGACTGCCTAGAAGCCATAGCTGTTAAAGGTAAAGCTTCAGAAATACACGAGTTAAGCGACGAATTAACCACAAGAAGAGGAGTAAAAATCCTCAAAACAATGATAGTAACCGTTTAAACCTGAAACATTCTCTCCAAAGAAGCACGAGCTTTCTTTGCAACCGCTTCAGGAACCTTAATCACATGCTTCTCCTCTTTCAACGCAGCGTAAAGCCGATCAAGTGTTGTTAGCTTCATGTTTGGGCATATTGCACCTTCATAAGCTAAGTAAAAGTTTTTCTCCGGGTTCTCTTTGCGCAAGCGATGTAGGATGCCTTCTTCAGTGCCGACAATGAAGTTTTTAGCGTTGGATTCTTTGGCGTAACGGCACATTTTTGAGGTGCTGCCAACGTAATCAGCTACTTTCCGCATTTCAGAACTGCATTCAGGATGAACCATAACACTAGCATCTGGATGCTGCATCTTTAGGACTTTCACGTCTTCAGGCTGGAAAAGCAGGTGCGTTGGGCAAAATCCGCATTCAGGAATCGGAATAAGCGTTTTCCCCGTTTTCTCGGAAACGTATTCGGCTAGGTTTCGGTCTGGACCAAACAGTATTGTTTCTGCATCGAGCGACTTTATGACTTCCACAGCGTTGGCGCTGGTGCAGCAGATGTCGCAGTTAGCTTTGCATAAAGCCAAAGTATTCACGTACAGCACCACTGGAGCGTCTGGGTATTGGGTTTTAGCGCGTTTTATCTCATCAACCGTAAGCATCTGCGCCATGGGGCATCTTGCGCCTAAACAGGGCAAAAGAACTTTCTTGTCTGGGTTTAATATTGCGGCTGATTCAGCCATGAAATCTACAGCTGAGAAAACAAGCATTTCAGCGTCTTTTTCCTCTGCAGCTTTGCGGCTCAGTTCAATGCTGTCGCCGACGTAGTCAGCTATGTCTTGGATTTCTGGCCTTTGGTAATTATGAGCCAATATCACAGCTTTCTTTTCTTTCTTGAGCTTTAGGATTTTATCCGCTAACGCCATATTTCCGCCTAGTTTGCCTTAAAGTGAAAAATAATGAGGACAAGTCAACAGATATATGCTTTTACCCTCGCACTTATACTTTCAACCTTAAAAATAAAGAAAAAGCATCGCCAAAGCCTTTGAAACTCTAATGATCTTTCTTTGACTATAGCCCTTCACAGAACCAAAATCGACCTGTAATTAAAGTTCTGTGTGGGCAAGTAGGCGTAAACTTAGCTTTTTACTCAGGCTAGCACGCCGCTGAAACAGGGCCGTTATTATTTCAAGTATGGTTAGCGCGGCGATTGAATAAAGCGGAATCCAATCATACAAGTACATCTGCCCGACTACGGAGCCATTAATTGTTGTCTTCAAGAATGCAAAGCCTACACCGTAATAGAAGAAGAATGGGAGATTTGTAGCCGCAAGAAAAGCAGCGGATCCCGCAATGAATTTCCATATCGAGTGTCTATTGTACCACAGTAGCAGTGGCAATGCAAAAAGTGCGCTCCGTGGGTCGAATATTGCGAACGTGAAAAACAACGCTGACAGCCATGGTTTTTTGGCGAACCCAAAATACAAAGCGCCTACTAGAAGGACTGTTTGGAGGATGTGGGCATTTGCTAAGAGATATCCACAGTAGTAACTTGGCGAGAAAGTCTGGACATGCAAGCTTATCATACGGTAATGGAGAAAGTTAGCGCCATCGTAACTTATTGAAGGTGCAATAAGCAGCGGATCAAGCAAAACAATTACTGCAACTATAACGCCGAGAAAGAGGTTTTTGTCTTCAATAAGCTTGTAGACAAAGAAAGCCAAAGCTAGAATTAAAAGAAATTGTACTATGTCAAAAGCGTTAAGGGCGTCCTGGTAGCTTAATGTTAGAAATGGCGCAAAAAGTATCAGAAAGGAAGGAGTATACTTGAAAGGTTGCGGCTGTGGAAGAATCTGATAATCGCCCGGCTGAATGCCATCATAATAGATTTTGGTTGGATTATGGAACAATCGCCATTCCCCAGTATAGTACGCTGAAAAATCTCTCGCAATTGTGGCTGATTGTGGCGTAAAGGTTTGAGGATATGCATAACAAAAAATACTGAAGTTCAGCAGTACTGCTAGGAGGATAACTAAGATGATTGCCGTTTTTTTGGTTAGCTGTAGCTTCATTGGCTTTCTCCATAATGTTGCAGCAGGGCTAATGGTGCACGAACTTGTTTGACTAACGATTTATTGTTTGCGGTAAAGAATCGCTTGCCAAAAAAACGCCACTAAGAAGCTTTACGGGACAGTGCAAATAAGCATTTTCTCGAAAACGCATGAAGAACAAGCGGTTTTGAATTTAATGCGTAGGCTTTTTCGGCTGAGCCCTAAAAAGTAGTTGGATAACGCTAGTTTGCTGGTAGAAAGCTTAAATTATAGATAATTTCTGTTCCTTCTAATACATATTAAGGAGAAAAATTTGAAATGCCTACTTGTCCACATTGCGGTGCCACGGTTCCCGAGGGTGCAGTTTACTGTGGCAACTGTGAAGCCGCAATAAACTCCCCAGCAACCTCGATATCTATCTCTCAACCACAAGTGACTTCACAAGGGTCACCTACTTGGCCAAACGCGTCCAGTAGCGGCGACATGTCTGCACGATTGGAAAAAGCGATGAGGCGAGCTGAACTGCTAGGTTATGCGGCAGCGGGTCTCGGAGTAGCTATCCTTGTTGTTATAATAGTGATCTCTCTATTGTAAACATGGAGGAAAACGAAGAAAATAGCTTAAAGAGGGGTGGTAAAGAAATGGATAGCACTCTTGAACAAACGGTTAAAAGAATAGAGCGATTAAATAAAATCCTTACTGTAGCAGTTATCGTCGAGCTTCTGGTTCTGATACTGTTTCTGTAGAATCAAAGCTTTCATTGTTTTCATTTGTTTGTTAATTAAATTAATAAATAAAAAAGCATTTCAAAAAGCTATACTGCAAGCTGGCTTTTTGGCTTGAAATTATAAACTATACAAAGTTTTTAATTCTTCGCTGTTTTAATTTAGTATCTATGATGCTGCATACCTGTTCCGAAATTGGTCAAAAATGGTATTTATTTGAATTTTGCCCTAAGTGCGATTCCGCTGGACTCAAACCCGTCGATGGTTCTTGAAGTTCAATTAGTTTAATATATTCTATTCTTACATGTGATTTCCTGTACGGATGGCACTTGAGAAAACACAAGTGGATACCAATAATCCTCATTTCCCTTATTCTAATCCAATCATACTATATGTCGGTAGCCTCAAGTGCCAACGCCAGTTCTATCACCGACAACTGGACAATGTTCCGTAATGACCCAAACCACAGCGGCGCCACAACTGGTAACAGTCCAACAAACTCCGCCAAACTCTTATGGAATTTCACAACAATGCAAGGTGTTGTATCTTCCCCCGCAGTAGCTAACGGCTACGTTTTCGCAGGTTCCAATGATGGCGCTGTTTACTGTCTCAACTCCTCCAACGGCGAACTAGTATGGTACTATTCAACTCCAAGTAAAGTGGAGTCGTCGCCTGCCATCGACAATGGGATTGTCTACATAGGCTCAGACGACGACAACGTTTATGCTTTAAATGCAACTAACGGCGCAAAACTCTGGAATTACACCACTGGTGGCGCGGTTACTTCGTCTCCTGCTGTTGTAGACGGCGTAGTCTACATTGGCTCCGGTGATGGTAACGTTTATGCTTTGAACGCTACAAGCGGCGCAAAACTCTGGAATTACACCACTGGTGGCGCGGTTGAGTCTTCTCCTGCTGTTGTCGATGGCGTAGTGTACGTTGCCTCTGGCGACTATTTTGTTTACGCTCTTAATGCGTCTACAGGTAACGAAATATGGAATCACCACACTGGAAGCACTATCTCCTCTCCAAGCGTATACAATGGTTACGTCTACATAGGCTCATACGACGGTTACGTTTGTTGTTTGAATGCTTCCACAGGCGCCCAGATTTGGAAATATCAAACCCAGAATTCAGTGGCCTCTTCACCAGCTGTCGCCTATGGATGCGTTTATGTAGGCTCCGAGGACAACAACGTTTATTGCCTAAATGCTTCCAACGGCGAGAAAATATGGCAGAGCCCAACTGGATATTGGATCTGGTCTTCACCTGCAATCGCAGACGGCAACGTATACGTGGGCTCTGAAGACTACAACATTTATTGTCTTAACGCTTCAACAGGATCAAAGGAATGGAGTTACGAGACTGGAAATTTTGTGGATTCTTCACCAGCCATTGTAAACAATACCCTATACGTTGGTTCCGATGACAGTCATATCTACGCTTTTGCCTTATCCAATTCAATTGCTGAAACCACACCTTCACAATCTACCAGCTCTTTAGCGTTGACTACGATTGCGTTTGATGCGATTGCATGTTCTGTAGGGTCTGTGATTATTTTTGCAATCGCGCTTTTTGTTCGCTCAACTAGGCGGGCTAAGCGAAAAGCTGAAGCCGCAAATATTTCTGGCCGAAATCTTTCTTGGTTTTCAGCACATGCCGATGTCCTTTGTGTTTTGGGAATTCTGGCTTTTTCAACAATATTCTTCATTAATTTAGGAAGTGGAGTTCTTCTGGCTGCCGACGAGCAAACGTACTCTCAATGGGCATTCCACATGGTCAAAAGCGGAGACTACCTGACTCCTTGGGCTTTTGGCATTTTAAATTTTTGGATAGGTAAGCCGCCGCTTAACATGTGGCTGATGTCTATTGCCTATCAGGTCTTTGGCGTTAACAATTTTGCCTCAAGGTTTTTTAGTGCTGTATTTGGCACCTTGTCCTTAGTTCTTGTCTTCTATTTGGGAAAGAAACTTTATAACGTGTATGTAGGGTTTCTTTCGGCTCTAGTTTTAGGAACGTTTACAACCTTCTACGTGTTTGCAAGACTCGCTATGACTGATGTTCTTTTAGTCTTTTTCATTTTGGGTAGCATATACTTTTTTGTTTTGAGCGAGAAAACAGAAAAAACTAATCGGTATGCAGTTTTGAGCGGGCTGTTTTTTGGTTTGGCGTTAATGACAAAGCAGATTGAGGCCTTGCTGATTCCGCTAATCATCTTTTCTTATCTCATCGCGACAAAGGGAAGCGTTAGGTTTCTCTTCACAAAACGCTTTACTCTTTTTTGGGGAGTCGGTCTTCTGGTTTTTTCTCCGTGGTTGATCTACATGGATATCCGTTTTGGATTGAAGTTTTGGCAGTGGTTTTTCGTGTACGCTGGCGTTACGCGAACAGTTAGTCCTATTGAGGGTCACGTCGGAGGTTACCTCTATTATTTTAGCTATTTAGCTAATAACGAAAACCTGCTTTGGGTAATATTGCTACCTTTTGCGGCAGGGCTTTGCGCATTCAATGCGGTTATCAAGCGTTTAAAAGAAGACACTTTAATTCTTGCATGGATATCAATCGTGCTTGTAGTGTTCACTTTTGCTCAAACAAAACTTTACTGGTATATCCTGCCAGCTCTTCCAGCTTTCGCCATTTCCATAAGCAGTTTACTATATCAACTATCAAAGAAAATACAACAACTATCAGAGAAACACACAACTTTCCGCACGCTAACTTTATCTAAATCCCAAAAGTAGCTTTAAATAGCTAAAAGCCCTCGGAAGCAGCGATAACATAACATTGCCTTTAATCGAACTCCAAACGGTCTTAGAAAAATGCTTCCAATGCCTTGGAAATCTGATTTTACGGGATAAATCGCCAAAGTATCTTCAGGAGGCTTTTCTTTTACTACGTACATTTAAGCACCTACCACGTACATTATAGCCTTAGGATGTACGTGGTAAAAATTTTAAGTCAGAGTTTCTATAGTATTAAAAAAATAGATGAAAATTTGTCTAGGTGCTTAACGTATGCCTTACAATGAACTGAGAAAAGATTACTTACTAAACCGCTGGGTCGTAATCGCGACAGAACGAAGCCGCAGACCCAACGATTTTGTCAAACAAAAAACTGAACCGGCCAAAAGCACGGTCTGCCCAATGTGCGTTGGCAATGAACACATGACGCCGCCAGCCATGATGCTATACTTGAAAGAGGATGGCGGTATTAAAAAGTCTAAAGACCCGTTGGTTGGTGAACGCCCAAAAAACTGGCTTGTCCGCTGCATTCCAAACCTTTACCCTGCATTCAGTCCACCTAGGCAACCTGAAGATGAAACACAAATAATGAAGAGTGAATGTTTTGGCTCTGCGATTGGGCACCATGAGGTTATAATTGAATCCCCAAATCATGATGAGGACCCGGCTGACGCTGAACTGCCACAGCTAGAACTTGTCATCAAAGCGTGCATTGACAGGCTCAGAGAGTTAAGCGCAAAACCCTACGTCAAATACGTTTCAATTTTTAGAAATTATGGACAGGAAGCTGGCGCTTCGCTTTCTCATGCGCATAGCCAAATAATTGCGACGCCTATGGTTCCTTCAATCATCCAAGAAGAGTTAGAGGCAAGTAAAGCGTTCTATGACAAACATGGGAAATGTGTTTTTTGCGACATAATCGAGAAAGAAGTGAAAGGCCCAAGGTTCGTGCTTGAGAATAATGATTTCATAGTTTTTGCTCCTTACGCAAGCATTAACCCAATGGCATTCTGGATAATGCCCAAAAAACACGCGCCAAGTATCCTTGACCTAACGCGACCTGAGGTCTCAGCCTTCGCACAAACCCTCAAGGCAAGCCTCAAAGCCTTAAAAGACTTAGTGAATGATCCACCCTACAATTACGGTTTCCACTTAGCCATAAACAAAGAAGCAAAAGACCATTATCATTGGCACTTGGAAGTTTACCCCAAACTATCAATTTGGGCAGGTTTTGAGATAAGCACAGGAACATACATAAACACTATTACGCCAGAAACCGCCGCTGACAGCCTCAGAAAAGCAATAAAACCCTAAGTTTCAAAAATTTCCTTCCAATATCCCGGTTTAACCAGCAACACATCTTCCACGTAAGCCCGCAAAGGCTCAGCCACACTCCACGCTTGCGCAATGCAACCCCTCGGCGTGTTGGGTAGGTCGCAATCGTATATTTCGCTTACTGTTCCCAACCCAGCTTGATGGATTCCGATGGTGAAAAAGGGCAAAATAAGATTTTTCAGTGCGTACTCACGTGATTCAGCGGTGTAGCTGTTAACTTTCAAATACGCAGTTATGAAAGGCCCTAGCAGCCAAGGCCAAATCGTACCGTTATGATAAGCGGTGTCTCTGCTTAACCTATCGCCAAAGCATTTGCCAGCAAATTTAGGGTCATTTAACGCTAAAGTACGCAAGCCATAAGGCGTCACAAGCTCACGATTCACCGCATCAACAACCCGCTCGCTCTTAGCCCTATTTAACATGGAAAAATCTAGTGCAACCGCAAAAATCTGGTTTGGACGAAGCGACGCATCAGCACCGTTAGCTTCCAGAACGTCAAAGAGGCAACCTGCTTCAGCGTTCCAGAATTTATCGTTAAAACTCCTGCTTGTTTTACTCGCCATATCGGCGTATTTTTCAGCTAAATCTCTTTCTCCAAACTTGTTTGCCAACAACTCCATGAGACGCAGCGTATTGTACCATAAAGCTTGAATTTCCACAGCTTTCCCAACTCTAGGCGTAATCTCTTTGCCATCAACCGCCGCATCCATCCACGTAAGCCTTGAACCATGCATAAGCAAGCCGTCATCATCCAAGCGAATACCAAACAACGTGCCCCGCTCATGATAATCAACTATTGCTTGCAGATTTTCCCACAACTCCTCTTGAACAAACTCAAAGTCGCCGGTGTACTTTAGATACTGCAATACAGCGTTAACATACCAAAGTGTGCCATCAACCGTGTTGTAGGCTGGCTCACCCGACTTATCAGCCACAAAATTGGGAATAAGCCCGTTTTTGCAGTATTGAATAAAATTTTGGAGTATGCCCTTTGCATCGTTGAATCTGCCTGTTACCAGCATAAGACCCGGCAAGGAGATGAAGGTGTCTCTGCCCCACGGTTCAAACCAGAAGTACCCGGCGATAACGGATTTTTTGCCAGCGGCATTCTCAACTATGAAGGAGTTTGCGGCTAAAAGAGTCCAGTTTAGCCAATCGCTCATTGGAACTTCAGGGTTTAAACCATAAAAGTTTTCTAACAAATCGCTTTGACGCGTTAATTCCAGATTGAAAGAATCGTTAACTTCATCAATCGTGCTGCCGACACTGTCCAAAACTTTTCTTGCCGCTTGGCTTTCATGGCTTTCTGCAGCTGTCACCGCAAACTCTTTTTCTTCTTCAGCTGGAACTTGAACTTCAAAGTATCCTGGCCGGAAACAATCGTCAATGCTGGCTTCGCCTCTTAATGCCTCCGTGCGATAAAATAAGTGTTCTATCCAGTTAATTTTTGTCTTAAATTCTCCGTCAGTTGAGCGGCACAGGATTGTAGCTTCTGGATGCGTGAAAGTTGTTTCTAACTCTTTGCCACTGCTTTTTTGAGTGAAATCCAAAGGGTTTTTCCATCGATCTACAACGGTGTGAAAATATCTGCAGGTTAAAAGCGGGTAAATTCTTAGTTTAGCCTCAAAACTGTTCTTGTTTGAAACCCTATAGATTACTGAGACAGCGTTCTTGTTTTTAGGCATAAAAATCGTTTTATTAACCTCAACGCCGCCAAAACCATACATGTACGTGGGAAAAGGCGCGACTGAAAACGCCTTAAGTAACTTGTAACCCTGCGGGTAAATCACGTCACGAAACTCGTTAGCACCAAACTGGTAAACATCATTGCCCACGAAAATATCCTCATCCAACTTTGAAACGCACACAGTGCGGTCGCCAGGCGGATGCAACGCGGCAACCAGCAAACCATGATACTTCCTTGTGTTAATGCCTAAAACTGTGCTTGATGCGTATCCGCCCAGCCCATTGGTTATGAGCCATTCCTTCTGTATAACCTCGCCAAAACGAGAAAGCGCTTCTTGAGTGAAGACTATGGCGGGCGGTTTCATTTTATGGCATCAACTTGGCAATGTTCTTGTCGCGTGAAGCACAAAAATAATTGGCTACTGGAGCACATTTTGTTCTGAATAAAAGCAAATGAGGCTTCGTTAACTTGTACTCTGTGAGGGTTTCAGCGTACCCCATGCCTTTAGCGAAAACCAGCTCTGCAGCATCATAAACTTTCAAGAATTCAGGTGAAACTTCCTTTTTTTGTAAACCAACCGCGTCGGTTCCAGTGGTCAATATGTCGTCGGCTATTTTATCCATGCCTGAGAGCGGCACATCATCCAAAGTGGCATCGTTAATAACTGGCCCGCCTTTAACGACATAAGTCACTTTTAAACCCATATTTTTTAACTGTTCAACCAGTAGAGTGTCAAAAACGATTTCTCCAGCATTATCAGCCAAGTAAAGAACGCTATCTGCCTTCTTTGCTAACTCGTAAGCTTTGTCAATATCATCTATAACCAAGTCTTTAGCTGCTTCTCTAAAACAACCTGATAAATTATTCAAGTTGAATTTGTGGCCTGGAATATCAAACTCCATAATATTACCCACAATGGCACAGAGACATGCTTTCTTGAACCGTTCCTGCTGATTATTACCTGCTTCTACAAGCTTTCTCGCATGCGGCAACATTTTCAACGCTTTATCGTTAGCCGCCTTCTTGCTTCGCATATACGGGTCATTATTGCTTGTTAACTGTTTGATTATGCGGTCTCTTTTTGTGCCTAAATCCGCCGCCACCGACGTGGGTTTGAATTCCCGATTTAACAGTTTAACAACTTCAGCGAGACATCTGAAACGTAAGGCAGGGTTTGTTGTAGCTTGGTAGGTTTGCGTCGTTGCCCGTGCAAGTAAGCAAGATTCACATTCGGCTTCAACTTTCAAGGTTGCTCACACAATTACTGTTTTGTCGCGTCGGCAAATGCACGTAGAATACTATATGGGTCTTTCGCTTTCACTATGCCGCTTGCAACAAGCACGCCTTGTGTTCCAAGCTTCAAAGCTACTGAAACGTCTTCGCCTTGACTTATCCCCGCGCCACATAGAATAGTTATGTTAGCGTTGATTTGGTGAACAAGTTTAACTGTGTTAGTAACTACTTGGGGCTGCGCTTTGGAAACTGCGATTCCCGTGCCAATAAGCTCCGGAGGCTCAATGGAAACAATGTCAGGGCGCATTGCAGCCGCGGCAGCGCTTACATTTGGGTTATTAGCGCACACGCAAGAGGTGAGACCTTTTTCACGAACCAACGCGATAATTGCATCGATCTCTGCGAGTTTAAGTTGCCTTTCAGAATGATTAATTAAAGTTCCAACTGCACCTGCTTCCTTAACGGATTCAGCAAGAACGTGACCTGTGCAATTTCCAGGTTTAATCGGGTCAATATGCTGGGCAAAAACAGGAATCTCAACTGATTCAGCTACCTTAGCAATATCTGCAAATTGAGGTGCCACCACAATTATAACGCCTGTCTCTTTGGTTACTTTTTCAGCTTTTTGGGCAAGTTCAACGGCTTTTTTACCTGTTGACTCTAAATAAGTCTTAAAATTTACTATAATTATGGGCGTTTTTAGCTTCAATTGGATTATTCCTCGGATTAAAGGGTAACGTATAATATTAATATCGTTTGCCTTTCAAAAACGCCTATTAACCTTTAGTATTGACAATTTAACGTTAAAACTAGTTTATGAAACAGAGGCTTTAACTTGCAGGGCAGCCCTTTTAGCAACATTTTCCGTTAACATTCCTATAAGTTGCCCGTTTTTAACCATGACAGCTCGCTTTATGCCCTTTTCCTCCATAAGCTTCATGGCTGTAATCATTGATTCGTTTCCTTGAAGAAGTATAAGCGGCGTGTAGTTGAGGTCTTTTGCAAGTGTTTTCTTAGGGTCCTTGTGTTCTTCAACTATTTCCTTCAAAATGTCTCTGTCGTTTATTACCCCGACTGGCTTATTGTGCTCAGTTATCAGAACTGAAGTAACGTTGTTTTGCAACATTTTGTCGACAAGTTTAGATAATGTTTCAGTTGTTGAAATCTCAACTATTGGAAGTTTAGTGCCCGCTTGGTTGCTGATTTCTGAGATGTCGATTCCTCTCTTCCAAATATCATTAAGCATTTCGCTTACTCTTTCAATTTGGCTGGAATCACTGGAGTAGAAGGTGTCAGCCAAGTAAAAGGCAGATTCAGTACCCAAATCGCTTAACGGCGGCATCTTAAACATGAACAGGTGCTTGTTATCAACAAGCATCATTGTTAGGTAGCTGATTGGCACATGCTTGACTTCATAACTAGTTGAAAGTTTCTGTGCTGGTTCAAGGTTGTCTAAGTCTATTGACGCCATTATTCGAACATTTAAGCCTTTTTTGAAGTATTTTATTAACGGGTCATCTTCAGCCAGGCGGTTAATGCTTTGGGATGAAGTGATTATTACTATGTCTTTTTTTGCTGATTCAAGAATCTTAGTAACTTTGGACCAGGCTTCTTCAACATCTTTAATGACAAGTGTTTCGCCTATTGGTATTCCACTCTTCAACTCCTCTATTCGCCTTGAAGCATCAACTCCGCTTTGCCACATTTGGAGGAAAAAAGCCTTCAGCACGGAAATGAACATTTTATCATTTATCCATAAACCTTCATCTTCCAAATTCAGCACGGATGCTTCATTGCCAAAAGGCGCATACAAGATAGCTTCTTCTTCATCCTTAATCAAAAAGCGCGGGAAAAATTTTGAACTCATAGCAACATGACGAAGTTTAATGTTTGATTTCTCTTCCGAAATATCCCTATCTATCCTTTCTGCAACCTTTAAGTTTTCATGTGAAATATCAGTTATAATTTGAAACGGTACATTCTGCTCTTGGGAAAAACTTTCGGCTGAATCAAAGATTCCCGCAATGTCTTCCTGAATGAAACCTAAAGCGGTTGTTAAAACTATAACTTCAGCTTCCGATTCCTCAATCATAGATAACATTTTAGCATGAATCTTCTTCTTACCCGTAATTATGGAGAATTTAGCCAATGGATATTCTGATTCAGGAGCGCTTATAGATTGCCAAGCCGTTAAAAGAGTCGGTTTCTGTTCGCTTAGGTTGGCAACTTCATTCTTTTTAGAATTAATAAAAGAGTCCACTAACGCTTCAAAAGGAACAATCGTAAAACGTGTAGGTCTTTCCAAGGTTGCTTCAATAAAGCCTTTCTCCTGTAGTTTCTTGAATGTGCGGTATGCTTGAACACGTTCCATTTTAAGCCTTTTAGCTACAAAGCTAGTTGATTGGACGCCGCTTTTGGCAAGGAACAGGTAAACTTGAATTTCTCTTTTTGATAGACCGAGAATTTGCAGAAATCTTGT
>Ga0208563_1001961_pt1 | contig 12681 bp, 13 predicted proteins | sample June2015DPH_17_1_2_FD_184717 | JGI IMG/M metagenome (GOLD analysis project Ga0208563, IMG submission 184717) | Peatland microbial communities from SPRUCE experiment site at the Marcell Experimental Forest, Minnesota, USA - June2015DPH_17_150... | ecosystem: Environmental > Terrestrial > Soil >... | reverse complement strand
GAAAAGGAAAAAGAAAACGCTGAACTTTTAGTTCCAATTGGCGGTAGTGCTTACGTGAAAGTTAAACTTGCCGACTCAAACAAGGTAATTGTTGGAATGGGTGCAGGAGTATCTGTTGAAAAGACCTTGCAGGAAGCAAAAACCATCCTTAAAGAACGGTTGGATGAACTGGAAAAAACCATGAACTCAGCTCAGCAACAGTTTACCCAAGTGGCTGAAAGAATAAACACGGGCAGAAACAGACTTGAAACCCTGCTTGCCACAGCAAGAGAAGGGAAACCTTGAAGCAATGTTTGAGAAGCTCAAGTCAGGTTTTAAAGGCTTAGTAAACAAAGTTACAATAACAGAGCTTAAAGCAGAAAATTTAAACCCTATTTTATCAGATTTCAAAATGAGCCTTGCAGAAAACGATGTGGCTTTTCCCGTAGCAGACAAAATCTGTGATGAACTTGAAAAGCGCTTAGTTGGCGTTCAGGTTAAGCGCTTGGAAGACAGAAAAAAAATCGTTGAGGAAAACCTCAGACAAGTTCTCTTGGAAGTTATGGTTACTAACAAAAGAATTGATTTGCTCAAGTTGGCGGATGAGAAACGCAAGAAGAAGGAGCCATTTGTTTTAATGTTTGTCGGCATTAACGGCACAGGAAAAACCACTACAATCGCTAAGGTTGCGCAGTTTCTCCGAGATAAAAGCTATTCTGTGGTGCTTGCTGGCGCTGACACTTACCGTGCGGGCTCGATTGAGCAGTTAGATGAGCATGGAAAGCGTTTAGGCATACGCGTGATTAAGAGCAATTATGGCGGTGACCCTGCGGCTGTAGCTTTTGACGCTGTTAGCCATGCTAAATCGCATGGAATCAATGTTGTTTTGATTGATACTGCCGGTAGGATGCAGACGAATCAGAACTTGATGAATGAGCTTGTTAAAATTAAGCGTGTTGTCGGTCCTGACTTGACAATTTTAACCGTTGATTCGCTGATTGGCAATGACGCGGTTATGCAAGCGGAGGAATTCAATAAGGCTGTTGGCATTGATGCTACGATTTTGACGAAGGTGGATGCTGACGTGAAGGGTGGTTCCGCGTTAAGCGTAACATACGTGACTCAGAAGCCGATTTTGTTCATTGGAGTTGGGCAAACGTATAAGGATTTGGAATTGTTTGATCCTGAAAAATTCGTCACCATGGTATTAAGATAAGCTATGGCTCTTCTACGTCCACTAGTTCGAAGCGTATTTTGCTTGGGTAAATCCAATACGCCTTGATGAAGTCTTCAATGCTTTGGTCCACATCTAAGGCTTCGAAAAAATTGATGAAGTCCTTGTCTACGCTTTTTAGGTTTTTTGATGTGTAAACTTTCAAGTTAGCCAAATATTCTTTCTCAGCAATTAGCTCCTGCATTGAAATCGTGTCTGGCACTTCAAGTGCAAATGTCAAGTTGGTTAAAACGTCTAATACAGCAACCTTGTGCACGCTTTCATTTTTAGTTTTAACAACAATCAACCGTTTGTCAAGAATCCTAAAATTCCAGTCGCTTTCCATATCTAAAGGAGCCGACATAAACTTTTCACGATACAAACTAAACATTTTCAGCTTTAAAAACTTGGAGGGTATAACCGCAATTTAGACGGTAGTTCTCTTAGTTAGAATGCGCCTACCCGTCAGGCGAAGGGCTACCCTCTTTTTGCTGCTTAAACGACCAAGCAAATAGTGCCTAATCGGTTTTTGTTTTGTCTTTTTTCCATTTTGAGGGGTCACGTAAGTTCTGTATTGGTGAATCATCCGTGTAACCCAAGGATGCTTGGGCTTTTTGTTTGTATTTTTTCTCTGATTCCTTTGCGTGGCTTTCTTTGGTGCTGAGTTCTACGCTTCCTTCTAGTTTCCTTATTGTTTTGCCTAGTCTGCGTTGACCTTTCGTGACCATACGTTTTGCTCCTTTCGCGATAACTGCTAATTGAACATCAAAGTTAAAAAACCCTTCCAGCTATTAGCTATTAGAGATAGGTGACGTTTTTATGAAGGTAGAAACCACAACCATAAAGCAAAAAGTAGTCATTCCAGTTGCTCCCAAAGAAGTTTACGAGGCTTACGTTGACGCCAAAAAGCACAGCAAATTCACAGGCAGCAAAGCCACAGGCAAAGCAGTGACCGGCGGCAAATTCACTGCTTGGGACGGGTACATTTTTGGGAAAAACTTGGAGCTTGAGGATGGGAAGCGTGTGGTTCAGGAGTGGACGACGACGGATTGGGTGGAGGGTTATGGTCCTTCGAGGTTGGAGTTGACTTTTAAGGAGGTTCCTGGGGGCACTGAGATTAGTATGGTGCATTCGAATGTTCCGAAGGAGCAGGCGGATGAGATTGCTGAGGGTTGGGTTGAGTTTTATTGGAATCCGTTGAAGGAGTATTTTAGTAGTCAGTCAAAACCCTAGTTATGATGGTTTGTTTTTGCTTTGTGGGTTTTGTTGTAAATAGTAGTCCTCTCCCTTTCTTTGAAGTTTGTGTTTTGGGTTGCTTTTTTGGGGTAGCGTTTAAATCTTTGTTTTCTGAGGGTAAAATAAGGTAAAATAAGGTAGAAAAAGGTGAAAAAAGGCAAAAAAAGGTGTGTGCAACATGCCCTTAACTGAACCTGTAACATTTAAAACCAAGTTGCAGCGTCACAACAGAATAGTGGTTCCAAGACACTGGCGCTGGCGCTATAAAATGGAGAGTGGCGAACTGTTAAAAGTTAGCGTTGAGCCGTTCGATTCTGAAAGCTACGAGGAAGAAGTGTTCCTTGCAAAAATGAGCGGCGACGGTCGCCTAACAATCCCAAAACTAACCATGCAAATCCTACAAGCAAGAGAAGAAAAAAAACTTGAAGGCTGCATCTTTGAAGTGACAATCAGCCCGGCAGGAGCTTCAAATGACTCTGCGCCGTCTGAAAGTGCTGAAACGAATATGCTTGGAAAAATCAAGGATATCAGGAAAAACCTGGGTTGAGCATTAATGTGCGCGGTCCTAGCTCGAATGTGCACTGTAAGTGGCGGTTACATCCTGGAATGTGCCGTCTTCAAATGCATAGATCTTAACGCCCGACCCAATCGCGCTACCCCAATCCCAACTTTGGTACCTTGACGGATTATTCCACACTCTGTCAGAAGGATCCACGTGAACCCAAGTTCCGTTATAGTAGTCTTCAGCCCAGACATGTATAAAGCTCCAGCCTGTCGTGTCAGCTGCTACGACGAGCCTACTCTGGTAGCCAAGCGCTAAACAAGCAGACACGTAAACAATACTCCACTGTACGCAAATCCCGTCGCCGCTGTTCAGAATTTGGGTTGGGTCTTCAAACCAGCCTGCTGGGTCTTGAGTAAACGTTAGCTTGCTTTGCTCCCACGTAAAGAGGTCAGTTTGATTACAGCTTGGATCAAGCTGCGCTGCCATTTCGGCCTTAGTTTCGCTGGAGTTCAAATTTTTCATTATCCCTAAGTAATGATCTGTGAAAGCCTTGAAAGCTGGGTCGTTGTTTACAGCATTCGACTCGTTCTTCGGGTACCAAAGATATGCGACCGTAAGCAGCGTTACGATAATAAGCAGAACGGAAACGACAACTATCCATCTTCGAGTATGCCTATGCCGCCTTGTTGCACGCACTTTCCTAGCAGGACTCATAGCGTCTTATTACGGATCATTCCCATGTAAAAGCCTTGCTAATACCAAGGTCTACAGCTTAAACTACTCTTACAAAGAGCAAAGTTAAAGGATGTAGACTACAAAGAGCTGGGGATGTATGCTGAAAAGCTGAGAACGAAAACATGTTTTGAATTTAGGAAATTCACGGATTAGGCAGGCATGCATTTTTTGTTCTGTGCTTCTTTGGCTTTTGCTTTTAAATGCGCCGCTGTTTACGCAAAGCTGATATAGAGTTTTTTAGAGAAAGAACAACAGAGTCTTCAAAGAGATGCTTCCATGACTAAAGTATTGTTCTTGGTCGACAGTTACCTCAAAGAATCCGACGCTACCGTAGTTTCTGTCAAAGATGGAAAGTACGTGATTCTGGATCAAACGATTTTCTATGCCAAAGGCGGGGGTCAACCACATGACACGGGCAAGATAATCAAAGGCAACGAGGTCTATAACGTCATCTATGTTGGCAAGTTCTCAGGCGAAATCTCTCATGAAGTTGACCATGTTGGTCTTCAACCAGGCGACAAGGTTCGCTTAGTTCTAAACTGGGAAAGAAGGTACAAACTTATGCGCAGTCATACCGCCGCCCATGTCCTCGCAGCCCTTCTTAACAAAGGCACAGGCGCACTTATCACGGGCAACCAGCTTGAAGAAGACCATGTCCGCTTTGACTTCAGCATAGAAAAATTTGACAGAGCACTTCTGGAAGCATATCTTGCGAAGGCAAACGAGTTATTCATCACCGACGTCCCTGTGAAGTGGTATGAGTTGCCCCGCGAAGAAGCGATGAAAATCCCTGGCATCGTTAAGATGGCTGAAGCGTTCCCACCAGATCTTCCAGTCCTCAGAATCGTCGAAATCGTCGGCGTAGACAGGCAGGCAGACGGCGGCACTCACGTAAGAAACCTGAGAGAGATTGGAAAAGTCGAACTTGTTAAAACTGAGAACAAGGGCAAAAATAATAGACGCATTTACTTTAAGCTAAACTGAAAGAAGAAAACGAAGAAATTCTTCTGCCAATTTTCGGAGCTAGACTATTCAGAAAGCGCAAGTGACCAGCAAACAATTATCTCAAGAAGTCTATGATTCGTTTTAAGAGCTGGGGATGGGAATTGAACCCTCACCCAAGAAGTCATTGCAGTTAAATTGATGGCTAGTTCAAGATAGCCTTAGGTGACGAGATTAGTCTCCTTCTGACAAAAACAAAAGCAACGGCTGTTAAGACAACCGCAAAGATAACTGCAAGGAATACGAGGAGTTCTGGAACTTGAGTCGTTGGATTTGTACTCCCTTTTGCATCATTAGATAAGTTTATGGTTACTTGATGAGTACTGTGATGGTAGATGAATGTTACAATCCAGTAGTCGTTTGAGGATAAGACTGTGGAGTTGAGTTCTTTTCCGTCTAGCAATACGGTAATTCCAGTGAAGTTAGGAGCTAATGTTTTTGCTATGGTGACTTTAGTGTAGCCTGTTGTTCCTGTGGGACCGCTAACTGCAAAATCCAACGTGAAGCTAGTGCTGTTGAACGCCAGTCCTGTAACAGTGCTGTTAGATTCAACGCAGAAAACATCTTGTTTTTGATAAGGCAGAAAACTAAACGTTGTGGAGTTTTCAGCCCCCCCGTTGTTTGTGTCTCCGATCCATTCTACTTTTATGTTAAATGTGCCTGAAGCCAAAATTACCCATTGGATGTTGTATTCGCCTTGTGCGTTGGTTTTGTCTGACCCTATTTGGTACCAAGATGGACTATCGGCGACAGCGTATGATAAGATTACCGTTTTATCATTCAAGGGATTTCCGTTTTGGTCGGAGAGTCTTCCCTTAACGTTCAGTGTCGATCCCACTTGGTAGGATGATGCATCGGTCGAGATAGAAATAAGAGTTGAAGGCAGAATTGGCGTTGGAACAGGGGTTGGTGTGGGGTTTTGTGCTGGTATGGGGGTTTGAGTACTTGTCGGCGGCGTAGCTGTGGGTGTTGGACTGCCCACAGTGATATTTTTGATAGTGTTACTGTTAACTATGAAATTATACTCATAATAAGTTGGGAAATTAGTTGTGGGACTTGAGTAATTATATCCAGTTCTTGGGTGTGCATTTATTGTGTAAGTTCCAGCGGGGACACTTAGAAAATAATAGCCCATATAATTGGAAAACCAACCGGAACCAAAGTTATTTAATAAAACGACAGCTCCTGTAACTGGTGTACCGTTTGAGTCAGTTACGTAACCTGACACCTTATAACCTGTAAGTAAAGTGATATTTTTAGACATATCAGCCCCCACAGCAAAGCTTGGTTGATCATAGTAAATGAAGTTTGAATCGTAGGGTGGCCAAACGTTGATGTGGTAAGTGCCTGCGGGAGCAGAAATTTCGTAGTAGCCTGAGTAATCTGAGTAAACACTTGGTACAATTGAAGGCACATTGAAGATGATTTCGGCACCTGCGACTCCTTTGCCTTTTGAATCTAAGATATAGCCAGAAATCTTAAATGGAGAAGGACTGCTACTGCCCTGTGCCATCTGCAAATTAGATAAAATACCTAAGGTGTATCCGATTAAAATTACCATCAAGAAGGCTATCAACCGCATTTTCTTCATGCAGACCACCAATCCATTATGCATCAAGCTTGCTTAAGAGCTTGCTTGTTATGTTCGGTTGCCACAGAAACCAGAAAATTCTTTTTCAAAAGGAAAATTATCTAAATTAGCAAAAATGAGCTAATGTATACGGCGAATTGTTTCCTCGAATTTTATCAAAGTTCTGAAGGCCAGTGACTGCTAGTAAGAGGAACACACAGAACAATGATGCGAGCGGAGTAAAGTGGGAATAGCCAGTGATTGTGTATCTCCAAAGCTTGAGATGTAAAGGAGCTGGGGATGGGAATTGAACCCATATATAACAGCTCTGCAGGCTGTCGCCTGAACCATTCGGCCACCCCAGCGTGGTAACTCTAGGGTTGAGACCGACATAAAAATATTGTTGGTTGATTCCTTTTTCTGAATGTACCTCGGTTGTGTTTGGTTGATTTGTAAATTCCAAGTTTAAGCCACAACTTTTATTAATCAAATAATGGTTTATGGGCTGTTCTTTTAAACAGACGTTCAATATTATTCAAGCAAACCTTTTATACGTTTAGATTATTATAAAATAAATGGTTGTTTAATCAAAATTGAAGAATAGTGAGTGCGTAAGGTGATAGCAAAACGCAAATAGAAAGTTGCAGAGACTGCTTGAACCTCGAGGACCGAAGAAGCATCGATAAAGTTGCATTATGCGCTATGCATCATGGACCTTCGGTTTGCTGCCAAGAGTTCAAGCCAAAACCGGAGATTTCAGCCCCTGATGCGCCATACGAGCGGTTTTGCGTAAACTGCGTCAACTTCGAAAACGTCGAAGGTGTTCCAGTGTGCGCTAGAGATCATAGACCAGGGATTGCCTGTGGCGCCTTCCGAAAGACGAATAAGAACTAACCGCATGGGTAAAATTACTTTTTGAATGCTAATCCTGAAAAGAAAGCTATCATTTTCTCCTGATTCTTAACCGTCACGTGGTACAAGCCCATTGTTTTCCCATTAGAAACTCTGACTGCTTCAGCCGTTAAAGTGTCTCCTTCAACGGAGGGTTTTAGGAAGTTTATGTTTACTTGAACTGCAACGGCAACGTTATCTCCATAGTTGCATGCTTGCGCAAAAGCGTAGTCTGCCAGCGAAAAGATTGCGCCTCCATGAGTGAAGCCTAAAGCGTTCGTATGGTTCTTCTCAACCTTCATTGACACTTTTGCGTAGCCGTCCCTGGCTTCAACCAGCTTGATTCCTAACTCTTCAGCAAAGTAATCTGTTCCTTTCATGCTTTCTTCCTCTCTGGTTTTTCTTCGGTCATTATATACTTGTAAAACTTGTGGAACAAGGGCGTTAAGCCTTTGGGGAAGAAAATTACGATTACCAGCAGGATTACCCCTATAAATAGGTAAGTCAGAGGTGGTCCAACATAGCCAGCATTAGGGAAGAATGGCCCAAGCGTATTGTTGAGGCTTTGTGTCACGCTTTGAGTTGACAGAATTTGCCCGACTGAGGTAAAGAAAATCGAGCCCACTACAGGCCCGGCTACCGTGCCTAGGCCACCGATAACAGTCATTATAAGCGGCGTAAACGAGTTAGTCGGCGAAAAAATGGAGTTATCAACAAACCCATAGAAATAAACATACAATCCACCAGCTAGGCCAGCGAAGAACGTGCTGATAACAAAGGCGATGAGCTTATACTTCGCCGTGTTAATCCCAATCATCCTTGCCTCAGCTTCGTTGCCGTGAATAGCTCTGAAAGCCAAGCCCATTCGCGATTTCATTAATAAATACATCACTGAAATTGATGCGACAGCGAAAAGAATCACCAAAAGGTAAAATGGATACCCGCTTGGCACAAAGGTTGCAGGCGGAAAGCCATTTATCCCATTTGTGATGGAATCAAACTGGCTTGAGAGCGTTTCAGCAATGACTGAGAAACCAAAAGTAACTATTGCCAGATACCAAGCCTTCAACCGTACGCACGCCAATCCAATCAGTAAGCCAATTCCTGCTGAAAGCAAGCCGCCTACAAGAATCACAAGAACCTGGATTAGCACCGATAAGAAGCCTATCGGCATCGTGTAAACCCCTGAAGCTGAAATTATGGCAACTGATATTTTGGTGCCGATTATGGCTGAGGCAAAACCGCCGATTCCTAGAAACACAGCGTGGCCAAGGGACCCTTGCCCTGAATTAGCTAAAAAATTCCAACTTGCCGCATAAATCCCAAAAATGAATATGAGAGTAAAAACGAACATGAAGAAGCTATTCCGTATGAAAATTGGAATCAAGACCAAAATTGCAGTGGCAATTAAGAAAAGTTGGAAGCTCTTCGATTGCACGAGAGTGCTCAGTTTCTGTTTATTTAGCATGTCATTCTCCTTTTTCGCCGAATAGCCCGTTAGGTCTAACAATAAGGACAGCTATTAGCAGGGCAAATGCAACGGCGCTTGACCATATTCCCCCAAGGAACAGAGTTGCCATTTGCTCCGCGATGCCGTACAGTAAGCCCCCAACGATGGCTCCCCGTATGCTTCCTAAACCGCCAAGAATGATAACTGCGAAAGCAATGATAGTTGGCAACTCCCCGCTTTGATAATTAAATGTGTAGATGACCCCATATAATCCTCCAGCCGCAGCAGCTAGGGCTGAGCCCAAAGTGAAGGTAATCAAGTAAATTCTGTCAACATTAATTCCCATGAGCATGGCTGCGTGATTAATCTGGCTCGTAGCTCGCATTGCTAGTCCAATTTTTGTTCGGTACATTAAAACACCGAAAGCAATGAGGATAGCTACTACGGCAACGACGACAACGAGGAGGTCATAACTAATCGAAATGCTTTGCATATCCAAACTTAAACCGTTTAAAGGACTAACAATCCGTTGGGACCCGTTTCCCCAAAGAAGCACTGCGACGTTTTCAAAGAGGTAAATCAATCCGAGGCTGACAAAAATTTCGTTTAGCTTGTCTGTGCCAAGAACCTTGCGAAAAGTAAACCGTTGAACAACAACACCAAGGACTGCAACGATGCCTATTGAGATAAGAATTGCAATATATGCGTTTAATCCAATTGCAACCGAGATAGCCCAAGTTGCGAACGCGCCAATCATGAGAAACTGCCCGTGCGCGAAATTCACAAGTTTCATAACGCCAAAAATGACGTTTAATCCAGTTGCCAGCAACATGTATACGCATCCAATTGCCACCCCCCAGATTAGAGAAAAGATGATAGTCGATGCGGTAATGAACATGTCGAATTTTTCCTCATTTTTTATGATTAGTTGGCAATTGGCTCAACTATTTCTCACTTAAGTATTTAAAACATATCAGTATTAGATTCTTACAAAAAAAAGAGAAAATATTAAATGAATTTTTACTTTCCAGCAATGTATCCTGTTGGCAGAGTGAATGTCGTTTGATTAAAGTTGCTTATGCCCCCAGCACTTGCTGGCCAGATTATTTGGGACTGTAGCTTGTTAGTCGCCGAGTTCCAGTTGAGTTGCTCCATGAAGGTTATCGGCTGTATCTCATGATAGTTAACGCCTGTGCTGAACTGTATTTTGCCAGTTTGCGTTAGTATAAGGCTATCTTTCATATTCGTGTTCTCTATAGCCTGGCGCACGGCTGCTTTGTCAAGTGTTCCTGCACTTTCGATTGCTGCTTTAGCGATGTAGAACGCGTCATACGTGTCAGCACCCATCATTCCAGGCATTACGCTGTAAGTCTGATTAAATTTCGTTGCGTATGTTCCAACTGCTGTACTGTATGAAGGATTCATGAAGGGGTCCATCTTTGATTCCATCAGTTGGCCGTTGCCCATACCATTACCCATGCCTTCTAGTAGACTATAGAACTGTGGGTCTTGATTGTTCTCGACTGCTACGTAAACAGTTTTTAGTCCAACGGTACTCCATCCCTGCTGAATTACTAACGGCGTTAAGTTTGGGTTTTCAGCGACAAATACTGCGTCTGGGTTCGATTGTTGCACAACTTTGAGGTCGGTTGTAAAATCAGTTTCACCTGCAGTATAACCTCTGTCGGAGACAACAGTAATCGGTAAGCTTTCGTTCTTTATCCAGTACTTGGTTGCTTGGTCAACGCCTTGCCCAAAGGCGTCATTTCGGTAGAGTATGGCGAGGCTGAAGCTTCGGTTGGCTGCTACCATTGGCTTCATTACTTGAGCAAAGAAATCAACTACTGTTTTAGTATAGTCGTAGGTTGTGGTGCAATAATGGAAAACGTAACTCATTCCTTCTGTATCATTAGTACTGTATGTGCCTGTCGGTCCGAAACCGCCATAGTCACCTTGTGGTCCTCTTCTTGTGACAAGATCGTTTGATGCACCTGTTATTATGAATGGAATACGATCTTGTGTAGCCACTACTTCGTCAGCAAGAGTTCCTGCGCTTCCGTATCCACCAATGAATAGGTCAACTGGGTTTGTATTCTCTAATTGGGTTACGGCTGTCTTAGCATCGGCTGGAGCATCACCCTTTGTATCAGCGGTTACTAAAGTAATGTTCACATGAGCGTGCCAACTAGACACGTAAACGCCGCCAGCATTGTTAATTTCGTTCACAGCCATCTGAGCTGCGCGTTGCATGTCTACTCCGACAGGTGATCCTGATACTGGTGCAACTAAGCCTATCTGAATTTTTCTCGCTTCTGCTGAAGGTGCTTGTGGTGTTAATTCTATTGCTGCAACTGCTGCAATGATTATTATTACTACTACAATTATAGCAAGCAATTTCTTTTGCAAATTATTTTCCTCTCTCTTTTTTGTTTGCTATATTTTGAAGCGTACAGCTAATAAAATTAACTCATTAACACGCTTTCTCTGCCTAGCTGGAACGCTTTTAGGTTCAAATTAACGTATTTTTCTTTAAGCCTGCTGGCTATGGCTTGTTGGAAAGATTCCTTCTTAACTGGAATTTCTGGAAGAGCAGATAAGGCTCCGAGAAGAATAGTGTTCACGACCAACGTGTTTCCTAATTTTTCAGCTATGCCTATGCCATCTACTTCATAAACCTTGGATTTAGCCCTTAGCATTGCGATTAATTCTTCGGTTTTTTTGGGTTTAGCACCTGAAATCATGCAGTTCGGCTGAATGTACTTCATGTTAACGATTACGGTGCCGTTCTTCTTTAGCATTGGCAGAGCTCTTGCAGTTTCAAGAATTTCAAAACCAACTAGCACGTCGGCTTTTCCAGTTTCAATCAGGGGAGATTCAATTTTATCGCCTATTCTTGCGTATGCCACTATTGCCCCTCCACGCTGAGCCATACCATGAACCTCTGCCTTCGTCACGTCAAAGCCGTCCAGCATGGCGGCTTCACAGTAAATATCACTTAAAACTACCACTCCTTGCCCGCCAACGCCGCTGAAAACGATGTCCAGTTTCATTTTTCTTTTCTCCTTATGGCTTCATAGGGACAGACAGTTTCGCAGACGCCGCATCCATAGCAGAGCGTGGCATCTATCTCGGCGCGTTCGCTTGATAAGTAGATGGCGGGGCAACCGAAGGCTTTCACGCATACTCCGCAGGCGTTGCATTTTTCTAAGACTTCTCTGGGGTTGCCTTTCTCAATTAAAAGCGGGCATGGTCTCTGCGAGATAATAACTGACGGACCGTTGTAATCAAGAGTTTTTCTTATTGCCTCGGTTGTGGCTTTAATGTCATAGGGGTCAACAACGTCTACTTTGTCTATTCCAAGACCTTTTGCAGCATCTTGAATTCTTATTATTTTAGCATCAGTGCCCATGGCGGTTTTTCCTGACCCTGGTGTTGGCTGATGCCCCGTCATTGCAACTATGCTATTATCCATGATAACTACGCACACGTTAGCCTTGTTGTACGCAATGTTCAGCAGCCCAGGCATTCCCGCATGGAAAAAGGTGGAGTCGCCAATGACTGCGAATACTTTGTCCTTTACGCCAGCATGAACCATGCCTGCAGCCTGCGAAATTCCAGCTCCCATGCACAGGCATGTTTGAACCGTGTTTACAGGCGGCAAAACACCCAGCGTGTAGCAGCCGATGTCGCCTGTGACGATTTTGTCGTTTGATTTTCCAGTCAAACTCAAAGCGCTTTCTGGACATAGCGGGATGCATTTAGGGTCGCCTTGGCACATGTCACAGACAACTGCTTTGTTCTTGTTCGGATGTAATGTTATGGCGCCGTATTCGCATGCTTCGATGCACCAGTCACAGCCTTTGCATTTCTCCTCATCAACAGTTATTACTCCTGTCTCTTGTGATTGCGTTAACGCATCTTCCGGGCAGGCAGCGACACACGGCGCGTCTTTGCAGGCTTTGCAGGTCACTGCCGTGTTAAAAGTTAGCCCAATTCTCACCGAACGTATCCGCGACTTAAGCGGGTTGAAGACTTTTTCTTTCTCAAAAGAGCAAGCGTACTCGCAAATGTCGCAGCCGACACATTTCTCGTTGTCACAA
>Ga0208563_1001952_pt1 | contig 12721 bp, 10 predicted proteins | sample June2015DPH_17_1_2_FD_184717 | JGI IMG/M metagenome (GOLD analysis project Ga0208563, IMG submission 184717) | Peatland microbial communities from SPRUCE experiment site at the Marcell Experimental Forest, Minnesota, USA - June2015DPH_17_150... | ecosystem: Environmental > Terrestrial > Soil >... | reverse complement strand
CGAGAAGAAAGAATCCACGTGACCCTTCCTGTTACTTTGCGAACCGGCTGGGAAGGGGGAACGGTCGTGAATGGCAACACGGTCGATTACTCGGAGCGCGGCTTGCGAGTGCGCGTGAACGTTCCGTTCCGACTCGGCCAGGTTGTCGAGGTTATCGTCGGTGATAACCCCAAGTCCGCGAGGAACTACAGCGTGATGTGGGTGCGCAAACTAGTTGAGGGGCAGTTTCTCTACGAGGTGGGACTTGAAATTGAGTCTTGCTTCAGGTCGGCTGCAGCATGAACCGATCAATGTCACGAGCTCGCTTCTCATGGCGCGGAAGAAATAGGAACCCCCAGCACAGCTTTGACAGCTACAGGCTTTCCATTCATAGTCGCGGGCCGAAAAAGCCACTGTTCGAGGACTGCAAGGAGTGCTTCACTCAAACGGGCATTCGGGCTCTGTAATGCTTTCAGATGCTGCATTTTGCCTTCCGCGTCGATGATGGCATAAACTACGATCTCCTGTCCCCTGTATCGCGTCAACAGGTCAGGGGGCCACACAGGTGTCTGTTTCTTGACAGGGAAAGGCGGCAAAAGGTCTTGCAGGGCGACCCCGGCTGTGTCCAGCACTGCATACTGCAATGGCCAAGGAGAGGCAGGATCATCTGGGGCTTTGGCCGGATTCAGGTAAACCGTGAATACAGCTTCGTCGTGAAAAACACCAAAGTCTCCCACGCCCCCGCCGCTATTTCCAGTTGAGATAATCGTGAGGCCGTAGGATCCATCCTCCTGACCATCGGCGGGCGGTTTGCTCGGGGCTGGAATCGTAATAGCTCCCGCAGGTCCTTCGCCCCCTTGAATGGTCATGCCGGCAAACGGTCCTGCGCCAGGACCCGCGCCCGCCCCGGTTCCGGTTCCGTGACCGGCTTTAGTCCCGTGCCCTGCGCCGGGCCCACTTCCCACGCCCCCACCGCCGCCGCCTCCTCCGCCTCCATGGCCTCGGCCCCCGACGTCGCTGCCGCCCCTCCCCTCGCCTACGCCTCCGTTGCCGCTCCCCTGGCCACTGGCCCCCGGCCCCCCCGTCCCGTTACCTGGACCGTTACCCGCCGACGCCGGCGAGGAGCCCACGCTCGGCGCCCCCGCCGTGTTTGTGCCTGCGGCGGATCCAACCCCCGACAACGACCGGTCCGGATTCGCCTGGGGTGAAATGGTGAACTGACCTCGCGCTTCTCCCTGTGGAATCTGTGGTGAAGCACTGGGCGGTGCGGATACGGGGCTGAGCACCAGCATATTGTGAGCGTTTCTGCTTTCTCCTACCGGCAGTACCTGGGGGGGGCGCGGAGGCGCGGGCTTGGTTTCAGGCGCCGGCTTGGGAGGCGCAGATGGAGCAGGCGCAGGCGGCGCCGGGGCTTGAGGGGGAATAGGACTCGTGAAAGCTGGGGGCGTTGCGGGCAGAGTCAAGTGCGGAGCTTCGACCGGTTGCGGGCCTTCTAACGTCATTTCAGGAACCCGCACTATCGGCGCCGGCCGGGGCGGCACAACTGGGCTTGGAGGAGGCGGCGGAGGTGGCGTGACAGACCTTGGAGGAGGTGGCAAGGGGAGCGCGTGAGCGATGATCGCCATGTTCGGTAGGGGAACAAACGCCTTCAAGGTGGGCGGGTTGGGCAGGTCGGGTTGAAGTATCGTTTGAATGTGGTTGGTAGGATTCGGCGGGTTCGAAACAATCTGCTGCTTCCCCGCGTAGGTCACGCCACGAGCGCCAGCCGCAGGGGCAGGGCTCCGGGGCCCCGGGGATGCCTCGCCACCCGCCTTTTCCGCACTCCCGCCTTCACTTCCACCTCCGAGTTGCGGCAGGTAGAGCACATCCTTGGGGATCATGGTGGCCTCCCACTGCTTTTCACGCCAAACGCGCGGACGGGGACTGGAAGAAGGGAAAAGAAACATCAGGGCAACGATGGCGATTTCGTGCACCAGGAGGGAAAAGAGAAGGCCTCGGCGCGGAAACCAGCGTCGGCTGATACTGTAAGTCAGCCGCGGGTAGCGATCCGGGGAAGGCGACTTTGCCGGAGCCTTATTCCGCGAGGGCTTGTTGAGATCGAGAGATATGAGCGACATACTCGTGCTCGGAAACCTCCCCCTAAGAACCCAACGCTTTGTAATCTCCTGGCAAGGGTGAAGTGCTGACTGGCATTCCCTCGGTGGCTACCCGCAGTTCTCGAGCCTAGAGCTTTACAGGAGCAAACTTGCCTTCAGAATCCAATAGGCGGCGTTGGGGTTAAGATCCATCGTAATACCGGCAGCGCCGTGCAGTTCAATGTTATCTGCAATAATGTTTCCAAGAACATAAGTGCCTGAGCCTGCATTTTCACAAAACGACGTACTATTGGTATAGTGAGTACCCGCCGCGCCCCAAATGACTCCCGTGCCGGCGTTATTCCATGAGTGAAAATACATGCTCCCGGCTAACAAGAACTGACCGCCCCCACCCCACCCTAGGTTAACATTTTTGGCGGACCGGTCCTGGAAAAGAGCATACCACGTTGCAGACCTGCCGGATCAGTCAAACCCCTGGCGGCAAGCGGATGGCTACTTCAGAGATGGCTCCCAGCTAGTTCATGTTGTTGGGGAGCAAGCGCGCGACCGTCATATAACTGCTGATGGCCGTGAAGATCGCGTTCAGGCTCATAGTAGTGTTACCGCCGCTCAAGCTGCAACCGTTGTTGCTGGTGTAGAACTTTGAAGCACTGGAGGCCAACTGCTGCATCGTCTGGCATGCGGTGATGCCTGCTTCGTTGACAGGTGGGGAAGCTGAGGTATCAGTAGAGCACGTGCCCGAGTTTTGGGAGTCGTAGGCGACCGAGAAGACGGTAATTCCCTGTGAGATAGCCCACTTCGCCGCGGTAATTGCCTGCTGGCACTGATCCTTGTAGGAGGGGTACGTGGTCGCAGTCTGGCTCGCACTCGATGCCAACTGAGGATTCGTCTTGCTATAAGTAGCATTTGCGTCGCCGTCGCCGAGAATGATGAGTGCGTTCTGTGTGGGGGGGGTGGCTAGGTCGTTGGGGTTGCGTATGCTCTGGTTGCTTAGGAGCAGGCTTGCCGCCGTATAGATTGCGGCGGGATAGTACGTCCCCTCACCGCCGGGGTCTTGAATACCAGCGCAACTCCCTCCTCCGGCCGCTTTCACCAAGTTCGAGCTGGTGCTCAACGTAGAAGTGCCGTCGGACGCGCGGTAATCGCTCGAGAAACCCACGATCTGGTACGGGGGTGGCGAGGTGGGCGTGCTCCCCACCGCGGGTAACGGGTACGCCTGTACCGAAACACCGCCACCACCGCAGTAATCAGGCGAAGCCGAGCTAACCGATGGAAACGTCAACAGGCTAATCTCATCGATCGGATTTGATACGTTGCTGTTGGTGGTGCCCGGGGTTGTGGTGGCCGTGCCGCAGCTTGATAGGCTCGCGCCGCAGGGCGAAAGTTCGCCCATCAGAGTTCGCACGCCTTGCAGCGCGCAGGATTCTTTCGTGCCGCTGCAGCCCAAGCCGTCGGTGTCTCCGCTTTGCATCGAAGCTGTTGAGTCAACGATGATCGCCACGTTGTATGGGGCGCGCGCTGCGCCCCTCATGGCGGCGAGTGCGGTCGCCCTGAGCGTAATTGGTTTGACGCCAAGCAGTGCGGCGAAAGTCATCGGCACGCTTACTGTCTGCATCACCTGGATGGCGTTGGCGCCGCCGCTAGTAACGATATTGCCCGAAGAATCCAGACACGGCAATCCTACGGTGGTGCTGGTCAGACACCGCAGCTTAGGGTACCCGGAGACCATGGTGACGTTGGGTAAATTGGAATAGGCGTTGTAGCTTCCGGATACGCCGCTGTACTGGGTCGCGGCGGCTATTGCTGCTGTGCTATTGGGCATGGCCTGCGCTCCCGCTAAGGCCGCCGCATCGGTTGAATTTTGGAGCAGGCGATAGCTGTAGTAGAGGCGGCCCATGTCGATCACCAAAGCGACAAATCCGAGAAGCACGACCGTCATTAACGCCACCCAGACGAAAATCTGCCCGCTTTGGTCCTGGTGCGCTCGGACTACAAATGACTCGATGTTCTTGTTCATTGGACAAGCTCCGTGACCTGCGCCGTGAGGGTACAACTCGGCGTTTTGATTGTGAATAATGGCGGGAGTGAAAAAATCGAAAGCGGGAGGGTGCAAGGATAAGTGGCCGTCACTTGGGCGTTTTCGCCCGTCGCCAGAGTCGCCGAAGAGCACGACGACGAGTACGATGCGCCCGTCCCGCCCTGCGGTGTAAGCACAATGGTGTACGCTAAGTTCGCCGAATTGAGCAATGGCGCGGCATTGGCAATCGCTTGGGTAGCCGCAGCGCATGGGTCTGCGGCCCCCCGGCTAACCGAGAGAAGCTCCCCCCCGATGCCCACCGCATTCGTCAGCTGCAGATAGTGGTTGAGGGTGATTCCGAACCAGAATATTCCCGTCAGGACGATCAGCAGAATCGGCAGGACCAGGGCGAACTCAACCGCCGCCTGGCCTCCCTCGTGGCTGGTGCGAAGGCGGGCGCGGACACGTTTACCCAGGGACCGAGTTCCGACACGCACTCCTGGTGACGCTGCTGTAAGCTTTATAAGCTGCATGTAGTCCTCCGCTTTTTTGGAGATTCCATCACAAGAGACGGCAACGCGTCAAGGGCAGATCTTTCCGTTTGCTCGTCCCCACGCCACCGCTCTGGGACCGTCCGGACTCGCCATACTTCGCCTCAGGCCGCCTGGGCACTTGGAAGCAGCTCCTCTCCGGCGGCCAGCTTCTCCTCAATGCTGAAATCGTCTCCGACGTTTAGTTGGTTTAAGAGACGGTGCAAATAACATCGGCTGATTTGCAGTTCTTGCGCCGCCTTGAGTTTGTTTCCGTTGCATGAACGCAAGGCCGACCGAACCATCTCGCGCTTGCAGCTCCGAACCACTTCCTGAAAGGCCCCCCGGGAGGTTTCCGAGGCAACAGCCAGCCGGCTGAGTTCGGCCGGCAAGTCCTCAATCCCCAGGCGCTGGCCATCCGCAAGAACTACGCTCCGCTCGACAACGTTCTGCAACTCGCGCACATTGCCAGGCCAGGGATGGCTCGCCAGTGCGTTCAGGAACCCCGGACTCATCCCCCGGATATACTTGCCGTGCGCTGAAGCAAAGGTGCGCAGAAAATACTCGGCAAGAACCGGGATATCATCGGTTCGATCGCGCAGCGGCGGAAGCTCGACTTTTAGGACCGAAATCCTGAAGTAAAGATCCTGCCTGAGCGTACCCGCCTGCACCATCTGCTCCAGACTTCGATTCGTGGCACAAATCACACGAACGTCTAGGGGAACAGGGGCATTCGAACCCAGACGCTCAAAGCTCCGCTCCTGCAGAACACGCAGTAACTTGGCCTGCAAGGAAAGCGCCAAATCTCCGATTTCATCCAGAAAAATCGTCCCCCCTTGGGCTTCTTCGAATCGTCCCCGGCGGCTATGTGAAGCCCCCGTGAATGCACCCTTTTCGTGGCCAAAGAGTTCGTCTTCAATAAGACTCTCCGGCAGCGCACACGCCGAAAAAGCCACGAAGGGTTTCCGAGCCCTGGGACTTAGATGGTGAATAGCTCTGGCAACAACTTCCTTCCCGGTTCCACTCTCGCCGCTGATCAGGATTGTCGTGAAGACACCGGCCACTTTACGGATCATTTCGTAGACCCGCTCCATTTGCTTGCTGTTCCCGATCAACCCGTCAACACGCTGTACCGAAATCAGTTTGCGCGCCGCACTCAAGTCGCGGGACAACACCATTCGGCTGTGAGCGCGATCCAAGGCGAACTTCAGTGTCCAGACATCAAGAGGCTGGAGGAAGAAGTCCCATACACCTTGTCTCATGGCCTCCATCGCGCTCTCACGCCGCGCATCCCAACTGAACCCCAACACCGGGGGTGAGACTTCCAACTCCTGGGACTCTTTCAATAACTCCAGACAGCCCGAATGGTCTGTACGACTGGGCTGATCCCAGTTAAGCAAAACAACGTCAATCCCGCCAGAACGCAGGAATTGGGTTGCATCTTCAACGCTCCCAGCGTCCAAAAGCGTGTACCCTGGGCCCAATACGTTTCTCAGTGTTGCTCCGAAGGCCTCGTCCGAATCGACAAAAAGAACTCGCTTGCTCGGTGTGTTCTCCCGTTCCATTGTCACCGTCCTTTTCTGCACCTAGCCCCTACAAACCAAAAGGCGCCCAGCAACAAACTCAGTGTCGTCATCGCTGGTCAACATGTCAGGTTCGACCGATAAAGCAGGCGGTCTTCAAGCGCTTCCAGTATCCGACCGCGCCCGTCTTGGGCCAAGAGCACGAAAGTACTACCCCTCCTCGTCAAACGCGATGAGAGAAACGGAGAAAATGAAGTGTTTGCTTTGTACAAAACCGCCACCGGGCATTTCCTGACACTGCCCAAGACTCTCTCTCCACCGGATGTGGTCTCGATTCTTGTCAGTAGAGTCCTGGACGCGTAGGCACCCACCTGGCGAATGGGAGACAGAGGCTAGTATAACGACAAAGCGACGATTGTCAAGAGCATAATGTCCATGGTGACTAATTTGTACACACCTCGAAGTTCGAGGGTCCTTAACCGGGACGACGCGTGTAAACAGATGGTTGCAGTTGAAATCCTGTAGGTGATACTGCCTTCGTTCACCCGCCGGGTGCAAATACCTCTTCAATTCGTTATGACCGGATTAGCCACCCCGACCGCAGAGGGCCGTGACGGGTTCATTTCGTCGGACGTCTCTGTCGCTACACCCCGTGGGGGGTCTCCCAATTGGGGCCCATTTCTTCTCGTAAGGTTGGTTGGTAGGTCAATTGCTCCCGATGAATGCGGAGTATACTCTCTAGGGAATGGATGGCGTGTACAAAACCGAAGTTGATACCGCGACATCCCAACTGCCGCTCCCTCCCTCTAGCCCTTCCCCAGCCGCTCCCATCTCTGGCAAGTGGACCATCGCGGTGCGTCGAATATTCTCCTTCCCTGCTCTCCTGGGGGCTCTGCTGGTCACGACAGTTTTCGCGATGGGTCGCCATGGACTCTCAGATCCCGATATTTGGTTCCACCTGCTCGATGCTGAATACCTCGTCAAGACCCACAAGGTACCCCATGTCGAGATGTACTCCTTTACGGTTGGCGGTTCGCCATGGATGAATACGGAATATCTTGCTGAGGTTCCTTACTACCTTGCGTGGCGCGCCTTCGCCCTGGTCGGCATCAAAGCCCTCTCTCTGCTACTCCCGGTCCTGATTTTCCTTGGGTTGCTTTACATTTGCTGGAAAGAAAGTGGCAACATCAAAGCGTCGGCCCTTGCATGCTACTTTGCAGTTTTTCTCGGGATTGTTACATTCGGACCTCGCACGATCATGTTTGGATACGTCTACCTGGTATTGCTCCTGATCGTGCTGCAGCGCTTCCGATTGCAGGGGAAGGCACCCTTATGGCTTCTGCCTCCCCTTTTTTGCCTCTGGATCAATACGCACGGCTCCTGGTCGTTGGGGCTGATTGTCTTCGGGATCATCATTGCCGGAGGTCTGATCGAAGGGCGATGGGGCAGGATTGAGGCAGTTCGCTGGTCCACGGTCCAACTTCGCAAGCTTCTATTGACGATGGGGGCATGTATTGTCGCCCTCTTTGTCAACCCCTACGGATATCGCCTCGTCTTTTATCCTTTCGACCTGGCCTTCCGCCAAAAGCTGAACATCGCTCATGTCGAGGAGTGGGTCTCCGTGGATTTCCATAGTGCGCGCGGGAAGGTCGTCCTTATACTCATAGTGGGCCTAATTCTGGCAGCCTTGCTCAGCCAGTACCGTTGGAAGCTATACGAACTCGGCTTGGTTCTGTTTGGGCTATACACAGGGATGACGTACATTCGCTTTCTGATGCTGGCAGCGCTCCTGATCGCGCCGCTGCTGGCGAAGCTCCTTCGTTTCGTACCCCCGTACCGGCCCGAAATCGACAAGCCCGTTCTGAACGCTCTGCTCATGGCGGCGATGCTGGCATTCATTATTCGTGGGTTTCCCTCCTCGGCACAATTGCAGCAGTCAATTGAGAAGGACTACCCAGCGGATATTCTTCCCTACCTGAAATCACACGAACTTTCGGGGCGAGTTCTGAATTCCTACTCATGGGGCGCGTATCTATGTTGGAACGACCGTAACTTCAAGGATTTTATCGACAGCCGGGCCGACATTTTCGTTTACGCGGGAGTTTTCAAGGAGTATATCGACCTCCTTGGTTTAGAGAACACGACTGCCATCTTAGATAAGTACAGGATACAGTACGTTTTGTTTGGACCGAAGGAATCGGTCAGCGTGCTCTTGCGGCACGACCGCAATTGGAAAGTGGCTTTCAGCGGGCCTACCAGCTTGATGTTCGAGAGGGTTGGTGATCCTCCTCCGACAGAGGTCAGAAAGCTTGTCCCTCCTGAGACTCTGAAGGCGTGGTAGACAGATGATCGGGTCCTGGGTTCGATGGTGCTCGGACAAGGAGCTCTCGTCCCCAGGTCAGGATGAGCTCCGTGCGAGGGCAGTCCGACAAACCTGAGTGATCGAGATGGTCCAATTAGAATCGCAACCAGCCCGGGCGCAAGCTGAGGGGCGAACACGCAGCCTCGGATGGCGTTCACATGCTGCATAACCGCAAGCTTGATCGGTTACTGATCTTGATTGTGCCAGCAGCGTTGTTCGTTTATCTCTCCACTCGGCCCCATGTTCGGCTCCGTGCGGATATGCCGCCGCAGTTTGTGGATATTCCAGCATCCGCGGGCCCCACGCAGCGGGAGGCGGAGGAACGGCTTGCGCGGGAGTACTGGAGCTGCGTATTGACAGTCATTCAGTGGAAGTACACGTATGGCTTACAATTGCCGGACTCGCCACCAGAGCAATTCCGGGCCAACACACAGTTGGCTCCTGGATCTGAACCGATTTCCTCTTCCAGGGTCCGCTACTGGCATCGGCTCCAACGGGTCTGGCTCCAGCCCTCTTCCTGGGTGACTTCGCAAACGTGGAGCACCGATTGGCTCACCATGCCCATCGCAAAGACCCTGAATTGGTTTGACAACTATTTTAAGGATTTGATCCAGCGCGGGTAAGAAACTCTGCTTGTCTCGCCGGCCATATGGTGGCGGACAGCCTATGACTAGGGGGATATCTGGTATAAGGTTCCGCTCAAGAAAACAGTTGAATCAGGCACAGCAGGTTTTCGGCCTGTGGGGGCTAATCACCCTGCGGAAGACAGCCCCCGTGGTTCCGGGAACAGTGACGAAAGTTTGACAGCAACACTCGGACGAAGCGCAGACCCTCTGAATGGACAACCTGGCTTCCCGCTGCCGAAAAGTCCCAAGCCCAAGTAAGCGCTATGCCACTCAGAATATTACCAAGCAAGCAGAAAGAATGGACCCAGAATGCTCAAGAGACCGAGCACTCCGGATCGGGCGCCAAGGAAGCGGTGCGCAATCGATCCAGAACCTTAATGGACAAGCTCCGAGTAATCCTGCGCGTGGCATTCTCTTTTCCTGTCATGCTGGCGGCGTGGAATGTCTGGGTCGTAGTCCGCTTGGCGGAGTGGAATCTGCCGGATGTAGACATCTGGTGGCATCTTCGGAACGCCCAATACCTGTTCACCCATCATCAATTGCCCAACATCGATACGTACTCCTTCACCGTCGCCGGTCAACCCTGGATGAATCACGAATGGCTTGGGGAAATTCCCTATTATCTGGCTTGGCGGGCGTTCGGCCTCGAGGGTATTGAGATTCTAATGCTGCTTCTGCTGGAAGCAATTTTCCTCGGCGTCCTCCTCTTCTGTTACCAGAGGAGCCGCCATATAAAAGCTTCCGTACTGGCTTGCTGGTTGGCCGTGTTCTTGGCGACGGCTAACTTTGCGCCTCTTACAATTCTGTTTGGGTACGGATACCTGGTTATTCTTCTCGCCATTCTCGAGCGGTTCCGATCGAAAGGCCGAGCCCCCCTGTGGACGCTGCCGCTGTTGTTTTGTCTTTGGATCAATACTCACGGCTCATGGTCGCTTGGCATTATTGTCTTTGGCGTTTTGGTCGCCTCCGGTCTTGTCGATGGCCAGTGGGGCAACCTCAAAGCCAGCCGCTGGTCGCCGCGCCAATTGCGTCAACTGCTCGTGGCATTCGCTGCCTCATGCGCCGCGTTGTTCGTGAATCCTTACGGTTACCGCCTCGTCACATATCCTCTTGACATGGCCTTCCGTCAGCCGCTCGTCGTCGCTATGCTTCAAGAATGGCGCACGGTGGATTTTCACGGGCCCAGAGGAAAAGTCGTGCTGGTCCTGCTGGCAGGCTTGTTCTGCTCGGCGCTTGCGACCCGGTATCAATGGAGGCTCGCAGACCTGCTTTTGGTGCTTTTTGGATTCTACTGCGGTCTCACCTACGAGCGCTTCCTTTTCCTTGCCGGCATCATGGTGGCGCCCATCGTCACCGAGATGCTCTATTTCGTGCCGCCTTATCGCCAGGAAATCGATAAGCGATGGCTCAACGCCGCGATTATCATTGGCATCCTGGCGCTTCTGGTGTATCAGTTCCCCGGCCGCGCCCAACTCGAGAGGCAGGTCGCGGAGCATTATCCTGCCGAAGTTCTGCCCTATCTCGAATCCCATGACCTTTCAGGGCACATGCTGAACTTCTTTGACTGGGGCGGCTATCTCGGATGGAAGGATCCCAAACTCAAAGTCTTCGTGGATGGTCGCGTGGACATATTCGAGCGCGCCGGGGTGCTTGATGACTATGCGCAAGTCCAGAGTCTGGCCGCTCCCATGCGCGTTCTCGATAAGTACCAGATCCGATATGTGCTCTATCCGTCTCAGCAACCCCTTACCTACGTGCTCAAAACGAGCCCGGATTGGAAGGTACTCTATACCGGTCAGATCACAGCGTTGTTCGAAAGGGTAGGACCAGGACAAAGGTGAGATAGAGCTGCAGTGAGGAATGGATGTCTTTGCCGGTAACCCCTGCCACAACCGAATCCGTTGCAGGCCCGAAGATCGAGATCGGATTCAACGAAAACGGGGCGCTGTTTTTTGGTGTCGCAGTTCTTCTCTTAGGGGCTGTTCTCTGGGCTGCCACGGGCCCCCTCACGGAAAAGACCGATTTCGTGCTCACCTATTTCGGCGCGTACATGATTCACAAGGGAGAAGGTCCGAAGCTTTACGACGTCCGTGAACAGGAAAGGGTGAGGGACTCCCTCTTCAAGCATCCGAACCCGCTCATTTACGAGCATCCGCCGTTCGAGGCGCTTCTCTTCGCCCCTCTAGCTGCATTGCCGTTTCGCTGGGCGTACCTGATCTGGGGGATCGTGAATACGGTAATCTGGCTGGTTCTTTCCTACGTTCTGCGGCCGCACGCGCCCGTCCCCAGAGACGCCCTCGGCTACTTCGCGCTGTGGCTGCTCTTCGCGCCCCTGGGTGTGGCCCTGTTCCAGGGACAGACCTCCCTCGTCCTCCTGCTGGTATACACGGCGACGTTCCTCAGCCTCAAGCGCGGGCACGATTTGAAGGCGGGCTGGTGGCTGGGCTTCGGATTGTTCAAATTTCAATTCGTGCTGCCCCTCGCGCTCATTTTCCTTCTTCGGCGGAAGTGGAAGTTTCTGGCTGGATTTCTCCTCAGCGCCACGCTGTTGGGCGTTCTGTCGCTGATAGCTGTGGGATGGCAAGGAATGCTTGGCTACGTCGATTTGATTTTGAAAATCAGCCGCAAGCCGGCCAACGTATCTTACGGTTCGGCCGTCGATATGCCAACCCTTCACGGGTTCATGTACGCGGTCCTGGGAAACACGCTGAGTCTCGGCGCTCTTACGCTCGTCGTCGCGGTCATCTCGGTATTCATGATTCTGCTCACGGCGTGGAGTTGGGTCCGGGCGGAGCGACGAAATCCCGACAGCGCTTTCGACCTGATGTTCTCTGCGGCCCTAACGGTTTCTCTGACGACCGGGTTGCATATGTTTACGCATGACTTCAGCCCTCTGATGCTCGCCATGCTTCTGGCTGCAAGGCATTTTCCGGGGCAAGGGAGGCCCGCTTTACGCCTGGTGCTCGCCACCGCGCTCGTGCTCTTGTGGATTCCGCCCATTTATTTCGCTTTGGTGGCCTGGCATGGCCTCTACCTGATGTCCCCCATTCTCTTGGTTTTCGCCGTCTCGATGCTCTACCTGGCCCAAGGCCCCGCCTCAGGAATCCTGGCCGGAGGCACGCGTGCGCCGGCACAGTAACAACTCCTTGACCGGCGAGCATCGAGCATGGTTAACTTTGCCTCTCCTGCCAGTGTCCGCGGCTCATAACGGAAGGCGGCTGCTATGATCAATGGGAAGCGGGTCGGGGTTGTGATGCCCGCCTACAATGCGGAGAAAACGCTGGAGCAGACCGTCCGGGAAATGCCTGAGGCCGTAGATTTTAAGATTCTGGTGGATGATGGCAGCACGGATCGAACCGTTCCCATGGCCGAGAGCCTAGGGCTGAAGGTGTTCGCCCATGACCGGAACTACGGTTACGGCCGGAACCAGCAGACCTGTTACCGCGAAGCGCTGGCCGCGGGCGCGGATGTGGTGGTGATGGTGCACCCCGACTACCAGTACACACCATTACTGGTCACCGCAATGGCGGGGATGGCAGCCTCCGGGGTTTATGACGTCGTTCTCGGCTCGAGGATCCTGGGGGGTGG
>Ga0208563_1001945_pt1 | contig 12787 bp, 10 predicted proteins | sample June2015DPH_17_1_2_FD_184717 | JGI IMG/M metagenome (GOLD analysis project Ga0208563, IMG submission 184717) | Peatland microbial communities from SPRUCE experiment site at the Marcell Experimental Forest, Minnesota, USA - June2015DPH_17_150... | ecosystem: Environmental > Terrestrial > Soil >... | reverse complement strand
CTGAGTCTAGGTTCTATTCAGAACCCGCACAGTTCTTTCATTCAGGTTGCTTGTCCAGTTCCCTCAGTATTTCGCGGTGCAGCAGCGCCTCGGCCCTCTGCCTGACGTCCTTGGAGAGGTAGAGCACTGCACTCTCGCTAGCGCGCACATCCTTTCTCATGAGTGCGACCGCTTCATCGTACCGTCCCAGCTTGAGAAGCCTGTTCAGCTCGTCGATCAGCTGTCTCTCCGGCTTGGCCACCGGTCACTTCACCGCCGTCTTCTGGGTGGGGAACCGGTTCAGGAACCGCTCTTTGCTGATGCGGTAGTGCCAGCCGTCCAGGATGGCCTCCTTCTCCTTCCTCAGCTTCTCGATGAAGCGCGCGCGCGCGCTGACCTCAACGGCGGCCCCGGTGCCTTCCAGTCCATTCGCGACCCTTGCCCCGTGTGTGGCGGGGCTGACTTCGACGTACGCATGCTGGACTAGCCGGAGGGTTGAAGCTGCTGGCCGAAGTAAGTTGTCGATATTGAACACACCTACGGTTAAAGAGTCCCGTCAGGACAGGAGTGAAGTTGGCGGGGGGTGAGTGACGACGACGCAGTTCAGACGCATGAACTGCTAATCGCTCCTAGGGACATCCTTCTACCAATCGCGACGTTGATGGGGTTAGTCCTTGCTGCCGTCGGATACCTCACAACCCTCGGCCTGAAGTCGACTATAATGGTTGTCGAGAACCCCGGTTCTGTCGGGTCTGGACATGAGTTCTGTGCCGTATGGTGACGTAACACGGCTAATCGGTATCCTGTAGTCGGGAGCTGACAGACCAAGAGAAACGAGAAATGTGCACTTTCCGAGCCGCTTTTGGGTACATTTTCGTGCCGGGCCCTTCCGGACCTGAACCCTCATGCCCTCCAACGATGATAAAGCAGTGACCGTGGCGTTTTTATCTCCGGCCTCGCGCGCGCGCGCCCGCCCGCTACCACCTCAGGAGAACCATGTCGTCCCTCGCAGAAATGACCGTGGGGCAACTCTGCAACTGGGTCGAGGAGAGGTGTGAACAGTTGAAGTGGAAAGCCCTAACACCGCTTCATCCCTCAGCTATGTAGAACGCAAAACTTCAGTCTACTGTCAAATAGGGAGTTGAGGCCTCAATCAGTTGCCAGGGCTCAGCCACGTTTCGTACCACTGGTTTCCGCCACCAGCGATAGCACCGGTCTGTACATCCTCTAGATTGTGCACGATGTACCAACCTTTGACGTTATTGCCGCTAGCGTTGAAATTCACGCAGGTCCCGGGGCCGTTTTCATCGCAAAGCATTCCAGTCAAACTTACGCAATTAGTGCAGTTGTTGTTCGTGTTGGCGAAATGTGGGGGTTGGCAGTAAATGCCATCGAAGCCGATGCCAGAGCATTGTGGGAGAGGCGGAGCTTCGAGGACAGAGTAACCCCAGGTCTGCTGAGCATGTGAAATGCAACCGATAAACTCCGTGAAAGTGTTGCTGCCGAGGGACCAAGTCTCCGCCCAATCATCCACTTGCGGTTGCAGAGAACACAAGGCGCCCACATATGTTGTCTCAGTGATAGTCTGGCCGGTAACCCCATTCATCCACGAAGGAATGGGAAAGTAAGCCGCCGGTGAATTAGATTCGATGTCCTCGACGAACAGAGCATACCCGTTGGTATTATGCGGAAGCGTCGAAATCTTGTAACCAGCCCAGCCGATGCCACCTTGGACCATGTCGGTCCCTCCATTGTCCACACCTGCCCCTGTCCACTCACCGAATGCGCAACACGCTGGCGTTTCGGTTGTCGGGACGGAGAGCTGATTGGGGAATTGGATGCTTCCGTACACCTTCCACAACGACCAGTAACCGTTGTAGCACCAGCCGAGGAGAGAGCCGGCGCAATCTTGAGCAGCGTAGCCGCCCCACGCCGGTGATGACGACCAGGCGGGCGATGACGACCCCTGGTTGGCTACCCCCCATGAAGGTCTAGTAGTGGTGTCATTCGTGAAGTACATTTGTTCGATTTGTCCCGTGCCATTGTTTACTTCTGCAGTGATGTAGGCCATACGGTTTGGCGAGAAGTAAGTTATGAATACAGTTGGAGTTGTGTTAGGTCCTGTCATGAAACCGAAAGAGCTGCCAGGAATGATTCCATATGATGTTCCATTCGAGAGCGCTTTGAATTGAGGGGACTGTTCAACGGCTGCTGCCAAGTTACTTCCACGGATTGGAAGATTTACAAGGTTTGGGACGCCCGGCGTCACGGAATTGTTGGCTGCTTTGATGGGCGAAGGAACAGCTGATGTGACGAAGAGGATTGAAATGACGATTGCTGAAAGTACCAGTTTCTTCGCAACCGTGTCTTTGCCGCTCAATGCGGCACTTAACGTGGTCCAGAGCGGATTTTAAATTACTAAACCGGTTCTTTTAGTAACCTCACCGACCACTAACCAGTGCTCTCCGTTTAGGGAACCCTATTGTTCCAGCCAATAGCTTTTTCACACACATACGTACACGAGTAGAGGGACTCGTCAATGGCCAGTCGGGACGATGCAAGGGAGGAACTTGAGTGGAGTAACGAGATAGATCCAGAAGACGTCATCCTCGAGTCCGATTCCGTTGACGAAGCTAAATTCGAGTTGATATGCGGGGAGCTCGGAAACAAGAATGGAAGGAGGATTCTGAAAGAGATAGCTAACGGCGTCAACACCTCTACTCTGATTGCGGAACGGACAGGCCTTACTCTTCAAGACGTTCTCGTTCATTTGGACAAGCTTGTAAGAGCAGGGATGATAGAGAAATCTGGCAAGCTGCCATCCCTCAGGGGCAGAAGAGCGAGTGTCTATCGAATTTCTCACGTTGCCGTACTGCTAAGCCCGAATGAAACTGCAAACGTTTCGCACTTGAAAGAGTTCCTTCGGAGGAAAGCACTTGCGTCTGTGAGAAGAAGAATGCTAGCAACTACTGGACTGACAGCCGTTATCGCAACTGCGCTCTTTACTGTGTTGCTCCAATCCCTTGCCACTCGCAAGATTGCAGAAGGAACGTACGGTACAGTGGTCACGATTGAATACGCGGCCGCCTTGCCTGTGGCGCTCGCAGTCGTGGGAATTGCTGCACCCACGGTCTTTCTGGCGCTCAGGAAATTGATTCGATCAGTCTTCTGACAGATTATCCGCGGCAGACCTGCTGGAAATCAGCGTTGCCGTACACCGAAGGGAGGCGGTCCGATCGCCGGAAAGGGTATCTGTCATCAATTGAGTTTCTAGTCATCTCGGTCTCATCCCTCAGTTTCTCGAGTTCGTCGCCCCTCCGGAACGCCACCCCCGTATCGAACGCGAACCCGCACGTGCCGCAGTGTTCTGCGTCATGGGGGTTCAACGCTGTGCCGCAGAGGCGCATCATGCACAGTTTGAAATTGAAGTACCAATGATGTTGGTTTATCATGTCTAGCGATAGCTAGCGCGCGCGCGCGGTTCGGCAGGGTATGTAGAGGACTATCAAGAGGCGCCTAACAGTGATGTGAAGTACTACTCAAGGCTCTTGGACCGAGGCTTAGGGTTGGTCACTTGCAAGAAGTGCAAGGTCACGGGCCCGCTCAAGGAGTTCAAGAAATCCGGGAAGCCCGCCAGCGCGACCCGGGATGACATTCCCGTCGGCAGGCTGACTCCTCGTGCGAGGCGGTTGTATCGGGAGCACATTGATGAAGTGGAATACACCACACGGGCAAAGGAGGAGAATCACCCTTGAAAGAAACGATTTGGCGTCGAGGTAGCGCGCGCTCTTAGGGCAGAAGCTAGCAAATCAACCATCTCTGTCATCTCCTCGATCACTGAGAAAGTGTCAATCAACCTTATCTAACAATCCCTTCTGTCTTGGGCTGTGCAGAAATTCAAGTTTGACGCACGATTAGGCCCGACAACCGAGAACACAGACTTCTACAACAGCTCATGGAAATACTCATTCGTCCACAACTACAAGGTTCACTACAAACAGAGTGTCATTCAAGCTCTTGCCAACAAGGTCGATATCTCTCTACCGTCGAGTACCCCTCAAATGCCGTCCACTCAACAAGTAATGGAAGAATTCAACCAGAGGATGCAGATGGGCAATGTAGCCCGCAACGCAGTCCGAAGGTTCAGCCAAGTCTCTTACCATGTTACCAACATCGAATACAAGGAGTCATTCGCATTCTACGACGCTCAGACAGCACCAAGGGCCCCACCAGCACCACCCCCAGCTCCAATGTCTGCCTGAGAAGCTACGATATCGGGCTGCAGGTGCCCATCGTAAACATAAGACTCTTGGAGGGCGAATCCATTGCTAATCGCTGTTCGTTCGGCTTCTCCTACATTCTCTCCAACGAGGGAGGGGACAACCACATGTTCAGAAGGGTACAGGTAGTTGATGATGGGTTGTGCGGCGACGGTCGTCAATATTCCGAGTACAAATGATGACAATAGGAATACCCAAGTCTTCCTTAGTCTTCTGTTGCGACCTGCGGATTTAGTCTCGCCATTTGTCTTCATAGTGAGCCTTGCCTCGGGGATCTCGAATCATGGGGAAATTGTGTCCACGTATTCAGCCTAGTCATTACAGGGGGATTGGGCAGGTATTTGAAGAATGGTGACGCGGCGCGCGCGTCCCCGAGTACGTGTCCTGCGTGAAGAACCTCCCTATCGCGGGTCGTAGAATCTCACCCCGAAGTAGTAGGGGCGGTGGCGCTGTCATAGGGCCTGCCGATGTACATCAAATGTGATTCCATCATGGACTCCTGAGGTCGAGAGCGGAACCGGCGGTCTGAACGATCAATAAAAAACCATCTCGATGGTGTTAGCCACCGGAGTACTTCAGAGGCTCGCTTTCGCGGTCTTTTGCACCAACCAGGAGTACAGATTTACGCCCAATGCTGCGTTCTTCGGATTCCGAATAAAGACATAAGGCTTCGTTTGATCAGCAAGGAGAATCTCAATCCGAAACCCGAGGAGAATCGATTTCTTGATACTAACGCTTTTGATTCTGGGGTAATCGAATTCAATTTGAATGCCCCTCCCAGTCAGTTTGGCGTAGCTTTCGTAGAACGCTGCCCTTCGAACGCGGGGGGCGGCGCTCCGCCAGACAGTCGTGAGCAGAAGAAGACTGATGAGGATGAGAAACGCCGGATGAGAAGGCTCCCGTGGAGTTACGACGAGCGTGTACACTGCTGCCAAATCTAGGGCAACTATGCACGCAACCCACACAAGCCAAGCTCGCCCAATCGAGTAAACGAATATTGCCTTCGACATCACATCCGAGTTCGATGTTTCCATGCAATCAACCGGCTATGGTATGGAATGCCCCGTTAAGCCAATCTGGCAGCAAGAAGAATCCTTGCGAGAACGCTCCCACAGCTCCCGAACCTGTCGAGCGTCCTTGATTCTTGATGAGATAACCGATTGTGAACCCAGCCCCGAGGGCTGTTGGGACAATTAAGAGATAGGGAGCGACCGTGGCGATAGCGCTACCTCCGCCAAGTGTCAGAGGGATTCCGACTGTCCCCGTTGTCGCAATGGCGATTTCCGAGTTCTGAGTCACCGCGTTTGTCGCAATCCAAGTGAAAGCTCCCGTTAGGAAAGTAGACAGACCAGCAAACAGCGCAGCTCCAATCCATGCGGACCCAGAACATGGGCTAGTGACCGTAGTGGCTGTCGTGGTGGTTGTCGTAGTGGCTGTCGTGGTGGTTGTCGTAGTGGCTGTCGTGGTTGTAGTTGTGACTGTCGTGGTGGTTGTCGTGCTCACGGTGTCATCATCTTCCGATGAAGAGGACCACAGACCATTCCACCAGTTATTGATATCGCCGGCCCATGTGAACGGGTTCCACAAATTGTGTCCCGTGGGATCTGAGAGCGTCATCGGGTCGTCTGCAGCGTAGATGTACCTGTTCAAGGTGGTAGGGTCAGATGGGTCTCCCGAGTGCGTGTCCTGCGTGATGAACCTTCCGATGGCGGGGTCGTAGAACCTCGCTCCGAGGTAGTAGAGGCCGGTGGCGCTGTCGTAGGGCTGCCCGATGTATCTGGATGTCTGGACCCCGGAGGCGCCGTAGGTCTGCCCGAACGGGGCGTAATCGCTGCTGAAGGTGTCGGACCCGCCGCTCGACCTGACGACCCTCACGCTGCCCAGGCCGTCCGGCATCACGTAGTACACGACGTCGTTCACGATCTGCGCCACCTGCATCCCGTCCCCGTAGACGTGGTCGACCTGAGTTCCCGACGCGACGTTGTCCTCGTATATGACGGTGCTCCCCTCGTACGCGTACAGGACCGTGCCCTGCGCCGTCGTCTGCGCCACCCTCCTCCCGTCCCCGTCGTAGTAGTTGGTCTGGACCAGGGTCCCCGACTTGTACGCCTTCGTCATCTCGTCCGCGTAGTTGTACTTGTAGGTCCAGGCGCCGTTCGAGAGCATGTCGCCGTCTTTGTTGTAGGTTGGCGCCGTTTGCCCGCTAATGCTCGTGAGCTCGTTGTCGGAGTTGTAGCCGTAAGAAGTGGTCTTCGTCCCGTTTTTCATTGTCGCCATGTTTCCTGCCCCGCCGTATGTGTAGTTAATCGACGAGCCCCACGGCCCGCTTGCCGAAGTGAGTTCGTTCAGCCGGTTGTAGCCGAAGGTCTCGGCCGTGCCCCCGACGGTGAGTGACACTACGTTGCCCACCTTGTCGTACTTGTAGGCCAGGCTGAGGCCGGCAGCGGAGTCCGAGATGCTTGAAACCCTGTCCATGCTGCCGTACGTGTATGTGGTCGTCGGTCCCCCGCTCCCGTAGTAGATGTCCTGCAGCTTGCTGTCTAGCGTGTAGTCGAATGAAGCGATGCTCCCGGCGGAGCTGCTGATGCCCGTCAGCCTGTTCTGGCCGTCGTAGGCCATCGCAAGGGAGTTGCCGTCAGGGTAGCTCAACGAGGTCAGGTCCGTGCCCGGGCAGCCGAAGGAATCGGTGAGGGTCGTGTTCGGGGTCCCCGGGATCGTGAGGGTCTCAGTCTCCGAGGTGACGTTCCCGGCCCAGTTGAAAACCCTGACGGTGTCGGCATACTGGTTCCGGACCCTGATCTCGTTGCCGTCCCCGTCGTGGCTGATGGAGACGGTCCCTCCCGAACCCGAATACGTCGTCTGGTTGAGCCTGTTCACATAGTCGTAGGCATAGGCGGTGGTGCTGCCGTTGAAGCTCTTTGCCGAGACCACGTTCCCGACGTTGTCGTAGGTGAAAGTCTCGTTCTGTTTGCCGGGGAGGGTGACATTGGTCAGCCTGTTGAGGTCGTCGTATGCGTACTTGGTCGTGTGCGAGCCGGCGTCGGTGGTGGAATGAAGGTTCCCCGCTTCGTCGTACGAGTAGGACGTGGTATAGTAGCTGCCAGATGAATAGTACTGCTCAACGGTCGTCAGCCTGTTGTCCCCGTCGTACACGTAGACCACCTTGTGGCCGTTCGCGTCCGTAACGGTGACCGGGTTGGTCGCCCCGTTGTACGATATGGTGGTCGAGTTTCCGTCTTGATAGGTGATGCTTGTTGGCCTCCCCAAGACGTCGTATGTGTATCGCAGAGTGTGTCCGGAAGGAAGCCGGTGGGTGCCTACCAGACCGAGATAGTTGTACGAGTAGTTGTCGCAGGAGTAGGCCCCGCACTCGCTGGTCATCCTGCCGAGACCGTCGAGGTTCTCTGTGGTCGTCTGGTCGGCCGACCCGGGTACGTAGATGGTCGTGCTCACTGAGGAAGACCCAGGCGTATCGGTATAAGTGTAGAAGACGGTCTCGCCGGGCGTTGATACCTGAGTGACCCTCCCGACGTTGTCGTAGAGGTAGCTGAAAGTGTTTTGGTTGGCATCCGTCACGTAGGTCATGTAGCCGGTGGTGAAGTCGTAGGAATAGTACGACGACACGTATCCGGAGGTCTCGCTGGTCAGGTAGGCGCTGTCGTACTGCGTCGAATAGGCGTAGTTGGTGGTGTGGCTGTTGGCGTCGGTCATCGACAGCCTGTTCCCGTACTGGTCGCCCGTGTAGGTAGTGTAGAGAGGTTCCCCGTCGTGCAGGTTGCCTTGTTCATGGAGGTTCCCGTAGCTGTCGTAGGCATAGAATGTCTCTCCCAGCCCTTCCCCGGCGGAGTTGGACGTGCAGACCCCCATAGGGTCCGTATGGTCGGCTGCGGGGGGCGACCCTGAGAGGAAGTCGGCCACGCACGAACTGTACCCTTTGGCGAGCGGAAAGTTGTCCTTGAGGTATGCATAGCCGAAGGTGTTGTTGGAGCCTGCGTTGGCGTACGAGTACCAGACCTTCCTACCGGTGACGCTATCCATAGTGAAGACTACGTTTCCCCAGTTGTCATACGCGAAGTGATCGGTAGCCTTGACGCCTTCCGACCCAAGAGTCTGAATCTCCCCAGCCCTGGCGGCGGAGTCCAGCACCGTCTCCGTGCCACCGAGTTCGGTTGAAGCGCCGCAAGGTCTCTTCCCCCCTAGGCCATGGGTCATGGTTGGAGAGTAGGAGGACGCGAAGGTGTAGCAGACGTAGCCCTGGGTCGCGCTGCCATTGTAGATGTCCGCAGTATCTGAGGTTATGGCACCGTACGCCGAACTCAGGCCGTAGGAGTAGTTGGTGCTGTTCACGACAGTGTTCGGGTTGCCTGAGGACAGCAGATAGTTCTCGAGGTTGACCGCATAATGGAACCAAGCGCCCCCTTTCGTGCTCCAGGACAACTTCTCGTACTGGAGTGTGGTGCCGCCGCCGCTTGCGTAGCCGATGCTCGTGATGTACCCGGCATAGTTGGGATCGTACCCGAAGGTTGTGACTCGGCTTGCGGGGTCGGTGACATTCGCCAGATTCAACGAAGCGTAGGCGTATTTCCAGCGCCTCTCTCCCGAGGTGATCGACGTGAGCATCCCGTTCGTGTACCCGAAGGCGACCGCCCTCCCCACGGTGTCGTTGATGGCGCTGATGCCGTTGGATCCGTAGGCGAACGCGATTGCGTTGTTACCGGTCTGATCGGTGATCGAGGTGAGCTGCTTTGCGGCGTTGAACTGGTCCACCTCCCCGTCTGCCAGCGTGAGCGTGCAGGGGCAGGTCCCGGCGCCCGAGCCTGAGGAGGATGTCCTCGTCAGGGTGAAGACCGTGACGCCCCTGTAGGTCCAGGATGTCGAAGCACTGCTCGGCCAGTTGTACGCATAAGCCTGGCCGTCGTAGAGGTGGACATCATAGGTGCCGAGCCACGGGAAGTCGAGCGACCAGCCAGTGCCCAAGTCGGCTTCGGTCAGGGAGTAGGCGTCGACGTGGTAGGGGCTGTACGTTTGGGAGTTGCTGGGCTTGTACCAGCTAGAGGCCTCCGAAAAGATTCTGGTAATGCTGAGGTCCATTCCTCGTCCCGCAAGCGAGAGGTCGGTCTGGAGGACGCCGAGCAGGCCGCTCCCGGTGGAGACGTGGACCTCGAGGTTCCCGAGATAGTCCTCGTAGGGAGAGATCCCGGGCATGCTCCACGTTGGGCTGGGAGACGGGCCGTCCTGGAATCTGATAGTGCTGCCCGCGGCCCAGACCACCGAGGAGTTGCCGTGGAACTCGGGGATCGCGTCCATGTTGCTCACCGAGGCATTCTCGTCTGTGCTTATCGCGGTGGCGTTGCTCCAGGTCGCGCCCGAGTTGGATGATATGTACTCGTCGACCGTGGTCGAGTGCCCGATGTACATCACGAGGGTGGTGGAGTTGTCGGCCGAAATGCCCGTGGTCCCGCCAGAATCGGACTCGATCTTGGTCGGGGTTCCCCAGACTGGGGTGGAGGAACTGTACGGGACAGAGATGTAGCCCTGGGCGAGGGCCGTCGGGTCGTTGAACCCGATCTCCACCGTGTCGCCTATCGCAGTGTAGCCGGAACTCTCAAGGTCGTAGTGGCTGCTGCAACTTCCGCCCGTCACCGCTGACGACCCCCAGCCCGGGTTCGAGTAGAACATCACGTCGGTGCCGCAGTTGAGGTTCTGGTAGACGAGGGCCATCTTGCCTACCGTCAGGGGTACAAGCACCCCAGGGAAGGTGTTGATCAAGTTCAGAGAATCAGTCAGGGTGCATCCTGAGGCGCCACACGATGTCCCCCCCCCAGACCTCGGCGTAGGGCGTGCCATAGTCCTGCGGTATCTTGTTGATGATGGTGGGCTTGTAAGTGTCAAGCTGGAACCACAGGTCGTTGCTCGAGTCGATGATCACCTGGACGTCGGCGGGAGCGGAGTAGGCGCTGGAGTGCGAGCTCTCTGTCATGTTCCAGCTTATGGTGCTCGCGTTTGTCATGGTCCCGAAGCGGTAGTAGAAGATCTTCAGGGTGTCGCTGGCCATCCCAGTCCCGCTCACGTAGGCCACCTCGTTCCCCGAGCACGCGAAGGAGACGGCCCATGGAGATGCGTAGGAGATGGAAATCTTCGTCTCGGAGGACCAGGTGACGCCGTAGTTGGCGCTGGTCCGATACCCCTCGCTGGCCCCGTCGTAGTAGAAGACCCAGTAGAGCCCCTGGGCGAAGCAGACGTGCCCTTCGTAGCCGTCGCTGATCGGGTAGTTGGATGTGCTGGACGAGACGGTATAGGGGTCGATGAGGAAGCGGTTCCCTACGGGCCACGAAAGGGCGTTGGCGGCCGAGCTGAAGGTGGGGGAGAGCCCCTCGCTGTCTGACCAGTCGAAACCGAGGGCCTGTGTGCCGTTCCCGAGCGAACCGCGTTGGCCGCTGCTTGCAGTGGTGTTGATGGCCGGCTGGCCGAACCAGGCGGTGTACCCGGAGACCGACGTGGGTTTTGTCTTGAAGGGCAGGGAGAACGCCCCCTTCCCGACGGCGCCCCAGCTGGCGCCCCCGGACGCGACGACCCTGACCCCAGCGGGCTGGCACGCCACATAGTAGACCGAGAAGGTCAAGGTGACGTTGGCGACCGTACGGGAACCAAGGCTCAGCAGGGTGGTCTGGACCGCAGCGGTGGCATTCGATCTGAGGCTCGTCTGGGTCGATCCGAGCAGGCCCAGGACAGGTGCACCCGTTTCGAACCTGTTTCCCTTGTCGTCGGACGCAAGGAAGGTCCCGTTCTGGTAGACGGTGTAGTACTGGGTGAGGAAGGCGTCGTTGGCGGCCCCGTTGAAGGTCGAATATGGGATCTTGAGGGACGTGCTCCAGGTCCCTGCCGTGGGCAGGAGGGGCTGGGACACTGCGACTGAAGCGGGGCACTTCAAAGGTATCGGAGAATAGGAGCTCGAAGTCACGTTGCCCGGAGGAAGCGAGTGGCCGGGCGGCTGACCCACCGATGCGGGTGTCGTCACCGCAGAAGAAAGAGGAACCAGAAACGTGAAGTTCGGCAACAGCAGAAGTGGTATCAAGAGGACTGCTGCTAGGTTTCTCAGCATTCCTAACCTCCATCGGCTATGCATTTTCCGTATTTAACAAGATGAATGCATCATCACCGTCGGAATCCGCTCCTGGCGCTCGGATACCCGATGGAGGAGGCAAGGGCCTATTGGTATGGCGCGATGGGCAAGCTGCTCGGCTCCTAGCGAGCGGACCCCTCCCTACGCCCGGTGGTAGCGGTGCATACACCCACGGATTCGCCCCAGCCACTAGGCCTCGAAAGCGAGAGCCTATTCGGAAGACCTTAAGATGAAAATTGACTTGGCTGAATATAGGGGCGAGCCCGCTGACGAGAACAGCGATGGGCCGGCGCCAGCCTGAGGCAAGCCACGCGCAGACTTCGGGTCCAAACCCTTTTGAACTCGAGTCCCTCCGGGCCCGCCTCCACGACCACCTCTGATTCGAGCCCGAAATTCGGTCAAGAACAGTTGACGAATCCCTCCGGGCCCGCCTCCACGACCACCTCTGATTCGAGCCCGAAATTCGGTCAAGAACAGTTGACGAATCCCTCCGGGCCCGCTTCCGTTCGGGTTCGAGTCCCTTGTCCCTCTTCGCATTTGACCCTGTCTGCTCTTTCATACCATTTCATGCTGCTGTCATTTGATATAAACGCCAATGAAACCAATGCAATTCTCGCATATGAAAGGCCCGCCCCAGAGGGAGTTTGACTTTAGGTTCGAATCCCCCGGGGCAGACTCCAGCTTCTTTGGTGAAGCTTCTTTGGTGAAGCTTCTTTGGTGAATCGGGGCTAGACTCGGGCTATTTGCGAGGTGATTGCTGCTAGGTCCGAATCCCACCCCGTCCGTTTCCGGGGCGCATTCGTTTACGCGGCGCATTCTTTGTGATAGTTCTTCTTCGTCAGGAAGCCTTTCTTCACTTCTTGCCCCGCGGCTATTTCCTTTCCACACTTCGCACATGCGACCAATGAAATCGCCTTGAATGGTGAGGATTGGATGTATCAAGACCATCTGTCAAAGGAATCAACAAGCAGAGAGACGACGTAAGAGCCCTAGCTCTTCGATCTATTACTCTCTCGCTGAGCGGACTTGTGGAGTCGGTGTAGCTCGGCAATCTTATCCTTGTATTCTTTCTTCTTCTTCTTGTTTCCTTGCACGCGCGCTTGGTCGTATAACTTCCTCAGTTTCTCTTCTTCTGATGCGTAATCGGACAACTTCGGAAGTGAAGTCGTATCGCCATAGTTATGTCTTTCAGATGTGGGTCGCAAGACTACCCGCGGAAGCGTTCTCGTGTGAAGATCATGAACAGTTGCCCTTTGAGAACGGCTTCTCGAAGCCAAGACTCAGATGCCGAGAGCTGACCTGAGACCCTTGTACCTGTTTCTTATGGTTACTTCGGTCACCCCGGCAGCTTCGGCAACGTCCTTCTGCGTCTTGCCTTCGCCTTCCAGCGTGCAGGCGACGTACA
>Ga0208563_1001926_pt1 | contig 12878 bp, 8 predicted proteins | sample June2015DPH_17_1_2_FD_184717 | JGI IMG/M metagenome (GOLD analysis project Ga0208563, IMG submission 184717) | Peatland microbial communities from SPRUCE experiment site at the Marcell Experimental Forest, Minnesota, USA - June2015DPH_17_150... | ecosystem: Environmental > Terrestrial > Soil >... | reverse complement strand
CTTGATGCGTGCGGCGCTTCTCATTGCCAGGGCCGGGTGCCATCGTGGTCTGCTCGAGCCTTACGGACAACGGGCAACTGACCGCGCCTCAACCCTCCGCAATCTTCTGGATCGTGACGCGAAAGAGTTGCTCGCCGAGGAAGAACTCGTCGTGATCGTGCATTTCGGTTTCGCCCTTGATGCGCCGATAGACGCCGTTGCGGCTCTTCAAGTCCTGAAGGATGAAGCGGCCGGGCTGGACGACGACGCGCGCGTGCTGCCCCGACATGTAGGGATCGTCTTTGAAGACCAAATCTCCGGTGGTGCGGCCGATGGTGGTCTCGGGTTTGTCCAGATTGTAGACCTTAATCACTTCGCCGCTGAGTTGGATATGTTCGAGCTTGGCGGTGGTTGGCCCGGCCTGAAGGCTGGGCGCGCCCCGCATCACCACGGTGCCTTCGCCGAGGGGTTGCTGCATCTCGGCGAGTTTCTGGGTGGCGAAGCGAAACAGTTCGCGGCCAATCAGGAACACGTCCCCCGGAGCGAGCTCCAAATCCTGCCGCAACTTCACAAACGTGCCATTGGTTGAACCGAGATCTTTCAAGAATACCTTGCCCTCGCGCTTCGAGATCGAAGCGTGCCGCAGAGCCAGCAGAACATCGTTGGGGTAGCTCGCATCGCAGGTGCCGCGGCCAATGGAAGTCTCCTTGATAATGCGCAGACTCTTTCCGATGCTGCCATCTTGTCTCACTTCCAGAATGCTGGCCTCGATCTTGGGCGCGAGGCGCAGCCCAGTGAACACCTGCGTTCCTTGCGGAATGCCGGCGGATGGTGCGACTGGCACCACGGTGGTCGGCGGCCGGGGCAGCGGTGGGGCGGCCGGGGCCGCTGGCGGCGCGGCGGCTCGTGGCGGAGGAGGCGGCGCGACCGGAGGGGGCGTGGGCCTTGCAACGGGTGCCGCGGCCCTGGGAGTGGCCGGAGGCGGCGCAGCGGGCGGTCTTGCCCCAGGCGGCGCGACCGACGGCGCTGCAATCGGACGGGGCGGCGCTACGGCAGGCGACGGCGCGGGCGGTCCCGCGGGGCGGGACGGCACGGCTGAAGGCGGGGCCGGTGGAGGCGCAGCCACCGCGGGCGCGCTGACGGCGAGAGGTGAGCCGCAGTAGCCACAGAACTTGGTGCCGGCGGGAAGTTCTTTCTTGCATTTCGAGCACACGATCACAGCGGGGGCACGCGGCGGTGCGGGCGCTGCGGGACGAGCTGGAGGGGGAGCAGGAGCGGCGGGGCGCGGTGGTGGCGCAGCGCTGACCGGGCGTGGCGGTGGCGGCGCGGCTGGCTTCGCCTCCGCTTGCACCGGCTTGCCGCAGCGGCTACAGATGGCGCCAGGCGTGCTCGGATTCGGCATTCCGCAATTCGCGCATCGGATGTACCGTACTGTTCCCTCGTCGGTCGTTTGCTCCATAGCTTTGGCCCTCACAAGCTAGATCACTAGTCTATTGGAAAGAAGCAAGATTAGCTTTCAGCACTCAGCGATCAGCTCTCAGCGGGGGAGCCGGGCTGCGATCTTGCTGAAACCTGATAGCTGACGGCTGACAGCTCGCCCTTGCCACTCGTCACTAAGTTCTTTCCACCTGCCTCACGCTTACTTCGTAACGCGCACCCAAATGGGGTTAGTATAGCAGCGAAACTCCTCGTTCGCATTATTTCGCGTTCTAGCCTCCAAACGAATATAACCCCACCCGGAATTGAGTTTCGCAAGGTGTTGGCCTAAGTCTATCGGATAAAGGCCGTCGCTGGCTAGTCCCTTTTGTGAGGGAAGGGGAATTTCGATGGGTTCGCCTTCCCCCGAACTTGACCCGATGATCAGCCTAACCGATTGAACGGGGCCAAATTCCTTGCTGCTTACCCACTCAATCTGGAGCGGGGGAATGGTTCGGGCCGAAAATGAAACGTGCTGGCCAATACCGATGGGTCCGGCCGCAGCGGCGTCATCGCGCGAACCGCCAGGTTTCGCGTCGAAGCTGGCGGTCAGGAGCGGGCCATTGCTGAGCACGCTGTGTCCCTCCCGCAGCGCCGCGAGCACGTTCTCTCCGCGTCGGCCCATGCCGGAAGGGCAATAGACCACGGTGGAGAGCTTGCCCAGCGCATTGTCTTCCGCATAACCGGAGATGCCGCGCATCGGCCGGGAGAAGTCGAGAACGTCCATCGTGGCTTCGAAATTGAAATCCCCGTGCGCGTCGGAGCCGGCAGCGAGGAACACTTTATGGGGAGGCGAGTCGCCTTCGGTTTTCAGCCCCGTCTGGAGAAGCGGCCGCCATCCGATCTCGATGCCTTTTTCCAAGCGCGCGTACTGGTTTGCGTCTTTGTCGGGCTGAAAGCAGGCGTTGGGGTCGGCCTGGAGATGAAGGCAGTAAGGGTCTCGCGCATCATCCGCAGTCATGGTAGTGGCGCGATTCCACGGTTCCAAGCCGACCAGAGGCGGCTGGAGTTGCTTTCCGTCGGCGGCCAGGAAATCCTGGGCGACGTCCCACGAGCCTCCTTTGAGCAGCGGGCTGATGGGATCGAAGGGATGCGCCGCATAAACAAATCCGCCCGCTGCCGCGATACGCGCCAGGGCTTCTTTGAGCGGAGCCGGCGACGAGCCCGGCGAGCCATCGCCCGTCATGATGACCGAGCTCGGGCCTCCGGCTGATTCAGGAAAGCCTTTGTCCGGATCATCGGGCGAGGGCAGTGCGACCATGTGCACCGTGGCTGCGTCCGAGGGCTTGTTTGACGATACCGTGACTTCTTCGCCGCGAATGAACACAAAACGCCCGTCCCGAAATCCTTGCACCTCGCGCAGTTCCTGAGCGTAATCCTCTTCGCTGAGGTCGGTCGAGTGATCGGCCAGCACGACCCAGCTCAGACCGGTGGCGAGCACCGCTTGCCGGGTGATACTGAGCGGATGGCCGCGCTCCGCCGGGTTGTTAGTGTAAGCGGAGTGATGGTGCAGGTCTCCGCGATACCAGCCGGGCAACTCGGGAAGAGGCGCAGCGTTCAATCTCACCCGCAAGAAAAAGTTTTGGCTGGGCCAGCCGATGGCATGAAAGCTGGCCTCCAGGTCGATGTTATCGTAAGGTCCGCCGACGTAATGTTGTTCGAGGTACAAGCGGATTGCGGCGAGAGGTATCTCCAGCGTTTTTTTCAGACGCTCGGGAATTTCCAGAGGCTGGCCACCGGCGCGCGCATCGAACGAGAAGTCTGCGCTCGACCCCAGAAGCAAGGGCTCCTGGGAGAAGTGGTGTTGGCTCCCCACGGGCTTTACATAAAGATTCACACCCTCGAGCCGGATGGGATCGCGCGTCAGATACTTGGCCAGCATGGCGGCTGTCGAATGTCCGCACTTCTCGATGCCGTTGATAATTTCGAGGGAAAGGGGAAGAAAGCTGTCTTGTTGGTTGCGCAGGACGTAGGGAGCGTCGGCACGGAAGAAAACCCCTTTGCGGATGATTTTCTCCTTCAGGGTCAGTTCGGTCTCTTGTTGGGAGGCGCCAATCGAAGGGACGATCAGCGGGAGAGCGGTGGCCAAAAAGACAATGGCCAGTGGTCCCGCAAAGCGGGAGCGAGCGGCGGAAACGGACAGGAAAATCGAAAATCGAAAGCTTGTGCTGAGCGAAGCGAACGCATGGAAACTCGCGATATTCCAGTTTCGAGTTTCCAGTTTCCTGTTCTTGCGATTTTCGAGTTTCCAGTTTCGAGTTTCCAATTTCACTGGATTACGCGCCGCAGCGCTTCCGCCGTGATGCACTCATGGGCGTCTCCGGCCAGCGCCACGACTTTTCCTTCGGGACCCATCAGCGGCGCGCCGGACTCACCCGCATTCAACGGCTGATCAAGCGAGATCTCGGTTCCCGTCGGCGCCTTCACGAAGGTGAGCTTGGGAACGGCTAGAGGCTGGCTGAGGCCGTACGGAAATGAAACCAGCGCGGCCGGCTGGCCTCCAGCCGTCGCTGGAGAATCGGCGAGGGCCAGGGGTTGGAACCCGGCGCCAGAAATCTGGAGGACCGCAAGGTCATTGGCGCCTTCGGCGTGCAAGTCGAGAACCGCCGCGGCGTCCGAGTCGGGGTCCTGATAATTCTGTTTCGTCATCTGGTCTGGCGCAGTCTTCAAGACCTTCAAAGTCTGTTGGTCCGAACTGCGCGCCGCCTGGAAGTTGAATCCTCCATCGGGCGAAACAACCTGGGCGCCCGCCGGCCAGGCGGCGAGCTTGTAACTCTTGTCCACCAACTCGAGGTGCTGGGTCTTCATCAAGAAAGCGACTTGAGGATCGAACTTCCACGGCTGTAGGACGCGCTTCGCCGTCAAGAGCTTCCCGTCCGCGCTGACGACGAAACCGGTGCCGGACTGCACGAATTTCTCGGTCGCGTGAGTTTTGGGATTCTGTAGCGCGTATTCGCAATAAATCAGATAGAGCGAGCTTTGCGCCAGCATCGAGAGCGTGTGCTCCTGGGTGAGCTTGGCGAGGTGCTCCTTGGCCAGGGCGATGGCGGCGGAAGTGGTGGGATTCGAGATCGTGTCGATCAATTGCTTGGCGGCCGTCAGCATGAAAGGACTGTCGGGCAGGAATTGCATGGGAATCTGCTGGTTGAGCTGGACGGGCAGTACCACCTGCTTGCCGCCCACGGCAAGTTTTTCCAGCGAGCTCAATTTCACTTCGATAAAGCTTTGTCCCGTGATGCGAATTTGACGCTCGTCCACCAGTTGTTTGAGAGGCGCGAGCGATTCGAGGTCCGTGAAGACGATCGAGCATCGGAGCGGCGCCGGCAGATCTACCGGATCTTTTTTGGAAACCTTGAACTCCTTGTCGAAGGTGTCCAGGTGTACGGGGATGCCCCCGACGCGGACGTCTTGGAAGTAGATCTTTCGAACGGTAGCGGCCCGGTCGACCGGTTTGATGGCGACGAAGAGGTTCAAGAGCAGGCGATCATAATTGATGTCGGCGTACGAAATACTCTTGTAGATCGCAGGGTCCTCGGCCGGCTTGCCGGGCTCCGTTTTATCAGGCAGGTGATAAACCTTGGCGCCGCGCAATTCGGGAGGGAGCTGATCGCTTGCCGGATTGTCCTTTTGGCTTGCCGCCGAAAAAGCCACGAGGCCCAGAACGAGAATAATGGCGAGAACGGTTGGAAGGAATCTGCACCGCGGGGTTATGGACATAAGATGGCGGACCATCCCTTTATCCTGACGGAGCGGAAGAAAGTCGGGTCCCCACCGGGTCGGTGGCGCTGAGCGCCCAGACGACTTCGTAGACTTCAACGGGAGTCTCCTTGCCCTTCACTAAGATAGGAGCGAGCCGCCGCGCCGGCAAGTTTTGGTCGATGGTCTGAAAAGTCGATTCGGAGATCAGAATTTGGCCGCCGGCCGCATTGGCGCAAAGCCGCGAGGCAAGGTTGACGGCGTCACCGATGACCGTATAGTCCATTCTCTTGGACGAGCCGATGTTGCCGGCCGTGACCGGGCCGGTGTTGATGCCCACCCCCATGCGCAGCGAGCGCTTCCCCTGCGCCTCCCAATCGGCGTTGAGGCGTGCCAGCGACTTTTGCATCTCGATCGCAGTTTTCACAGCCCGCAACGTGTCATCGGGCTTGGTGATGGGTGCGCCAAAAAGCGCCATGATGCCATCGCCTAGATACTTGTCCAACGTGCCGCCGTTTTCAAAGATCAGGTCCGTCATCTCCGTGAAGTATTCGTTCAGTAGTTCCACCACCTCCTGGGGCTCCATTTTTTCCGACATGCGCGTGAATCCGCGAATGTCCGAGAAGAGAATGGTGGCGATTTGGTTCTCGCCGCCCAGGTGAACCTGGTCGGGGTTACTGAGGATTCGCTCGACAATGGCCCCGCTCAAGAATCGTTCCAGGGCCTGGCGCTCGATGACCCGGCGGGAAAGTTCTTCGTGCGACCGGGCGTTGTCAAAACTGATGGCCGCCTCGGCGGCGACGACGGAGAAGATGTTCAGCTCATCCTTGGAGAACGCCCAGAGCTTGGTGAGACAGTCCACGTAAAACAGCCCGAAGACCTTGTCCTTATAAATCAGGGGCGCGCACATGGCGGAGCGAATTCCCGACATGCGCAGGCTTTCGCTCGATTTGAATCGCTCGTCGCCGGCCACGTCGTGAATCAGGAGCGGGACGCGATCCGTGGTCACGCGGTTGATGATCGCACGGCTCAGCGCGACGCCACGGCCATCCGCCTTCAGCCGCTCGTTTTTGTAAAGCAAGACCGCGGGCTTGAAATTCTTCTTGTCGTCGAGGAGCATCACAAAACCGCGCTCGACGTTGTCCATCTGGAACACCAGCTCCATCACGCGGTGCATGATTTCTTCAGGGGTAAGCACGGAGGACAACGTTTTCCCGACTCCCAGCAGCAATTTGAGCAATTTGTTTTCGCGCTCGAGCGCCCGCAATTGGTCTTGTACACCCAGCCCGGCAGGCGCGCCGGCTTCTGCCTTGACGCGCAACGAGCTTTGCAGAGCTCCCGGAGTAATCAATTCCTCGACGTGGGCGCCAGTGTCTGACGTTCCGGCCTCAATATGAAGCGGTTCCTCGGCGGCCACTTCAAACTTCAGTTCATAAAGGCCGAGGTTGATTTTGTCCTGGTCCTTCAGCGGGTGCTCGTGCACCTGCTGGCCGTTGACGTAGATTCCGTTGAGGCTGCCCAGGTCAATCAGGAGGGCCGTGTTGCCCGGGAGAACGGTGAGCCGGGCGTGGTGCCGGCTCACGCTGGGGTGATTCAGAACCAGGTCGTTGGAATCGGCGCGTCCAATATTGACGGTCGAATCTCCGATCTCGAAGATCTGAGTCTGCCCCGCTGCATCGCTAATGACGAATCTGGCCATCAGAAGCCGCTCGAATTATTAATGACGGATATCGTCGCGGGAAATCCGCGTTCGCCGGAACCTATGTTAGCAATTCGAGCCGGCGATTTCCATACAAAACGCAACCGGTGTACACTCACGCCTGACCGGGGTTTCGAGCACAGAGATCGCAATGTGGACGTATGGCATGATCCCTTTGACCGCCGACAAGCTGCAAGAGATTCTCTCTCAAGGACGGCATGAGGTCGCGGCACAATTGCTTCAACGTACCGATCCCAGCTTGGCCGCAGACCTGTTCATGGCCCTGCCCTACGACGGCCAGCGCGATCTTTTTCGTGCTTTGCCGATCCCCTTGGCGGCCGCGCTGGTCAGCGAGTTTCCCTACTACCACGCCTATGTCCTGCTCCACACTCGCCCGATCGAAGAGTTGCGCGCGATTGTCGGCAACCTGCATCCGGACATCCGACTGCAATTCTTTGACGAGCTTCCCGAAGAAGCATGGCAGCGTTTGACGGATGAAGTTTCCGGCGCGCTGCCCGCCGAAGCGGGCCCGAAAGGACTGCCAACCGTCGAGGCGGGACCGAAACTGCCACCGCCCACGGCAGCGCCACGGCCCATCATTGAAGCATTGCAAATTGAGAAGCGCTTTCTCCAGCCGGATGGCCGGCAGATTCAAGTCATCGCCCCCATCGACCTGTCCCTGGAGCCCGACACGATCATCGCGCTGCTCGGCCCTTCCGGCTGCGGCAAGTCCACCTTGTTGCGAATCCTCACCGGACTCACATCCCCATCCGGCGGCAAAATCCTTTGGCACGGCGCAACCCTCCACGGGTGCAGCGCCCATGTGGCCATCGTGTTCCAAAGTTTCGCATTATTTCCATGGTTGACGGTGCTGGACAACGTCGAAGCTCCGCTGCTGGCTCGGGGCCTGTCGCACTTCGAACGGCACCGGCGCGCCATCCGGACTTTGCACACCGTCGGCCTGAAGGGCTTTGAGACTGCATACCCCAAGGAACTTTCGGGAGGCATGAAGCAGCGTGTGGGCTTTGCGCGCGCCCTGGCCGTGGAGCCCGAGATTCTGTTTATGGATGAACCCTTTTCGGCGCTGGACGTCTTGACGGCGGAGAACCTGCGGGGTGAATTAATGGAATTGTGGCTGGCCAAGAAAATTCCCACGCGAGGAATATTCCTGGTGACCCACAACATTGAGGAAGCCGTTCTGATGGCGGACCGGATTGTCGTTCTGGGGCGGAATCCGGCGAAGATCCGCGCCGATTTTCGTGTCCCGCTGCCCCATCCCAGGGAGCGGACTTCGGCGGAATTCCTGGTCTACGTCGACTATATTTACAAGCTGATGACCCAGCCGCAGCTCGAGACCGGGCCGCCCTCCGCTGCGGAAGGGCCCCGGAAACAGCCGTATCCGATGCTGCCCCACGCCAAGCGTGGCGCCATTGCGGGACTGCTCGAACTGCTGATCGATCGCGGTGGCAAGGAGGACTTATATCACATGGCGGAGGCACTCCGCATGGACGTGGAGGATCTCTTGCCCATCGTCGAGGCAGCAACGCTGCTGGGTTTCGCTCGAACGGATAAGGGCGATGTCGAGATCACCTCGCAAGGGAGGACATTCGCCGACGCGGACATCGCGGCGCGAAAGGCGCTGTTCCGCGAGGCGGCGCTGGCGAACATCCCGATTCTTCAGCAGATCGACAGCACGTTGAAGAGCAAGGCAGACCAAGCGATGCCGCTGGAGTTCTTCCGCGATATTTTGGAAGCTCACTTCTCCGAGGGCGAGGCGCAGCGACAAATTGAGACGGCCTTGAATTGGGGCCGGTACGGCGAGATTTTCACCTACGACTCGGAGAGCGATCGAGTGTTGCTGCCTCGGCACGCGCCTGCGTCTCATCCGGCCGAGGACGTTGTCCAGCACTGATGCCAGGATTGATGAACGGGCAACGCGAAAGCGCATCATCCGGAGTTCCGCCCTGGGGAATATTCCCTGCGGGCGTTTCGTCCCTCATTAAAGACATTCCGATCATCGTAGCTGGCCTGGCAGTGTTCTACGGCCTGCTGAGCTTCGCGCGCTACGGTGTTGGGGCCATCAACACTCGACCTGAGATTCTGCTCCGCCCCGGGGTGTTGCCGAGGTACGCCGTCTTGTCGCTGGCGCGGATCGCGCTGGCTTATGTTTTGAGCTTGGGCCTTGCGCTGGCCTACGGGTATGCCGCCGCCAACAGCGCCCGCGCGGAGCGGCTCATGATCCCGCTCCTCGACACATTGCAGTCGATCCCCGTTCTCAGCTTTCTCCCTGGAGTCATGGTTTCCATGGTGGCCTTGTTTCCGACTCGTCAATTGGGCGTGGAACTGGGATGCATCGTTTTGATCGTAACCGGGCAGCTTTGGAACATGGCCTTCAGCTTCTATTCTTCGCTCAAGAGCATCCCGCGCGAAATGCGCGAAGCGGCGGCGATCTATCATTGGAGCTGGTGGCAGAGGCTGGTGCAAATGGAGCTGCCCTTCGCGGCCATCGGGCTGGTGTGGAATTCAATGATGTCAGTGGCCGGCGCATGGTTTTTTCTGATGGCGTGCGAGATGTTCGTGCTCAAGGACCGCGATTTCCGCCTTCCCGGCCTCGGTTCTTATCTTCAGACGGCAGCGAACGCCGGCGACACTCGAGCCATTGTTTGGGGTGTAGCCGTGATGATGGCGGTGATCGTTCTGGTCGACCAGATCGTCTGGCGGCCGACCATCGCCTGGGCGGAGAAATTCAAGTTCGAGCAGGTCGAAGCGGCCGAGACACCACGATCGACGGTTCTCGAACTGTTGCGCCGCTCGAAAATCATTCGCCTGGCCGGGCGCGTTTCGGTGGGGCCGGCGCGGGAAGCCTTGAGTCTGTACTTCGCAAGAGCCGAAGCCGCTCCTCGGCCCCGTGGCGTGGGGCGGAATCTCGTGAAATGGGCCTGGCGCGCCGTGTTGCTGGCTGCGCTCTTGGGAGTGACGTATGCCGCCGTCGGGGCGAGTGCCTTGCTCAGCGCGCTTTCGCGGCCAGAACTAAGAGAAATCGTTTGGGGAGCGGGGGCAACGTTTCTGCGAGTCGAGGCGACTCTGGTGCTGGCGGGATTGTGGACGATCCCGGTCGGCGTCTGGGTGGGGTTGCGGCCGAAACTCTCCGCCATCGCCCAGCCGATCGCGCAAATCGCGGCTTCCGTACCGGCGACGGCTTTGTTCCCGATTGTGCTTCTTGTCCTGATTCGGATCGGGGGCGGGCTGGGCATTGGATCGATGCTCCTGTTGCTGCTGGGAACACAATGGTACATCCTGTTCAACGTCATCGCGGGCGCCAGCGCCCTGCCCACCGACTTGAAAGAAGTTTGTGGTGTTTTCCATCTGGGCAAAGTCGAGCGGTGGCGCAAATTGTTTTTGCCGGGAATCTTTCCCTATTTGATCACCGGTTTCATCACCGCATCCGGCGGAGCCTGGAATGCCAGCATCGTGGCGGAATATTTTCATTTCCGAGGGCAAACGTTTTCCACCACGGGTTTGGGCGCGGTGATCAGCGGCGCCACAGACGCCGGGAACTTCCGCCTTCTTCTCGGGGCGACGGTCTTCATGGCCGCGATGGTGGTGACCGTGAACCGGCTGCTCTGGCGACGCCTCTACGCGCTGGCATCAACCAGGTTCAAGTTGGAAAGCTGAAACTATCGAGCCGCCTGATGAAAAATGGCCCGAAAGGTGGAGTGGGTCTCGGCGCCCAGCCGGCTTGCGGAGCTATTCAAGGATGAGCTGCGTTATTCCTGGCAGGCTACAGTCACCGATCTCAGCTTCCCAGCGGAGATGGTGAAGGTCTTCGTAACCTCTCCGGCCGGACACTTGATGGTGTAAGTGTGTTCGCCGGGGGAGATGGTCGCCCGGGCGGGACTCGTCCCTGCGGGTTTCCCGTCCACCTGTATCTCATATGCGCCGGGCCTGGTTTCGATAATGATGGTGGCATTGTCCGCGAGGCCGGAATCGGCCGCCGGCTGGGCAGGCGGCTGAGACGGCGGCGGTTTCACCGGCGCCGCTTCGGCGAGATTCAGTCTTGCGGTGCTCGTCCGTCCACCGTTCACGTGGACGTTTTGGCTGGCCGGGTTGTAACCGTCCATGGCTACCAAGATCTCATGCCGGCCTGGAGACAAGTCCGCAAAGGTGTGAGGAGTAACCCAAGCGGGATCGGTTTCGCCATCCAGCGAAATGTGAGCGCCTCTCACGTTTGACTCCACCATCAGCTTGCCAGTCTTGGAAGCTGCAGTGGGCGCCGCCGGAGTTTCTGCTTTCGTCACAGCGGCGGGCGCTGGTGGAGTCGTCTCCGCAGCTGGCGGCTGTGTAGCCGGCGCGGTCGGATTGGTCGGCGCTTCAGGGTTTCGTTTCGTGGCTTCTGCCCCCGTCGGTGTGGACGGAGTTTGTGTGCTGCTCGCTGGCGGATTGGTGGCAACCGATGGGGGAGTGACCTCCGGCGGATTGGCGCCTTGCTTGTTTTGTTGGAGGAAGTAGTAGCCGCCGCCGCCGACGATGGCGATCAAAAGTAGGGCGAGAATAATCCAGGGCAGTGGCGAACCCTGAGCTTGCGGTTGCGCAACGGCTGCGGCTCGCTGCGGCGCCGGCCGCGGGGCTGGCCGCTCCTCTCGAATCGCGCGAGCCGGTTGTTCCGCTCGCCTTGGTTCGACCCTAGCTGTCGGCCTGACTTCGCCGATTTCAGGCGCGTGATGCGGTTCGGAGGAAGGAGGCTCGTAGGTAGGCTCGGCCGCCGCGGGATGTTGCGGGGCAGCCTGAGGCGGCGGGTAGGCCCGCTCAGCCGGCAGCGATGGTCTTTGTGCGTAGGAAGGCTGCCGAGGAGGCTCGGTAGCCGCCCGGAATGGCGGGACCTTGATCACCACCGTGCCGCTCGGCGCAGCCATCCCGCCGAGATTCTTGTAATTCCTCAAATCGTCAGCGAGCTCGCGGCACGTTTGATATCGCTCGTCAGGATCCTTCGCCAACGCCTTCGAGATGACGTAACAGAGCCCGTTATGAATCGAGGCATCGAGTTCACGGGGCGAGATCGGATTCTCGTTGATGATCTTGTAGATGACCGTTGTGATGTTCTGTCCGCCGAATGGCCTCTCGCCGGTCACCAGCTCGTAGAGAATCACGCCCAAGGAAAAGATGTCCGAGCGCCCGTCGATCTGGCGCCCTTTCACTTGCTCCGGCGACATGTAGTTGGGAGTTCCCAAAATCTGGCCCGCCTGCGTCATCCCCATCGACAGCATTTTCGCGATACCAAAGTCGGTGACCTTTACCAACCCGCTGTCCAGGATCATGATGTTGGCGGGCTTGATGTCGCGGTGGACGATCCTGTGCTGGTGGGCGTGATCGAGCGCGCTGCAAACCTGCTCGTACAGTGGGACGATCGTTTCGATGGGCATGACGGTGTGTTTTTCCACGAGTTGCTGGATGGATTTTCCTTCCAGATACTCCATGGCCAGGTACAACACCCCATTGTCTTCTCCAAAATCGTAGACGGTCACGATGTTGGGATGGGCCAGCACGCCGGCAGCCTGCGCCTCACGTTGAAACCGAGCTTTGAATTCTTCAAACTCGGCGGAAGCCAGCCCTTCAATCAACATCGTCTTGATGGCAACGGTGCGCCCGATCACGGGATCGTAACCTCGATAGACCACACCCATCGAGCCACGGCCCAGTTCGGCGACGATCTGGTAGCGGCCTGCCTTCGTAAGTGCCCCAGCCATGTTGTTCTCTTAGGCCTCCTCAGGACTGTCTACGGGATCGACTCCGGACGCAGACGCGACCTGGCGACACGTGACATACACGAATGTCGGAACTACCCACCCCTTAACACTAGCCTACCGGAGCGCCTGAAAGAAAGTCAAGGTTTTTCCCTTCGACGGTTGTGTCAAGCATTTGTCAGTTGAGCTCCGCGAGAATACAAGACTTCGAACCAAGTTGTTCCGCAGCGAGCGATCCAGAGGCGGAGCTTGAGGAGGCGGTGAGCGCCGCGTCGTGTCCAGCGCAT
>Ga0208563_1001912_pt1 | contig 12940 bp, 13 predicted proteins | sample June2015DPH_17_1_2_FD_184717 | JGI IMG/M metagenome (GOLD analysis project Ga0208563, IMG submission 184717) | Peatland microbial communities from SPRUCE experiment site at the Marcell Experimental Forest, Minnesota, USA - June2015DPH_17_150... | ecosystem: Environmental > Terrestrial > Soil >... | reverse complement strand
CTCCGACTCCAAAAGGTCCCTGGGGATGGCCGCGCAGTTGATTCGTATGAAAGGGTAGAGCCGGCGGCTGCTCGCATTGTGTATGGCGTGGGCGAAGATCTCCTTGCCTGTCCCCGATTCACCTGTTATAAGGACGGGAAGGTCCGTGGCCGCCGCCCTTTGGGCCGCTTTCTTCAGAGACACTATGGAGCTGCTCACTCCCACGATGCTGTCCAGGGTGTAGCGCGTGGAGCGGAGCGACAGAAGCTCCTGCTCGTAGAGACGGACCTTCGATTCAAGGATGCACAGCTTTCTGGCAAGTTTTCCGATATCGCGCACGTCCTTGAACATAACCTGACCGAAGACGGCGATGATTTTCCCGTTTTTTCTTATGGGGATCCTCTGGACGACCATGTCCTGTCCCTTTATCCTTTGGACCACGTTGATTTCCGCCTTCCCCGTCATTGAGACAATGTGCATGCGCGTATTCTCGATAACTTCGGTGACGTGCTTCCCTATCTGCTTTTCGGCTTCGATGCCCAGAAAACGACCGTACGGCTCGTTGAAGTAAAGGACATAGCCGTCAGGGTCGGTCACGACCGCACCGTTGTGGATGCTGTCGAGCACCAGCCTGTAAAGCTCCAGCTCCTTGACCGGGAGCCTGCGACGCTCGAAGGTCCGCCGGCTCTCCCCCGCTGCGCCCGCAGGCGTCGGCGTGGATAAGCGCTTATTCATAACGGTCTCGAACCATAGGATACCTTTATCGACAGCTTTGTATCCCCCATGATACACTCGGTGCAGCAAAGGTGCAACATAAAAGTTTTTCGCGAAAAACGGAGATGGTAGACGAATAAGGCGGCTTGTCCCGGAAAGCAGCCAAATGACCAAAAATCCGGGTCATGGGACCCCGCCGCGTCGGTGGCACGGAAGTTGCTTTAAGGATAGAAACCCTAATAAAGAGGACCCCCATGAAGATATCCGAACCGGCAATGAAGCAGGAAGATATCCTGGTTCTAATCGACGACAACTTCAATCCCCGCAACGTCTGCGTTGTCACGGGCGCAGCCAGCGGCATAGGCAGGGCCACCGCGGTAGCGGCAGCGGCGAACAGCCTGACCGTGGTGGGGCTCGATGTCGATGAGAAGGGAGGGGCAAAAACGGAAAGGATGGTGCGAAAGATAGGCGGCCAGATGCTCTTCGTCAAGTGCGATCTCACGAAGGACGAGGACTGCGAGGCGGCCGTCAAGGCGGCGGCTCAGACCGGGACGATAAAGTTCCTGGCCAACATCGCCGGCGTGCAGCACATCGACTGCATAGAGAACTTCCCCATGGCGAAATACGACTTTATGATGAGGCTGATGCTCCGGGCGCCCTTCTTCTTGTCGAAGCTAACAATCCCCTATATGAAGGCATCGAGCGACGGCACGGGCGTCATAGGGAACATGAGCTCCATCCATTCCCATATCTGCACAATGAACAAGCCTGTCTACAACCTGACGAAGTTCGGCCTCCGTGCGCTCGCCCAGTCGATCTCCGCAGAGGGCGACGGGCGGATACGGGCCTTTACCATCAGCACCGGGTACGTAAAAACGAAGCTGACCGTCGGCCAGATACCGGCGCAGGCAGAGCAGCGCGGGATAAGCCACGATGACGTGATGAACGAGGTTATGCTTGGAAAGTCACGGGTCAAGGACATGATGAACCCGATAGAGGCGGCAAACACGTTCATGTTCGGATTCTCCAGACACGCCCGGTTTCTGGTGGGCGGCGATCTGCTCTTCGACGGCGGTATTGTCCTGACCTATTGACTGCCGGTTGACGGGTGGGATAAACAAAATAAGGGGGGGGGTATTATGAAAGGCAAAGCGCTCTTAGTTTTCCTTGTTCTTTGTGTTTTCCTGGCAAGCGGTTTCACCGGCAACGGCCCGGCCCGGGCCGCCGAACCGTATCATTTAGGCGTCGCCCTTGGCTTCACCGGAACGGGGACCCTTTACAGTAAAGATCAAATGGAGGGCGTCCAACTGGCTGTGGACGAGATAAACGCAAAGGGCGGTTTCCTCGGAAAACACCCGATCAAGCTCTTCCAGCGCGATACTCAAACGAAGCCCGACATTGGGGTGAGGGAAGTGAAAGACCTTATCCTGAGGGACAAAGTCAGGGCGGTGGTCAACGACTACTCGAGCGCTGTGGCCATTGCCGTGAAGCCTATATGCCGGGAGTACAAGACGCTTCACTTCCCCGCCATCAGCAATTCGGAGAATATAACGAAAGTAGACTTCAGCCCGTACACGTTCCAGATGGTGCCGAATACTTACATGCAGGCAAAGGCGGCAGCCCTGGCCGTAGCTAAAATGTCAAAGGACAAAGGATGGAAGGAATACGTGACCATCGCTTCCGACTACGAATGGGGCCGCTCCACCCAGGAGGAAACGGTGAAGAACCTCAAGACGGCCGCGCCCAACCTGAAGGTAAAGAAGGAGTTTTGGCCGCGCCTGGGAGAGACGCAGTTCACTTCGTATATCACGAGCATAATGTCCTTGAAGCCTGACTTCGTCTATCCGGTCCTTGCCTCGAAGGACAACGTCGCGTTCACCGAGCAAGCTAAGCCGTACGGCTTTTTCGAGAAAGTTCCCTACGTGGGCAGCATGCAGAGCGTCACCGAGTTGATAACCGAGGCCAGGACCATGCCGAGGGGGCTCGTCGCCATAGCCCGGGCGCCTTTCTTTGCCCATCTCGACGTACCTATGATGGCAAATTTCGTCAAGAACTACCGGGCCAAATACAACAAATATCCGAGTGACTGGGCGGTCATGGGCTACGATACAGTGTACGCACTGAAGCAAGGAATAGAGAAGGCCAAAAGCATCGATACGGATAAGGTCAAGGATGCCATGAAAGGACTCACCGTAGACCTTGCGCGGGGCAAGCTGCAGTTCAGGCCCCTCGACAACCAGCTTCGCTGTTCGTCGTACGTGGGCATAGTCGCAGACGACCCTAGGTACCCGTTCCCTGTATTCAAGGATACGATCGAAATAAAGGGCATCGACAGCGAGCGGCCGGAAGCAGAGATCATAGCGGCGAGACAGGCGGAAAAGAAGTAAAGAGGCAACAAAAGGGCGGCCCATGGAGTTCACGAACCTTTTTTCGCAGTTCTTGAGCGGCATCACTTACGGCATGATACTTTTCCTTGTCGGAGCCGGCCTATCGCTCATCTTCGGCGTGATGAACATCCTTAACTTCGCCCACGCAACACTATGGTTGATCGGCGCTTATTTCTGCTATTCCTTCTGGAGCGTTCTCCAGGGTTACGGGTTCGCTTTGTGGCTGAGCATTCCACTGGCCGCCCTCGCCACTGCGGCAGTGGGCTGGGTCACCGAGATACTGCTCATAAGGAGGATATACAAGCGGGAACTCCACGAGCAGCTCCTCATCACCTACGCGCTGGCATTGATATTCGGCGACCTTATCAAGATCGTATGGGGGCCCACGGACAGGCTTATCGTCCGCCCCCCCATAATCCAGAAACCCGTATACATCTTCGGCGCCCCTCTCGATTCCTATTTCGTCTTCGTCATCCTCGTCGGTTTCGCGGTCGCTTGCGGGCTCTGGTGGTTTCTCAAATACACGAGGTACGGCCACATCGTCAAGGCCGCGGTGTTCAGCCGGGAGATGGTGAGTGCTTTAGGCATCCCCATCCCCAGGATATTCACATGGGTCTTTACCCTCGGAATCTTCGTCGCCGGCCTGGCCGGCGGCATCCAGGCGGCTATAGGCTCCGTCACCCTCGGGATGGATATCTCCATCATAATCCAGGCCTTTTGCGTCGTAGTCATCGGCGGTTTCGGAAGCCTCGCGGGAACCCTCGTGGGTTCGCTCATAGTCGGCGAGGTGTTCTCCTTTGCCATTCTCTACTGGCCCGACGGGGCAATGGTGCTGATTTTCTGCATTACCGCCGCGATCCTGATAATACGGCCGTGGGGGCTCTTCGGAACGGCGATGAGGGCATAATGGCGACGACAGGGAAGGGCATCGGAAGGAACAGGTGGGTCTACTTCATAGCAGCGGCCTTTATAGCGGCAGCCTTGATCCCTGCCCTCGTAGGCGAGTTCTGGGTGCACGTTTTCACGGAGATCCTGGTCCTCGGTCTCTTTGCGGCGAGCTTCAACCTGATTTTCGGCTATATGGGCCAGTTGAGCTTCGGCCACGCGGCCTACTACGGGGTGGGCGCGTACACCACGGGTTTGCTCATGGTAAAAGCCCACTGGCCGCTCTTCCTATGCCTGCCGGCATCCATGATTACCGCCGGAGCTGTGGCGGCGATCCTGGGCCTTTTCTGCGTCCGCCTGAGGGGCATCTACTTCGCGATCCTCACGATGGCCTTCGGCCAGCTTGTCTTTTACATAATCTTTCAATGGTATTCCTTCACCGGGGGGGACAACGGGCTTCAGGGAATCGTGCCTCCCCGGTACCTTCTCGGGGCGGACGCCTATTACTATTTCGTTCTCCTGGTCGTCACCGCCGCCAGTATAGTGCTGTGGCTCATCACCGAGTCGCCCTTCGGCTACACGATGCGGGCGATACGAGACAACACGGAGAGGACCGAGTTCATCGGCATAAACGTTCAGCGATACATGCTGATCAACTTCATTGTAGCAGGCATGTTCGCCGGTTTGGCAGGCGCCATGTGGGGTCCCTTCAACAGGAGCGTGGCGCCCGATCTTGCCGCGTGGCAGCACTCGGGGATCCCCGTATTCATGGCGGTCCTCGGGGGGCCTCACCACTTTCTCGGCCCCATGGTAGGCTCCGTTATCTATACCTTCCTCAACGCCTTCGTGACAGGCTTCACCGAATACTGGCCCCTGGTCAGCGGTCTCATCATCATTCTTGTCGTCCTTCTCATGCCGGGCGGTCTCTTCGGGGTAATGAGAGGGAAAGGGCTTTTCCGACGAAGGGCGTCCTCGGAAAGCGCTGCACGCACGGGAGAGCTTAAGCGTGGATGACGGGTTCATTCTGAAGGTCGAGCATCTCAGCAAGACCTTTTATCGATATCAGGTCTTGACCGACATCAACTACAGCCTGAAAAGGGGCGAGCTGGCAGCCATCATCGGCCCCAACGGCGCAGGCAAGACGACCTTTTTCAACCTTATTACGGGCTATCACGGGGTCAGCGGCGGCAGGGTCTTCTTCAGGGGCTCCGACATCACGAACTGGCCGAGGCACAGGATCGCCCGGTTGGGCATTACAAGGGCCTTCCAGGTGAGCAACATTTATCCGAAGCTGACGGCGTACCAGAACATCAGGCAGTCCGTCATGGCGCAGCAGAAAAGGACGCTCAACTTTTTCACTCCCGCTGACAGGATCGCGAGACAAGAGACTCTCGAGCTTCTTGAAATGACAGGGCTGACACCCTTCATAAATACTGAAGCGGGGATTCTCTCTCAAGGGGACAAAAAGAAGCTGGAGCTCGCCCTCGCCCTTGCCAGCAAGCCCGAGCTGCTCCTGCTCGACGAGCCGACTGCCGGGATGTCGTCCGAAGAGACCAACGAGACCATGGAGCTCGTCAAGAGGCTCAATCAGGAGATAGGCCTCACAATCCTTTTCACCGAGCATGACATCGCCGTTATCTTCGGCTACGCCCGCAAGCTCTCGGTGCTCCACCAGGGGCTCCTCGTTGCGGAAGGCACTCCGGAAGAGGTGCGCCAAAACAAAGAGGCGCAGCGGTGCTACCTGGGTGAGGAGATATGATCCTCCGGATAGAAGGGATCAACACGTATTACGGCTCGAGTCACATCCTGTTCGATGTGTCCCTGGAAGTGAGAAGCGGCGAGCTCGTATGTCTCCTCGGCAGAAACGGGGCAGGCAAGACCACAACCATGAGAAGCATCATCGGGCTCACACCCCCACGGACGGGTAGCGTTAGATTTTACGGCGACGAGATGGTCGGGAAGCCGCCATACCGGATTGCCCGGAAGGGGATCGGTTACGTGCCCGACAACCGGCTCATATTCCCCGACCTCACCGTCCGGCAAAATCTCGAGATAGGTGCCAAGAAGTCGGAGCACTTCAAGGGCGAACCGTGGACCGTGGAAAAAATCTACGAGATATTCCCCAAGCTGAAGATACTTGAGAAAAGGCTCGGAGGATACTTAAGCGGGGGCGAGCAGCAGATGCTCACCATCGGCAGGACCCTTATGGGCAACCCCGAGCTGATACTCCTGGACGAGCCCGTGGAAGGCCTCGCGCCCCTTGTGGTCAGGGATTTTGCCGAAAGGCTGCTTAAGCTTAAAGAGGTAGGCGTGACCATCCTGTTCTCGGAGCAGAACGTCAAGTTCTCGATGGCCGTTGCCGACCGCGCCTATGTAATCGACAAGGGCCGCATAAAGTACCAGGGCACCATCGAAGAGCTGAGCGGCGACGAGGAGGTCAAAAGCAAGTATCTAATGATATAAGCGTGGGGGCGGGCAGCGAGCCCGCCGCCACAAATGATTCGCCCAGCTTCGAAATTTCCTCCGGCCGCAAAAGAAGCCGGAGCTTGACTAACCTCCGTAGGCCACCCGCTTCTGTTCCTCCCGACGCTCCCGGTAGGCAGCAATCAGCCTTTGCCCGAGGATACTGGACAGATTCCTGTAAATCAGAATGCCGTCCGAGGGATAGTCCTCGATTACTCGATCGATGGCCTCTATGGGCACCCTCCACATGGTCGAATCGGTCATGCACCGGGCCTGGGCAAGGTAGCGGTGGGGTTTGACCAGGGCCGACCAGCCGAATATCTCGCCGGGATAGTAAGCGAGAAAGCGCGTCTCCTGCGGCTCCCCTACCACCAGGTCCACTTTGCCGTCTTCCAGGATGTAGAAGTAGCGGGCCTCCTCATTTTCCTGGAACACCGACCCTCCCTCCTTGCATGTCTGCTTGGTCCTATAGCTCTCAATGACGCCCCTTGCCTCCGCGCTTACGCCGTCCAACAGCTCCCCTTGCCTTATGAACATACTTACCTCCTTCGGCGTAAAGGCGGGGCGATAAAGGCCCCGACTCCACGCGCATTTAATGTTATGACTAGCGCCCCCTTGGTTAATGTGAGCACCCCCCACGGCCTTGTCAACAGCCGGTCCGGGCATCCAATTAGATACAAGGCATGCTGTTCGATTTAAGACTGAAAACGAACTTCCGGGTCTGCCCGGCTATTACTATAACCAGGCACAAGGAGGCCTATGAACGGGGTACCATGTTTCCGTGGGCAGTTTATGGTAGGCGCGGCGGGTGTTGAACCCGCAAAGTTGTAACCAGTTCTATAGAAATTTATTCCATGAGAGATCCACGAGCAGGGGGATGATGACGACGGGCTTTGCGGCGCGATCAAGTACCTTGCGGGAGACGCTGCCGAGTAATGCCTGCTTCAAGAACCCCTTTCCATGGGAACCCAGGACGAAGATGTCGCAACTCTCCTCCTCGGCGACTCGCAGGAGTTCTTCGACGGGCTCGCCTGCCCTTACAATGTGTTTCGAGACATATCCCATGCAACCCATGTCCCTGTCGGCCATCCTGCAGAACCGGCTTAGCCGGTCATCCATCTCGCTTATGGCCGCCTCTCGGTCCTCCTCTTCCTTCATCCTCTTGACCTCCTGTCCAAATGTGGCGTGGGCAGGCTCAACCACGTGAACTACCGTGATCGTGGCACCAAACTGTCTTGCGAACAGGACCGCGTAGTTGAAGGCGTAGAGGGAGTTGCTGGAGAGGTCGGTCGCGTAGAGAATCTTCCTTATCTCAGGGATGATAATCGGGCGAACTCCTTATTTTTCTATTATAACGTGCCCTCGCCGAAGCGTCAATCCACGGTCGCTTTTGCTGTGCAGGGGTGGGTGTCTATATACGCGCCCGCAAGCGCGAATGATGATTCCGGGTACTATACGGCGGGGGGAATGATTACATTCTATATATGGCCAGGGCGGGGAGTTGCGTGCACACGCTCGGAGCGGCACTCCTTCTATTGGCCCTTTCATGCCCCTTCTCCGATGCGAAAGCTGCTACGGTCATCTCCGCCGGCTTCAATCAGGCAGCCGCCATAAAATCGAATGGGACCCTCTTTACGTGGGGCAATAACTCGACGGGCCAGCTCGGTAACGGCACGACTACGAATAGCACGACACCCGTACAGATCGGCAGCGCCACCAACTGGAGCGCGGTTTCGGCCGGCAACGGGTCTACCTTCGCCCTCAGGTCCGGCACCCTCTGGTCATGGGGCAGCAATACGGCAGGTCAGCTCGGAAACGGCACCACGACGAACACGGACAGCCCCGTACAGGTGGGGAGCGCGACCAACTGGGTAGCGGTTTCTGCGGGCGGCAGCTTCGCCGTCGCGTTGCAGTCGAATGGCACCCTCTGGGCTTGGGGCAATAACACAAGCGGTCAGCTCGGCAACGGCACCACGACGAACACGGACAGCCCCGTACAGGTGGGAAGCGCGGCCAACTGGGTAGCCGTCGCGGCGGGCAGCGATTTTACCGTCGCGTTGCAGTCCAACGGGACCCTTTGGGCTTGGGGCGATAACACGACGGGTCAGCTTGGTAACGGAACCATCACGACCACCGACAGTCCCGTACAGGTGGGAAGCGCCACCAACTGGGTAGCCGTCGCGGCAGGCTTCAATCACACGGCAGCGATAGCATCGAATGGTACCCTCTGGACATGGGGCAATAACTCGACGGGCCAGCTCGGTAACGGCACGACTACGAACAGCACGACACCCGTACAGATCGGGAGCGCCACCAACTGGGCAGCCGTCGCGGCGGGCAACGGGTTTACGGTCGCCTTGCAGTCCAACGGGACCCTCTGGACATGGGGCAATAACTCGACGGGTCAACTCGGTAACGGCACGACTACGAACAGCGCCTCGCCCTTGCGGATAGCCTCCGGTTTTCAGACATCCTTTCAAGTCGCCTCAACGAACCCCGCAAGCAATGCCACGAACGTGCCGGTAACCACGTCGATCCAGGCTACGTTCAATACGCCCGTCGATCCCGCATCCGTGACGCCGACTACCTTCATCGTGAGCAGGGGAGTGACGGGCACGCTCAGCATAGGCCCGTCGCCCACGACCGTCACCTTCACCCCATCGCGGAATCTCGGCTTCGGGACGACCTACACCGTGACGATAACGACCGGACTCATCAGCGCCATAGGCGGCAGCCTCGTCGCGAGCCACCAATGGAGCTTTACCACCGAGGCGAACGTATCAGGAGGGGAAGGAGGAGGCAGAGGAGGCAGTAACTGCTTCATCGCCACAGCCGCCTACGGATCGGGCCTCGACTGGCATGTGGCAGTTCTCAGGGCGTTCCGGGACAGGTACCTTGTGACGAGCAGGACGGGGCGATACGTCGTCCGCGTCTACTACCGGCACTCGCCTTTCCTTGCCGGCGTGATCGCGAAAAGGCCGGCTCTCAAGCAGGCAACGAGGTGGGCTCTCGCCCCGGTCGTCTACGCGATCGTCCATCCGTGGAGGTCTGCCTTCCTTCCCTTGCTCGCCCTTGCCTTTGCGTGCTTCAGGAAGATTGGGAGGGCCGTTCGTGGAAGAAGAGAGCGTCACAAAAACTTCACAATTTGCAGATTGTGGAGAAATCGAATCTTCAGAAACCCTTGTAAAATATGGTAGGCGCGGCGGGTGTTGAACCCGCAATATTTTAAGCAAAAGTTGTGTATTTGCAAGGCTTTTCTGGCTCAATGACCCCGAAACACGTCGCCCCAATGTCGCCCCAGAGGCACGCCGATTGAGAGAAGTAAGTGTATTTTTCTAAAGCCGCTTTTAGACCCCTTGAAACCATGGCCATTATAAAATTTTCACTCCAGCCATAAGGGTCATTGACTCGATACAGGAGTTAATTGCACGTATGACCAGAGCGTTCGAATCCCTCCCCCTTCGCCATTGTTTCCCTTATTCAAGCGGCTTTACGGTCCACGTGCGGTCTACGTAAGCACGATTTGTCCCCCCTCTTGCTCAGATCAAACCAAGAGTGCGGGGAGTGGTTAGGAGAGCAAGCACGCTGCTTCGGAACAGCGGTAGCCTTTTAACCGTAATCCCTTGGAGCACGCCCCCCCTTGATCGTATTTAGGAACATCGCAAGGACGGGTAGGCACGGTGAGTGCTTGACTTTCGGTCCGACGTTCCCGTACAATTTTAAGATGGATAGTTTCTGCCGCCATAGAAGGTGCCGAGAAGCAAGTGAACACCCGCAACACGAAGGAGGAGAGGTTCTGCGGCGGTTCCTTCATGACAATGGATGCTCTAAAGGAGGAGGGCTTAAGGGACCGGAGACTATTCGGAAAAATAAATCAGAATGGAGGAAGCATGAAGAAGTATGTAAACTTGATGCCGCCTCTCTCAATGGCGAAAGGATAGTAAGCCTTGAGCGAATGGCCTCAAGAGTTCTTGATTTTTCAAATTCAATTTCTAAGGATTTCTTGGGGGCCAGGATTGAAGATAATGATTACTTCAATTCACGACCTCAACATGTTTTTATTTACGGTGCTGAGCCTAAGTTCTATGTTTCATTTCCTGAAAGCAGAAGACGCTGCTTGGACTACGGTTCTCGTAGCAAAATCCGCTTGGCATCAGAGATTAATTTTGCTTGTTCTCGGATACACTATTTGGGCCATCTCTAGGCTCCATTAATCAAAATTGACGATGACGAGCCGGGTTCACGGACCCGGCTTTTTTATTATTGGCGCCTGCCTCCTCGCTGAAGATATGCCGAGGGATTCTCACCCTCTGCTCGGCTCGGTAATGCCTGTGCGGGAATTCGAACACAAAGGCAGAGAAAAGGCAAGGCCGCTCCCGCTCGCGCCGGGGTAGGAATTCATTGAAGCAATGAGCCGGAAAAGAAGGCGGTCAGGTCATTGGACCGATGTCATCCCTAAAGGCGGCTGAGTCTTCCCCCGATGAATTGACCCACGAAAAAGGAACCGGCAAACAACGGAAAGGTAACAGTATGCCAGCCGACACCGGACAATAGGCGTATAGCGATGATGAGGGGCACCGGTAGATGAATGGCGAGGAACCACTGCACGGACAGTTTCTGTGCGTGCGACCGCCAGTAACCGAAGGGGAGATTAAGCAGGACAACGACTCCTGCGAGCAGAGCAAGATTCATAGAGCAGTCTCTTAAGTATACTACATCGGTATGCAGAAATCCGAGGTAACACTCACTCACAGGGGTATCCGGTCAAGGGGACCAATGTGGCCGGTTCTTCCAGACGGCCACTCCTGCCTCTCGTAACCCTCGGAAGCCGTACAGATCAGATTTCCTTCCTCTCCAGTATATAGGCCCTGCCATCCTCGCGGCCGTGTTGGTGCGCCTTCAGTTTCTGAAGCACCTCTTCGAGCTGCTTGGTCAGTTTCTTCGTCCCGGAGGATTCGATCTTTGCCTCTACATCGGAGAGCAGGTTCTCGATCCGATTCATAGCCTTCTCAAGGGCGTCGATCCTTGCACTGACATCCGGGGCAGGTGCTTCACTGACCTCTGCCTTTTTCGCTCGTCTTCCTCGTGTTTTCTTCTGTGCGGATTCCTTCTCCGCTGCCCAGGGGGGTTTCCAGGCGAGATCATACTTTTCCAGAATACCAGATTTTACCTTCGGTACTGCATCCTTGATCAGCGCATCGAATTGCTCTCTGGTCTTCGCTTGCCGTATCACCGTCGCCAGTTTGTAGACTTCGGTCTCGACTGGAGTGCGATCCTCGCCTGTTCTCCTCTTTGCAAGGGACATGGACCGAGAAAGTATTGTTGCGACCTTCACCCGTCCAGCCTCATCTTTCGGGTCGGCGGTTGTTGCCTTGAGGATATGGGTGATCTCTTTCGGATATTTTTGAAGAATAGAATCCTTACCATTTGCCATGAATACCTCCGGTTGAATTGTTATCTGGTGGATATTATCACACACAACGCCACATGTGACAATGGTCTAAGGATGATTTGTAACCGCCTGATCAACGATTCTGCTTTCCACGGCTTTCGTATAAGGGGTATAATCAAGAAAACTCGATTGGAGAGGTGCTTATGGCGAGAAAACGGGTTACCGAGGAGAAACTTCAGAAGAGCAAGAAAGGCAAAGAGTAGTACTGTATACTCCTGACAGACTGGATACCCATGAAAAACATCTATTATGTTTTATTTTTTGCCGGTTTATGTCTGTCTCTACAGGGATGCGTTTACTTGGCTGCCCCTGCAACCACAGCCGTTATCGGTGGAGCCGGACTGGCCATTAAGGGGGCAGAGTTACAGAGCCAAATTAGAAGGGCAGATGCTCAGGAGGCCATTGCTGCATCCTTTGAAAACACATGGGATGCGTCCATAGCAGCCCTTCTGAATCTGGATATCGAAGTTACGCTAAGCGAACGGACCGCACGGAGAAACGGAGGTTTCATCGTGGGGAAGACCAAGGAAACGGATGTAAGAGTTGCTATCATCAGGCTTACGGAGAAGATAAGCGAAATTGGTGTTTCGGCGACCCACCCCGGATGTCTATGGGCGAGTCACGATAAAGCCCTCGCAAAGCTCATAGCGGACAAAATTGGGGAAGAAGCGCAAAAGCAAGATTGATGAATGTTCTCTATTGACCTACGATGCCTTTGGTGTCCACTAAAGGCATCGTAGGTCACTGGAAGAGAGCGTCTAAATGTTTTTCTTGCAATGCAGCATTACTGGTGGCTATGATTAACGCATGTGGCGGGAGCGGAGAAGATGAAGGCGGGACGAGCATGGTAGCCTGTCCCCCCTTTCTCTTTCCAGCGCTATTGAAAGGAAGGAAACTGAGACGGGGAGGCAAACGATGAATACTGGGAAACAACGTCCCCAAAGTGCCCCTTTTCATCTCGTCCTTCCTGTAAGGCACGGCTGAAGAGTGTGTCTTGCGATAGCACCTTTTTTGCGGCAATCGTGATATAATAATTCGTTCTTCTGGTGACCATCACCAT
>Ga0208563_1001902_pt1 | contig 12984 bp, 14 predicted proteins | sample June2015DPH_17_1_2_FD_184717 | JGI IMG/M metagenome (GOLD analysis project Ga0208563, IMG submission 184717) | Peatland microbial communities from SPRUCE experiment site at the Marcell Experimental Forest, Minnesota, USA - June2015DPH_17_150... | ecosystem: Environmental > Terrestrial > Soil >... | reverse complement strand
CCGTTGTGAATCGTTCCTCTTCGTGGTGACTTTCCTGTGGTGGGTTGTGGATGGGCATTTTGGTTGTGGTTTGAGCACCCCCAACTTGCCCGCCCAACCCGCCATCCACAACTTTCGGCTATTACTCCCTTGGACTTTGAGCCGGTAGCTCCATTACTTGTGCCATGAGCCCGCCTTCGGTTCGCGACCGCATTCACGAGCTTCTGGCCGAACCAATCGCGGCGGCGGCTGAGCGGGAGCGGGAGACTTTGCCCGCACTTCTCCGCGGGACCGACGGTTCCGTGGTTCTCTTCGGCGCTGGCCGGCTGGGCCGGCTTTGCGCCCGGGCACTGCGCCGGGGCGGGCGGACGCTGCGCGCATTCTGCGACAGCAATCCCGTTTTGCATGGAACTGCCGTGGAGGGAGTCGAAGTGATGAGTCCCGCGCAGGCGGCGCGGCTCCATGGTGATTCGGCGCTGTTCGTGGTGGCCGTCTGGACCGGCGCCGCCCGCGAAAGCATGACCGAGCGGATCGCATTTCTTCGGGGGATGGGATGTCGGGCCGTGGACACGTATGCGCCGCTCGGCTGGGCACATGGCGACAAAGAAGTCCCGTTTCATTCCTTCGACCTTCCGGCACGCATTCTGGGGCGGGCGTCGGAAATCGGCCGGCTGACGGCACTCCTGGCCGACGATCCCTCGCGGAAGACGCTGCTCGCCGCCTTGCGTCAACGCTTGCGCGGTGAATTTGATGTCGAACCGCCGGTCGCGGATCAGTATTTCCCTCCCGATCTCGTGGCGCTTACCACGGATGAAGTTTTCATCGACGGAGGCGCGTTCAATGGGGACACGTTGCAGATCTTCTTGGAGCGTACCGGATCGAAATTCGACGGATACCATGCCTTCGAACCCGACCCCGCGAATGCGGCACAGCTCCGCGCGCGCGTCCTTGATCTGCCGCGACCGGTGCGCGACAGGATCTTTGTCCACGAACTCGCGCTACACTCGCATACCGAGGAATTGGGCTTCGCGAGCGATCGGCGGGAGGCTTCCCGGGTTGAGCCGGCGGGAAAGCAGCGGGTTCGCGGGCAGCCGCTCGACAACGTGCTCCCAGACCAACGCGTCACCTTCATGAAATTGGACGTGGAGGGAGCGGAGCGTCAGGCTCTGCTTGGCGCGAAATCCATCCTTTCGCGCAACCAACCCGTAACCGCTGTGTGCGTCTACCACCTTCCGGCTGATCTCTGGGAGATCCCGCTGATGCTCCACGAACTCCTGCCGCAGCACCGTTTGTTTCTCCGCCAGCACGGATTCGACGGATGGGAACTGGTCGTCTATGCCGTTCCGCCCGAGCGGTGCGTTGCTCACGAGTGAAAGTGAGAGTGAAAGTGAGGGTAAAGGTGAGAGTGAAAGTGAAGGTGAGCGTGAGAGAATGGCTACTGCCAAACTTGCCCTGCCTCCGCAGCTCTGTAGTTCTGTAGCTCGGTGCTTCTGGTCATGACTAAGAACTTGGAACTTGGAACCTGGAACTTCCGCCGCGCAACGGCGGATGTCCGTCCCTGTCCGGTTTGCGGCGGCGTTGAGCGCCGGGTGCTGCACCGGCAGCGATTTCTCGAGGGACCGCTGGGTGCCGGCTACGATGTGGTCGTGTGTCGCCACTGCGGGGCCGGCTTCGCTGATGGCATCCCCGCGCAGGAGGAACTGGATCGTTATTATGCCGAGCAGTCGAAATACACCTACCATCACGCCGGCGGGGCCGAGTCACCATACGATCTCAAGCGATTTGAGGCGATTGTCGAACAGGTGACGCCGCATCTTCCTTCCCGCGATGCCCGCATCCTCGACATCGGCTGCGCCACCGGGGGGTTACTGTCGGCTTTCAAGCAACGGGGTTTTGCCAACCTTCTCGGCGCAGATCCTTCTCCGGTGTGCGCCGAAGCCGCCCGGCGGCTGCACGGCGTGGAAGTGCGCACGGCGACCTTGGCGCAGCTGGCCGGATGGCAGGAGCGCTTTGATCTCGTGCTCATGGTCGGCGTCCTCGAGCACCTTCGCGAGGTGCAGCCCGCCGTGCGTGCCGTGGTTGACCGGTTGAACCCCGGGGGGCTGTTCTATGGCGCGGTCCCGGACGTCGAGGGTCTGGCCGCCTGCCGCAATGCTCCCTACCAGCAGTTCAGTGTGGAGCACGTGAATTTCTTTTCCGAACAGTCCCTCGGCCGCCTGCTGGCGGTCTGCGGCCTGACGCCGCGGCAGACCTGGCGGCAAATGGTCGAGTGGCGCGAGGACATCACGGAACCCGTCCTCAGCGGCGTCTACACCGTACCGCCTTCGGCGGAAGCACCCTCACTTTCACCTTCACTCCCCTCGGGGAAAGTTCCAGGTTCCATCCTCCTTCGCCGAGGCTTCGGCGGACAAGAGTTCCAAGTTCCAAGGAAGCGCTCTGTGACGTTGCCCGCAGCAGGGCTCCGAGGAAGCGAAGACAAGTCACCGTCACTTTCACTTTCACCCTCACTTTCACTCCCACCTCTTGAATCGGGGCTACCGCCCCCCCCCGACCGCGCGACCGAACCCGCCTTGGAACGCTATCTCGCCAAATGCGGCCAGGAGGACCTGAAACTGGCAACGGCGATCGAACAACTGGTCAGCAGCCGTGAACCGGTGCTGGTCTGGGGTGGGGGAACCCTCACTCGCCGCCTACTCGCGACCAGTCGACTGGCCGAGGCCAACATCGTGGGATTCGTGGATTCAAATCCGGGCATTCAGGGACACCGCCTTGCCGGCCGGGATATCTTTTCTCCAACGCAGATCGCCGGCCGGCGGGAGACCATTGTGGTTTGTTCAAAAGCCTTCGAACGCGAGATCATCGAAACGATTCGCACTCAGCTCAGGCTGCCCAACCAAGTCATCACGCTGGCCTGAGTGAGCAAAGAGCCTTGTGCAAGGGGCTAAGTGTTGTTGCATGTAGACCATAATGAGGCCGCATTTTCGATTCGAGGATTTGGAGGTCTGGCGGCTCGGTCAGGATCTCGCGGTGCAATTTCACAAGCTGGCGCAAAAGCTCGATCAGAAAGGATTGTTCCGGTACGCCGAGCAGTTGAGGGCGGCAGGGCTTTCGCTGACCAACAACATTGCCGAAGGATCCGGCAGCACTCATGCCAAGGAATTCAAGCAATTCCTAAACATAGCCCGAAGGTCGCTGTTCGAGGACGCGTCGATGCTGCTGGTTTTTGAGAGCCTTGGCTTGGTGAGTTCATCCGAGGTCGATCTATTGTTGAACGCTTGCGATCTTCTCAGCCGGATCCATGCGATTGCTGGCAATTCTCCTCGTGCCCTCGCGAACCGATCGGTGTGCCGGTGTAGGAAGCCCGCTTGCGGGCGATCATCGGTCGCAAGCGACCTTCCTACTGCATCGTTCCGGCTTAGCCCCTTGCTCCTTGCCCTTAGCCCTTGGCTCCTTGCTCGAACACTCCCATGCAAACTGACCAATCCGATCTGATGCGCCGCGCCCTGACGCAGCGCAACCAGGCGATCGCCTGCGCGATCCTCTCCCTCGTCATCTCGCTTGCGCTCGTGATGAACACCTTCCTCGGCCATCGGAAGGAACTGGTGGAGGCTCATCAGCAGATTCTTTCTCTGCAAAATGACATTACCAATGTGCAGAACGCGCTCCGCGCCAACCAGCAGGAACTCGTCCAAACTCAGGAGGCCTTGCGCCGCGAGCAGGCCGCCTTGGCGCGCGCGACCCAGCATTGAGTCTTCCGCCTTCCGACCTTCGACTTTTAACTTCCGCTTTTCGACTTCCGCTTTCCGCCCTGTGACTTTCGACGTTTTCACCATCCTTTCAGCCACTGGCAGGCAATCTCGACCTTCGACCTTCGACTTTAGACTTTCGCCTTCTGCCCCTCCCTCACTCCCTCGCCCTGAGCCTGGCGAAGGGCTCACTCCCTCGCCGGAGGCGCCTCGGCGACTGGTCGCGCCAAAGCCTGCGGCAACGGCGGAAGCTCCGATGGAGCGACGGCTAGTGCCACTGTCCGACCGCAATGCCCGCTTTCCCCTTTTTCGCTTTTCCCCTTCCGCTTTCCGCTTTTCCTCTCACCCCTTTTCCGCTTTTCCTTGCATCACGGATGCGGGGTGATGGCAATGATCGTGAGGATCGGGATGCGCTTGTTGCCCGCCTCCTCGTCCGGTCCGTAATGGAAAAACACGCGGTAAGCATCCGGCGTCTGGTTTTGCGCATAGGCTTCCCACACGCGTTCGCCGTTCAGGCCTTTGAGCGACTGGAATTCGTGCGTGCGCAGGCCGGGATGCCGCGGATTTGTTTCCAACCGGCCCAGCGTTTTCAAGACCTGCTTGTGCAGGCCCTTGTTTGCCGGGTCGGCCGCAAGTTGCTGCAACTGCCCGGCAGCCTCATGGGTGAAACGCAGTTGCCGCTGCACGGTTTCAGCCCTCGTCTTCGGCGTGAGCAGCAAAAGATCCCCGCTTCACCGTTCGTCCGGCGGCGGAGTCGGCCAGGCCGCGCTTGACGGAGGCTAGCGCCTCCTTGTTTTCGAAAAGCCATGCCTCGTAAGCCGGCACGACCTTGACCGGATCGAGCACGATCTGCCCCAGCCGGTTGCGATAGACGTTGTACGCAGTGGCAGCTTCGGCCACCGCGCCGCCCAGTGACAGCCGTTTCTTTGCGTCGGGCTTGAGGATTTCGGTGACGAGTTCGAAGTCGGTATCCTTGATAACCTGCTTCATGGCGGCTTTATGATGCTTCTGGCCCACTTCGGCGCAAGTGGGAAAATCCCACCGTCATGCCCTGGCGAAATTGGCATCTGACAGCCAGCAGCTCTCCGCGCCCAACACCTTTTCGCTTTTCCCTTCGCCGGAGACGCTGCGGCGGAAGCTCCGCAGGAGCGACGGCTGGTGCCACTGTCCGACCGCAATGCCCGCTTTCCCCCTTTTCGCTTTTCCCTTTCCGCTTTCCGCTTTCCGCTTTTCTACCTCGCGACTAAATCTCGACTTTTGACTTTAGACTTTCGACTTCAGACTTCGGGTTCGCGCAAAGCGCGCCCGCCATCAGAAACCAGAAGAAAAACTGGTTGCTGACATAAACGTTGAGTGAATTTGCTGTCATCTGCGTGAGCAAATACGCCGTCAGCGCCATGGTCACGCCGAGTATCGTCAGTCCATCCTCGGTTGTACCGTGGTACCGTCCGACCGTTGAATCTTCCACCGGTTGACCGTCCGACTGTCTGCCTGTCCTACCGTAATTACCGTGGTACCGTCCGACCGTTGAACCGTCCACCGGTTGACCGTTCGACAGTTTGACTGTCCTCCCGTCATGACTTCCGCTTTCCGCTTTTCGCTTTTCACCTTCCACTTTCCACTTTTCACCTTCCGCTTTCCACTTTCGAAAGCCCTTCCAGAGGGCGAAAATAATCAGCGCGGCGAAGAGCGCCGCGGCAGGCACCCCCAGCTCCGCTGCGACTTGCAGGAAGACATTGTGGGCGAAGTCTGGTCTGTCGGCATAGGGATCACCGGGCCGGGCAAAACGCACTGACGTCAGGTATATCGAGCCTATCCCGTGCCCGACGAAGGGATGGTCCCGGATCATGCCGACGGTCTTATAATAAAGATTGAACCGATCGGGGCTTTTATTGGTTAGATTCTCCACGCGGACTAGGGTGATCAGGCGCCAGAGATAAGGATTTTGGTACCATGAGTCTCGGTTGGTGTTCACACTAAGGATGATGACCACGATGGTTCCCAATCCCACAAGTGCCGCGATCCATCTTTTCGACAGCCTTATCCAAGTAACCAGCAACAAAATGAGGCCTCCAGCCAGCCAGGCGCCCCGGGACCAGGAAGCCACAACCAAGGCGAGCAGACCGATGATCCAAAGGTAACGGAATACCATCTTGGGCCAGGATGTCTTGTATTGGGATGCAACCACGAAGGCGAAGACTGACACAGCGATGCTTCCAAAAGAACTGATGTCCTCGTAGGGCGAAAAGTACACCCACCAGGATAGTGCGTGACCAAGATAGTACTCGGGAACGTGAAAGCTGACCTGAAGTAGAAAAAAAACGGCCAACGTTACGCCATAAACCGCAAAGGCCGGTTTGATCCACGTCGCAACCGCTCCGCCCCCTGCGCTTAGCTCTTTGCTCTCTGTGTTAGGCCCTTTGCGCTCTGCCCTGTGCTCCGTGCCCTTGGCACTTAGCATTCGGAAGAAAAACAGTCCTTGCAGCCAGAGGAAGGCCGAGGTCATGAAATAAAACGGATCTCCGAAACCGAACCCCGATCGATTCCAGAACACCTTCCACAGTTCGGGTGAGTCCTGATGCCGGACTATCTGCACTATCAGCGATGCCAGAACTGCGGTTATCAGAACGTCAGTCGCTAGTCGCGCTGGGCCAAGTTTTGGGTTTTGAGTTTTGGGTTTTGAGTTGGATTCCAGATCTACAGTTTCAGTCGCTCCGCCTTTTGCTTCTTGTTTTTCGCTTTCCGCTTTCCGCTTTTCACCCTCGGCCTCAGTAGCTCTGCAGCTCCCTGAATCCGTCGCTCCGCTCTCCGCTTCGTGCTTTTCGCTTTCCGCTTTCCGCTTTTCGCCTTTCGCCCAGAAAGCGATTTGTCGCAGAATCGACCCGACAAACACCCCCGAAAACACCAGGCTCGCCGGCACGGGGAGTCCCGCCAGCCCCACGTAGCCGAGCCCATTCAGTAGTGGCACGGCCACGGTGAAGGCGAACAGCACCAACCGCGGACGCCATGCGCTTAGCCCCAAGCCTCCGACTGTGAGCACCAGCACAGGCAGCACATCCGGATAAGTCTCGCGCGTCGCCGCGACCAGAAAGCGCAGGCAAAGCAGCAGGAAGCCGGCGTGCAATAGCCACCTCCATATTTGTTCGAGGCGGTAAAGTGTGGCGCTGGAGAGTCTCGTCGAGATTGAGCTCACTCTACGGAAGATGAGTCGAAAGTTTGCAGGGCGAAAGTCGAATGTCGCAAGAACCGTTACACTACTGATTGCGGTAGAGGAGAAGAAATGGAGAGCTGGACAACAGCGTGGGAGAAACCGAAGGATGCCAATGTCTGAAAAGAACGTTCATCCCCTATGAAGAATACACCTATTAAACGGTTCGAAGACATCGAGGCTTGGCAACAGGCCCGCCTCCTAACGCGCCATATCTATCGGCTGACCAAAACCAACGAATTCTCCAGAGATTATGGTCTGAGGGATCAGATTCAGCGCGCGAGTGTTTCCGTGATGGCAAACATCGCGGAGGGTTATGAGAGCCGTACCGACGCATTGTTTCTCGAGTATCTTGGACGTGCCAAGGCCTCCTGCGGAGAAGTGCGCAGCGAACTCTATGTGGCGCTGGATGCTGGTTACCTTCCCGAGAATCAGTTCTCCGAGTTGTGTGAACTCGCGGAGCATTGCAGCGGGAAAATCCGGAACTTTATGACCTACCTTGAGCGCAGTCCACGTACTTGACCTGTGACTTTCGACCTGCGACCTGCGACCTCTGACTTGGCACTTCCGCCGCATTAGCGGCGGCCGCCGACATAAACCCCCAGCAAACTCAGCCCCATGCCCAGCGCGAGGCCTAGGAACCCGCCGATTATGCCGGCCATGGCCAGCGGCCTGTACTTGCTGTCGGTACCGGGCTGCATGCTGATCCGGATTGCGTCGCCGTACTGTTGGGCGGCATAATCCGCATGGGTCTTGCGAATGTTGGCGATCAATCGGTCATAGGCTTCCTCCATCACCTTGATCGAAGCCTCCACTTGCTTGATCAGCATTGACTGATCCGAATTGCCGTCGCGGATGGCCGCATCCATTTCTTTCCGGCGCTCCAGGATGCGAGCTTCTTCCGCTTGAATGCGTTTTACAAGGAGGCTGGCGTCGAGCGCCTTGCGGATCATCACGCTGTAGGAATCGTTCGCGAGCAGGGAATCGACCAGCCCTTGATCGAGGACCGGCGTTTCCGTGCGCGCCTGGGTTGCCTGCGACTTGACGCCCAAGACGTAATTCTGATTGCGGGCATGCTCCTCGGCTTTCTCGAGAAACTCTCTTGTGGTCTTCTCCTCCTCGCTGGCCGTGCGTTCCCGGTCAGCCAACGTCTTCAAGGTGTAATCCATCTTGATCAAGGCGGCATTGCGGTCGCGGGACAGGTTGTTCAAGCGGATACGCCCCAGTGTCTCGTTCAGTTCGATTTGGTCGAAAAGCTGGGCCTGCTTGAGCAGGTCGCTAAACGCAAGATTGGTTGTGGGCGAGCGGAACGACTTTGCCTTTTCGATCTGTTGATTCAGGTAGGCGTAGATGCTTTGGGCCTCCGCATTCAAGATGAACTCATACTCGAACAGGTCGGCGTCACGCAGGGTTTCCTCTACATTGCCGAAGGCCAGTGGCAGGGCGCCATAGGTGCGCAGGAATTTCTCCCGATATACTGTGACAATCTCATTCAACATTAGCGCCCGCTGCTGGCTAGTCAGCGGGAATTTGCGGGGTAGCGTCAGGGTGATTTGGTATTCATCGGGCACATAAGAAGGAACGGCCTGGCCGGCCGCCCTCAGGCGGTCGCGCTCTTTGATTACGTAGGGAGGGATGATGCCCTCGATCGTCAGTGCCGACCGGATCGTGCCCTGGGATTCCTCGGAGGCGCCCAGCTTCTGGCGGTTCAGCGCTTCGATCACCACGTCCGGGGCGCGCAAATCATCGGGCTGGAACTTGGTGTGATCGGGGTACTCGCCATTGGCGAAACCGTCGAAGGCGAAAATCACCCGGCTTGTCGTCGTGGTAGTTACGGATGGACTGGCCACCAGGTAGATGACCGCGGCGATGACCAGACCCAGGGCAGCCAGACCGAGCGTCTGCGCGAAGCCGCGTGCCAGACGGGCAAAAACGTCACGCAAGTCGATGCCCTCGTAGAGATCGGAATCTGTATCAATCGCATGGTGCGATCCACTATGGCTTGAAGCATCAGGTGAAGGAGGAGTTGCGGAAGTCATGAAGCCTCCTATGAAACGGTGCTGGGATATTGGCGCAAGGCTAATGCAGCGCTTCCGCTCTGGGGCGGAGGGCAGGGAGCTAAGCCGGGACCATGCAATTGAACCATGATTTCCCTCGGCATTCCCGAAACCATTAGGTGAACAATGTAGGAGCCTGCTTGCAGGCGATTTCTCCTCTGCATCCTCCTTCGCAGGGCCTACGGAGGACAGGTCGCGAGCATTCTGCTGGCCAGCAGAACGCTCCTACAACTGCATGGTTCCCGCTAAGGGCCAAGGGCCAAGGCCGGGAGTTGGTGCCACCGGCTGACCGTGCTACAGTCTGACTGTCTTACCGTAATGACACCGCAGAGAACCGTTCGACGGTAACACGGTCTGACCGTCTAACCGTAATGACCGTCATACGCGCTCCTCGGCCTGTCATTCCGCAGTTCAGTAGCTCCGTCGCTCCGCAACTCCTTCTTCCCTTTTTCTTCTTTCCTCGGCGCTACCGCGCCCTCGGCGCCCCCGCGCTCTCTCTTTCATTTTTCCTCTTTCATCTTGAATCGGCGTAAGCCCATCGGCGCCGCTCCCCGGGTCAGCGATTTCAGTCATGATATCCTTATAAATCCGCCATGACTACCGATCCCGAACACCGGCTGATTTAAGGACTTGATTATCAGAAAGAGAAAGCTTAGGCGTATCATTAATTAGTTAGGTTCGTCAGCCTGACATCACGGCACCTACGAGACCTCCCTCGTCGTCGGTGTACGTGATCGGGATTCTAGCTCAAACCCATGAAAACGACCATACTTTGGGGCGTTGTGGGCTGTTTGTTGTTTTCGACCGGCGCCATGGCTGGCGGATCAGATGCCCTGAAGGTCAAGGGCTTTTATCCGGGTATGCCGAAAAGTGACGCACTGCGCCGGTTTGAGGAGATCGCCGAGCGCATGAACACGCGCGCTCAGGACGACACGACCGTGAAGTGGCGTGTGATCCAAGGGCAGTCGGCCGCGGGTAAACCGTGCAACCGGGTGTACATTTTCCGGTCGATGAGCAGATTCTACGTCCCCGGGCCCGGCAATGAACGAGACGCCCGCGGGCAATTCGTCTTCAACGAAGCGGACGAAGTCACCGAAGTTGAACTCGAAGCCGAATGTGTTGCGGCCCTTTTCGATCTCCCCGACTCGACCCTGAAGGTGTTCTCCGAACAATTCGAGGAAGCCTATGGCCTGGACAAGAGCCGCCAGGTCGAACAAGGTAACTCACGCGTCTATTGGGACACCACCGACGGGATCAGGGTTACCATCGGTTGGAACGGCAATCAAATCAGCTATTTTCAGCTGAGATGCTGCGCGAGCAAGGAACATATCCGATCAGTGCTCAATTGAGCGGCGTCCGTTGGATCCGCCGCGACCGTGGGACTCGGATGGAGACTGGGCGGAAGAGGTCATGGTTTGCGGAAGGGGGCAGGGGAATCAGAGCGTGTGGCACCCCGCCAAATTCGAATGGAAGAATCTATTCCCAGCGAATGAAGCTCTGGCAGCGAGCCGGTCCTCCTGTGCAGACGGTTGTGAAGCTTTGGAAACGCAGTGGCCAAACAAAAAAGAAAATTTAAGCAAGACCCAATCCGGGAATACCTTTTTTCACGCAAAGTCCGCCAAGAACGCAGGGCATTTACAAGTTGTACTGTAGAGGACCGTCCGACCGTGACGACCGCCCTCTGGCCTGTCGTTCAGCAGCTCTCCGCGCCCAACACCTTGCGCTTTGCCCTTCGCGCTTCGCGCCTTGGCTTTCCGTCTTTCGTCTGCCGCAAAGAGGCGCAAGAAGCAGGAGAAGAAATCGCTGTTTCACGCTGATCAGCACTCCGGCGCGTCTTCAAACCGTCATTGCGAGGAGTCCCGCGCAGCGGAACGAAGAAGCAATCCAGCCCTTCGACAAGCTCATCCATCGACAGGCTCAGGATGACCCTGAGCAAGGTCGAAGGGTCAGGGCCCCGAGCCCGGTCGAGGGGCTGGATCGCCACGGCGTTCTGCCTGCCTAGCATTCTGCTGGCCAGCAGAATGGCCAGCAGAACGGGCCTCGCGATGACAGGGACGGTTTGAAGACACGCCGTAGTGCAAGCTTGCGGTGGACGTGTGTCTGGCTGGCATTGTCGCTATGAGCGAGATCATCTTCGAAGTGCACGAGGACGAAGTGAATGGTGGCTATATGTGGCGGTCGCGCTCGGCCACGCCATTGCCACCCAGGGCGAAACGTTGGCGGAACTCCGGGAGATGGTGCGCGACGCGGTTCAGTGCCATTTCGGTGATGGTGTACCCGGTGAGCCACCCAAGCTCATCCGGCTTCATTTCGTGCGCGACGAGGTGCTGGCGGTGTGAGAATTTCCCGGCAGGTTTCCGGCTCCGAACTGGTGCGCGCGCGGCGCGTACTCGGTTACGAGCCCTCCGACGTCTGACATCTGTCCTCCAGCGCTCTGCCCTGAGCCAAGCCTCGCCGCGTGCTCCATGCCATGCGCACTACCCTGGAGAGACGGGACGCGGCCGGTGAATAAGTTCCAGGCAAAATCTATTTTTGGCTTGAATCAGTCCGATTAACGGTCTTATTTTCAGACCACGATGCAAACAAGTCTTACCGTTACCGAGGCGAAAGGGATCCTCGGCCGCTTGGTGGACGACGCCCTCAAGGCGAAACCGGTTTTCATCCGGCGCGGTTCGCGTGTCGTGCAACTCATACCGGCGGTAATGTCCGAACCGATTCCGATCTTTCCCGAGGGTGCGCTTGCCATGACCGATGAACGTGTTGCGTTCATCAACTCAACGCCGGCCGATGCCCGGCCGCTTGCTCGATGAGCCTGGTGCTTCGTCAATGGGACATGGTAAGGGTGCGCATTAACCCGCAGGATCGTGATGAGCATCCGGCCATCATCCTTTCGCCGAACGAGGTTACGGCCGGTCGTGCCGACCGGGTAAATGTCATCTATGGCAGCACCAAGCGCCCGGCGGCCGACCTCTTGCCCGGCCAAGTCTTGCTCGACGAGGCGGACGGCTGCGACCACCCGACCATTTTCGACTGTGTGTTTTATCCGGTCGTCAGAAAATCCGCTATAACCGCCAAAATCGGGGCGGTTTCACCGAACCGCCGCCGGCATCTTCACCAAACCATTGCCGGCGCGCTGCGACTTTTCCAATAAGTCCATTTTCGCTCGTGACGAGAGGTGCGACTTGGTCGTCTCATCAAGGAGGAGGCAGACCCCTGACCTGACGATCGCGATCGAGGAGTTGGAGCGTTGCGCATTTTTCAATCGGACATACCGTTGACCGCCGGGGCTCGTCGGTTGGTAGTGGTACAGTTTATGTAGTTGGGCTTTAGGCCCGACACCGAAACCATCGAGGTCCCTCGGTCGGGGATTCCGCCTTCGTCCCGCAGGCGCGGGACTATGGCGGGACAGGAAACCCCGACCTACCGTTACCGCACAATTCAGGCAAGCTGACCCATTACCGTAAGGGAGACGAGCTTTCTGCGACTCTTGTGCCTCATGTGGCTACCAAAGCATCTTTGGCCACATAAAGCTCAGAATGCACACAGGAGAGTCGTCGTTGACGATATCTGAGGATTCGTTCATGAGCCAAGCCGTCCCGCACCCGCGTGCCAATCTGGTTATAATCGTTGAGGCGATAGTCGCTCGAGGGGCATGACAGGTGCGGGCGCGGCCCTACCAGGAAAGACAAATCCACCGGAAAATCGAGGAGTCCCAACGATGAAACCCACCGCCGCCCGGATCAAGGAGGCTTCCCGCTGTTATCTCAAGGTCGTCGAGTGGAGCGAGGAAGACGGCTGCTACCTCGGCAGTGCTCCGCCGATCATCGGACACTGCTGCCACGGCAGCAGCGAGGCCGAGGTCCTGGCGAGATATGACCAAAAGTTGTGGACGGCTGGGCTGAGAAGGAAGCTGGGGAAGCGGGTTCAAGCAGCCTTCTCGGCGACGCCATCAATGAAACGGCCGCCGTCGATCAGTTTATGGATTTGTTCACGG
>Ga0208563_1001901_pt1 | contig 12989 bp, 9 predicted proteins | sample June2015DPH_17_1_2_FD_184717 | JGI IMG/M metagenome (GOLD analysis project Ga0208563, IMG submission 184717) | Peatland microbial communities from SPRUCE experiment site at the Marcell Experimental Forest, Minnesota, USA - June2015DPH_17_150... | ecosystem: Environmental > Terrestrial > Soil >... | reverse complement strand
CTTCTCCTCTATCATGATTTGTATGTTCTGCCGGAACTGGACGGCAAGCCCGCGGCAACCTTGCTGGCGGAGGCGCAACGGCGGGGCGTGCTGACCTTCTTGGACGAGGATTTTGGTTATGGGCCGACGCTCGAGCCCTTGGCGGCCATGTTGCCTCACTGCGACTATGTGATCCCCAGCTTTGATGATCTGCAGGCGATTTACCCGGGGGCCTCGGCGGAAGAAATGGCAGGCCAACTCCTGAACTTGGGCGCCCGCAACGCGGTGCTGAAAATGGGTCGAGACGGCTGTCTGGTTGCCCGAGGCAGCGACCGCATTCGGGTCCCAGCCCTCCCTGCCAATGTAGTAGATACGACAGGCGCGGGCGATTGTTGGGATGCGGGCTTCATTGCCGGACTGGCAAGCGGTGAAGATATCCTCACCGCGGCACGGATTGGGAACGCCTGCTCTGCGTTCTGTATCGAGGCTGTGGGAGGATCAACGGGCGTCCCCCGTTACCAGGCCGTGCAGCAACGAGCCACCCAAGGGTGAGTAGCGGCGATTTTACATCGGGGCTGTCCAAATTAGCCGGTAGCGCGGAGTCTCGTCCCTCAGAGACTCCGCGGCTCTTCATCGAGCAGGCAGGCCCAGACGGCGGGCGAGCAGGTGGCGGGATCGCTTGGCGGCTTTTTGCTTTCCGGCACAATTCCCGAGCGCTTTTCTCCTGGCGTCATGGCCGCATCGGCTGATCGGGGGGCGGTCATAACCCTTGCCCCTGCCTACAAGGGAGTCGTTTTGAAGCGCCGCACAGTAATCCCGCTGGGCGCGGGATAACCCTGCGCTACCCGCTGCTCCCCGTAACCTGTTCCCTATCACCTGCTCTTTGACCCGGGGAGAAAAGCGTTTGAGGATTGCGCCGGAAAGCCGAGAGCGGCAGACTAATCCCGCCCGGAGCGGAATTAGTTTGCGCTGATGCCAAAACCAGCCCCGGAGGGGCGGGCTACCACAGCCCAGGCCAACGGCCTGGGTCCGAGAACCCCTTCCCGTCTGGCCGCAAGCCCTGAAAGGGCGAAACCGCACTCCGGGATGCACGCGGAGGGTCGCCGAGGCTAGGCAGACGGTCTTTATCACGCCCCTTCAGGGCTTGACAACCAGAAAGGCGGTGACCTTCCTGACCCAGGCCGTTGGCCTGGGCTTTGCTAGTCCGCCCCGTTGGGGCTGAATGCACGCACCCCCGGTGCGCGGTCGAGGATGTGGATGAAGATCAGCTTGCAGCGGGTAGGGCAGAGTTATCCCGCGCCCAGCGGGATAACTCTGCGCTGAGCTCGTTTCTTGTGTCATTCTGAGCGAAGCGAAGAATCTCCGCATTTGCCAGCCGGTAGCGGGGACCTCCGTTTTTGAGGTCCACGGCTCGTTCCTTTCACCATGCTTGTCATAGAAATCAGCCTCGTCGACCTTCTTTTGCACCTGCGCTTACTCAGGCCCGTCAGGGCCGATAGATTGTGGCCCACGGCGACAGCCGTGGGAAAGACAAGTAGTCTTAGTTAATTTCTCAGCCCCGGCAGGGGCGATAGAGCCTTTTCGTCAAACTACAAAACGCGGATCAAATTCCACTCCATGTTTCTTGAGCAGCGCCAGGACCTCTTCCTGATACGTCAGCTTGCGATGGTGTTCTTCCTGATGCGCAATGTACTCCCTCACCCTCTCCAGATTGGATTGGCTCACGCTGAACGCGGTGTAGCCTTCCTGCCATGCGAAGAGGCTGCCATGGGGCGAGTTGGCCTTGGCCCACTTGGAAGAATTGGCCTTGAGCTTCTCCATCATGTCAGCAAGGCTGAGGGTGGTGGGGAGTACGAACAATAAGTGGACGTGGTCGCTTGGGCCGTTGATCAGCACCGGCTTCCCTTTCAACTGGCTGATAATTCCGCCCATGTAAGAGAAGAGGTCGGTCTTGATTCGTGCGTCCAGGAGCGGCCTTCGATCCTTTGTGCTGAAGAGAGCATGAATGAGGAGGTTAGTGTATGTGTGCGCCATTGCTGCTGCCTCGGGGCTTTTTTCTGTCGCCCGCCGCGGCGGGCTCACTCTCTCACTGCCTCTGGTCTCCCAGGGCTGCCGCCCTGGGCCATCCCGCCTTGCGGAACCCCTTACGGGGCTTGACAACCAGAAATGCGGTGACCTTCCTGACCCAGGCCGTTGGCCTGGGCTTTGCTAGTCCGCCCCGTTGGGGCTGAATGCACGTACCCCCGGTGCGCGATCGAGGATGTGGATGAAGATCAGCTTGCAGCGGGTGCCGCGCAGTAATCCCGCTGGGTGCGGGATAACTTTGCGCTGAGCTCGTTTCTTGTGTCATTCTGAGCGAAGCGAAGAACCTCCGCATTTGCCAGCGGGTAGCGCGCACCTCCGTTTTTGAGGTCCGCGGCTCGTTCCTTTGACCTTGATTGTTATGGAAATCAGTCTCGACGACCTTTGCGCACTCTTCGGGTGGTCGCACGGTGACGAAGAAATATCGATCGGAAAGAAAGGGGCGATCCCGCAACGCGGGACAACACTGCGCTAGAACACAAGACGGGAGAATGCGATTGCCGGAAAAAACCGCGGACCCCAAAGACGGAGACCTGCGCTACTCGCGCAATCGGGGCGGAGGGCGACGCGGACGGGGCTTCCTTGGTCGTCTCGGCTGCAATTCGAATCTCCCAGGGGTAAGATACGTTTCCGGCGGGTATAGTTCGGGGGGCAGACCAGGTATTGTACGCCAGGCGGCTAGGTAGGTAGCAAGACTAGAAGTAGTGTCGGGGAGGCCGGGGTACCTGCAGACGTCCATGAGAAGGTCGCTCAAGCGTTTGAATTTGTCTTCGGTCAGACCGAATCGGCCCTCTTCGGAAACGCCTCTTACCTTCAAATACCATTGAACGAGAATATTCTCGCGATTTAAGACAATCTCATAAGGCAGAGGAAGCTGGAAGCCGATGGGCTCGGGGCGGGGAAAACACACCAGCCTGAACCTTCCCATGTGCGAGCGGAATATGTAAGAGGGAGACTCGCCCTGCGGGACCTTGGTAAACATAAACGCCAGGACGCTGTTCGCGAGGAAACGCACCCCTGATACATTGCGGCTACCAAATATTGAGGTCTTGCTTAGCCTCGACATGCGCGTCAAATCGTAGACGGTAATCAGCACCTCGTCCGCGGTTCTAATGCGCGATAGCAAGCGGTTGGTCCACTTCTCGGCCTCGGGGGAATCCTGGTAGATAGACCAGCCAGCCGGGATCGCAAGAGTTAAGGTTTCCCTTTCCTCCAACTCAGCAACGGACTTGAGTCCGACGCTGCGATTGAAAAAGAACCTTACCGTGTCAGGCGTATCTTTCCAGAGGGAGCCGAGGACCGGGAACTCGCCCATGAGACGTTGTTTGTATTCCCATGCGCCTTGGGATCTGGCAAGCGCGGTCGTGGCGAGGTGTTCTGATATCACCTCTTGGATGCATTTGGCTGCTTCTGGGGGAACGGGGGAAAAGTCATCTGGTCGTGTTTCGTTCCCCATGTGGTGGCGAGCAAGAGTAGTCGGGTAGCCTGCTCGCCTGACATCAATACGGATCGAGAAGGGCAAGCCATGGTGGGTACGCCACGTTGGCCGCAATGCAATCCCATGCAGACACATCGAATCCTCTGGAATTAATGGGATGGATGCCTGCGGGTGGGCCGTAAGGTATTTATCCTTCGCCCATTGCCAGCGAGCCCATGATTCTCCGCTCTCGCCTACGTAGGCGAATACGTAAAGTTCCCCTTCAACTCCTGCCCCACTAATCGGAAAGCACCGGATAACAAACTTTGCGCCTAAGTTGATTATGTCTGGCTCTTCGCGGACGAAGTCCTCTGGTCGTTCGGCGCGAATTGTGGAGCCCTTTCCAAGGTCATCAACGAGGATTGGAAACTCTACCCGACGGCACCAGCCTGTTACGAGGTCGGTCAACTCTCCCTGCTCCATCTTCTGTTTGAGCATCACTTCGATCCGTGTGCCTGTCGTACGGCGGTCAGCACGTTCCGTCAGCGAGTAGTTTCTGGGGCCGGTCAAGGTCAATCGGATGGGCCCATCCCGGCGGGGTGAAGTTGGCTTGAAGGTCTCCACAACCACGCGGTCGCTAACCGCAAAAACCGTCAGAAAGCCGACGCCAAACCGGCTGGTTGGGACAAACCTGAAATTCCTCTGGAACTCGTCAGTAACGTAAAAGGAGCGCCCCACCTGAAGGAAGTACTTCTGGATTATCTCGTTGTCCATCCCGATGCCACAATCTTCCACAACCACAAACTGCTTATCTTCCTGTGCGCCAGAGAGTTCGTTTGCCGTCAGCCTTGTAGTAATCGAGACACGAACTGGATATCGCAGGCGGCGCTCCTCGCTCACCTGCGTCGGATATTCCGGAGGCTGCTCCCCGTCGTGGCTCACGTCCAGGTACATCTGGCAGCGGTTGGCGTCCAACGCGTTCTGGATAAGTTCTCGGATGAATACATCCTTTGAGTCGTATACGTCCCGAATTAGCAGCCCAAAGACAACTTCGTTATCCAACTCGAACCGCCATTCAGACGGAAAGTATTTTGCTCCGGACGCGGGCTTGATATGGATGGTTGCCCCAGATCCCGAGAGCTCAGCATCAGGCGCGATCCAATCGCGGTGACGCGGTGCGTGGCTCATCAGCGTCCGCGCTTCCTTCACCTCGTTCACCAACCATTGGCACCAGTCCTGAAGGACCCGATGCTCCTCCTGGGTGAGGCATTCGGCTGTGATTTCGATGCGCTGCGGCGAGGTTAGGCGGTGGACAATGCGCTGGTATTGCGACCAGTGGGCGAGGCTTTCGGAGGGGACGGGGCTTGCCGGGTTCAGTAATAAAGGACAGGCCCTGTCGCAGGACATGTCCAGAAGGTCGCCCAGCCTCAAAAGGATGGCGAGAAACCTGACGTTCACACGATCCGCACGAATATCGCACTCCTCGGGATATCTTTCGCGGTCCTCCAGTTCGTGCTGCCTCAACCCATGGGCGACGCAGACATCGGATATTGTTCGAAGCAGCATCGGGTCGTCGAATGCAAACCGGCCCAGTGTTCCCTGATGCTGTGCCATGATATCGGCGGCCCGCAGGTGGTGGGTGCGCCGGATAAATTCAGCCAAGAGAAAACGAACTTGGAAGTCAGCGAGGAAATTGCGCATTCCTTCATTCGGAGGCTCGCTGCCCTTGCGGAGGTCCTGGATGGCTGCCCATCTCTCTGCTCCGCCTCCTGTGCCCGAGACCCATTCTATCCATGCTTTGGAGTCTAGAAGGTCCGCCTTCTCCTTGTCCGATGAGACCATGCCTGCGTCATGAAGATAAGCTGCGGCGGCAGCAATGTAGGCTTCGGCCGGGGACAGGTGGACCACGGGTTCGGCCGGGTCGTCGTCGCGGAAAACCAGCTTGGACATTTGCAGGACAATCTCATCGCTGTGCTCAACTGTGTGCCGAGTGTAGTTGGGGAAGGTCTGGGGAATGTAATTCAGCCAGCCTTGGATCGCATCGCGAAGCTCAAGTACTTTGCCATAATAAATATCGTGGCTGGCCTTGAGGTAGACCATCAGGGGAGTCTTGGTGATGTCCATGCTCACTCGGTCCTTACGAGAGGGCTAGTGCGACCCTTCTCAGATCTGTCTCTTGCCGTTGATGGTATTATACGCGAAGCGGCCAGCATGTCGAGCCATTCGGTAGGTAGCCGGTGGCCCAGACAACGCGCTTTCTTTCCGTGGTGTGTGCGACGAACTCGCCCCAGAATCGTCACCTTGGGCTCGCGTGAGTGAGTATCTTCACAGGGCGAGAGCCGAGGCCAGTGCCGGCATCTCGTCCCACGTTCGGCCCTCGAGTTCCCGCCCGGATTTCTTCTTTCTCGTCCCGCCCCACTGCTTGAAGAAAAACGGCACGTTCGCTCGCTGGCATTGATCACGGATTTCGAGAACCCATGCTGCGTCCATCCGGCGGGCACCGGGCCCGGACTCTCCGCCCACAATCACCCAATCGATACCTTCGAGATTCAGGCTCGGCAGCGGGCCTAAGAGCGGCTCGAGCGACAGGAATCTGACCATTGCACCGGTTTGGCGAAGGTGGTCAATGCGGAATGTGTAGGTCTGATTCTCGACGCTCACACCCATCCAGATGTGCGCCTTCCAGGGGAGCAGGGGCGAAAGCTCCATCAAGCGCTCCGACCTCTTCGTCAGGACTTGATACCGATGCCAATCAGCCCGGCACATGACATCAAAAGTTCTGAGGATGAATTCCACAGGCACAGCCTTGTGCAAGAGATCGCTCATGGAGTTTACGAAGATGGTCTGCGGCTTCTTCCACTTGAGAGGCAGCTCCAAGGCGCTTGCGTGGAGGGTAAGTTCGAAGCCATTCGCGTAGTTCGGCTGACCCATGGCCTGGAGTCGCAGCGCCATCCGCTCCGCATAGCAGTGCTTGCATCCGGGGCTGACCTTCGTGCACCCCGTGAGCGGGTTCCAAGTGGACTCCGTCCACTCAATTGCGGAGTTCGTCGCCATAATCCACCGCGCCCGGCCCGCCAAACCGTCGATTAAAGTTGGAGTGCCTTGGTTTCGCGCTCATTAGAACAGCTCACGCTGGCCGTGAGGGCCGATACGTTTGATTTTTCGCCACAAGTCGTTGCCCCTCGGATGCTTGCTTGCGAAGAGGAGGTAATAAAGCAACGTGTTCTGGTCAGTTTTTACTGGTACCCAATCGCTATCAACGGCAAGGTACCCCAATGATCCCAAATTGGCCAAGTATTCCTTTGCAATTTCTGCGCACATATGGTCAAACGATTTCAGAGGTTGCTCGTGGTAGCGGTCCTTCCACCTTGCGCTGCCCATGAATCGGTCGAGTGCATTCGCATCAGTCTGAGTATATTGGTGGAGGTTCATGCGGATTCCCATGCCCTCGGGGAAGTTTATGATTAAGTCGATCTGACGACCAGCCGTTAATTTCTTGATTGTTTCGAAAGAAAGCTGGGAAATCCCGGTAGGGTCTATGAAAGCAAGTCCCAAGCCCTCGGAGGGAAGTTCTGCTTGTTCAATTGTGTCGTTGCAATCTCCCAAAATCATTTTCACTTTTCCCCATATGTCGGGCGCACGCTTTCTCGCCCTCGCACCAAGGGCTTCAAAACAAGTCCGGTCCATTTCAAAGAAGAAGTATTTTGCGAAATCAAACCCCAGAAGTGCGATGAGAGGCGAGCCATCTATTTCCTTCTGGGTCTCACCACGTATGAGACATCTGCCAGGGCCAGCGAAAAGGTCGACATAATACAGCCTCCCTCTCCACTTGTTCTTCATCCCGACCGACAGGATTTTCAGGTAGCGTCCCAGATAGTAAAGTTTGTCCTCGGCCCAAGTGCCACTGCCGCGAACTGCCAGACCATCCGTCCCAAAGATATCTTGGTCATCCATATTGTTTGCCATGCTTATAACACACTTTCTATCGCGGTGCCTGATCGGTGAAATCTAACTGTGGCGCCCCCCGATCTGCCATAACTCCACTTGCGAGCCCGCCTCTCATACAGCCTAATTCTAGACGAACAAAAAGCGAACGTCAAATGTCTTCCCTTGAAACCAGCTCGTGGGTGGCGCATACGTGCCGACGGTTGTTGTCGGGATGTATGCGCCCTTCGGGCGGCACCGCCGCACAGTTTTGCCCATGGCCAAGACCGAAGCGTCATTCCCGAAATAGAACCTCCCCGCCGCGGCGGGAGTGGCGCGTGTTGCGCGCCGCCATGTTCTTCAGCCTGATGTCAGCCTTCAACATCGGCTTCCTCGACATCAACTTTGGCCGCTGGGTGCGGATGCTGACGAAACGTGAATACGACCTCAAGGCGGTGGGCTGGGCCCACACAGTCTCAGGATTCCAATCCCTGCTGAGCGTTTACCTAATCGCGCTCTGGGTTCTCACTTATTTCGGCAGGCCATTCGGCTAGCGGTTCGGTGTGACGGCTGTGCTCGTTGGGAGCATTCATCTATTCACGCATATTCGCCTTCTCGGGAAACAATCCCGGCATCCAGCGCGAGGCAAGCGCCGCCGGGAAGACTAGGCGTAGCGGCGCGCGCGGACCGTCCGAGGTGAGTACCCCCCGCTCGATCAGTGCCGAGACAATGCGGCGCGCATGGCGCTCGCCCGCGCCCACAACGCCGCCGGCATCGGCACGAGGCAGCTCTCCCCTGTAGAGCACGGCTTCGAGGATGCTGCCTGACTTGGGCGGAAGGGCATCGACCCTGATTTCTTCTTCGGCCCAAAGAAGGATGCGTGCCCGCAAGCGATCCGGCTGCATCAGGCTTTCCATAAATTCGACCTGGTCGATGCAGGTTCTAAGAAAGAAGTCTGTGAAGCCCGCGAGAGCCTCCTCGCTCAAATTCCCGCGCCCGTCGAGATCGTTACGGCGGGTGCTGTCACATGCGGCAAGGCGCTCCTTATACGCATCAACATTGCGCGCCAGGCCGCGCGCCACCGACCAGACGGCGCCGGTATCGAGGGTTTCCAGCAGCATCGCATGTGACATCAGGCGTGCAACGCGACCATTGCCGTCAACAAACGGATGAATCCACACGAGGCGATGATGCGCCGCACCAGTGCCCAGGATCGAGTCCGTCTTGCTGAGGTGGCCGTAAACTTCCTCGAAACGCTTCAGAAAGCGCGGTACGGCGCCGGGACTGACGGCGATATGATCACCGACCCTGACGTCTTTCCTCCGCAGCTCGCCGGGGACGACCCGTACACGTTCTTTCGTTTCCGGGTCCTCCACCCACCGCAGATCCTCGGGCAATAACTCGCAGAAGCGGCGGTGGACTTCGCAAATGCCATCGCTTGTCGCCGCACGCCCTTTCAGGCCGCCGTCGTCAATCCATTTCTGCACCGCGATATGTGCTTTCGCTTCGAGTTGCAGATCGCGCTTGTGGGCGTCCTTGCTATAGTCGTTCTTTAGCGCGCGCTCGATATCGACCGGGTGAGTGTCGTGCCCTTCGATCAGATTGCTGTAGTAGCAGTTCATGGCGCGCACCAGATCGGCAAGGGAGGCCAGCAGACTCTGCGGTAGACTGCGCCGAAACCCGGTAGACTTTTGCGCCAACTCCAGGGCAAGGTCTGTCAGCCCGCTGCGATGAGGGGAGCCTTCGCCAATCAGCAAAGGCTCCATCAGCGAAACTAGCTCGCCCCAATCTTCCCCCGCTTTTGTGTCCGCTTTCATGTCCGAATCATGTATTCAACTAAAGTCTTTTATATCAATGTATTGTGTTATTGTCAAGACATAATATGTCCTTAAATAAGTCCGCTCATAAGTCCGCTCAAATACGCCCTTTCCCGAGCCAGAATCAATGCGCCGGAACCGTGTGCAAAATACGGCGGTTCACAAACAGGAAATCAGGAGGCTTTTCAGAAAGGGCCTTTCAAAACACGAGATTGCCAAGCGGCTCATGATCAGCAGAACCTCGCTACGCAGGCTTCTGGGCAATCCTTAGCGTACGATTTTTTCCGTTTCGCGGGTGCCGCATACGTCCCGACGTTTTTGTCGGGATGTATGCGCCCTTCGGTCGGTACCCTCACACCCTTTTGTCCATGGCCAAGACCGAATCGTCGTTCCAGAAATAGAACCTCCCCGCCGCGGCGGGACCACGGCCAGTCCTCGGCGCGCTTGACAAGGCCCGCCGTCATTGAGTTTGGGTGATCGTGCCCCGGTTTCCCGGAATATCCCCCAACCCTCCGCAGGCCGCGGTCGAGAGATCGCGCTCGGCAGCACAAGCCGCAGAGTCTCTTGTAGGGCCGAACGGCGTTCGGCGCGGGGCCAGCGCCGCTGGCCCCTACGCACTTGGTTGCGGCACCGGCCCGCGCTGCGCTACCGGCTGCGCTTTCCCGCGGCCGGCGGAGGGCTTCGCTCCCAGGCGCCTGCAACAAGAAGGAGCGGAAAGCGGCGCGTGGTGGCGCGAGAGGGGCTTGTGATAGGCTATACATCTAGCGTACCATCAAGCGGGCGAGCCGCCGAGTGTGTCAAAATGCCACATTTATGCGCTCACCCCCATCCTCCCGGCATTCTTCTAACCCGTTGAAAACACATTGGAATAGGATGTCGCGCGCCCAGAACGCTTCAAAAAAACGAGACACATGGGGCAAATGGAAATCACCCTCCCTTGCCCGGTAATCAGGCGAGCGCAATAAGGTCAAACGCTCAGGTTATGCAGGTAGGTGTAACTGATCTTCGCGCTTTCCAGTGAGTCTCGGTCGCACTCGTCCTGCTCCACGTAAAAATGCTTCATGCCGCCTTCGCGTGCGGCCTTGAAAATCTTCTTCCAGTCGATGACGCCCTGGCCGACTTCGGTGAAGGCCCCAGGCCGAGAGTCCTCCCCCGTGGTGGGCGGGTAGCCGGATTTCAAGTCCTTGATGTGAAGCTGCGGGAAGCGCCCCGGGAAACGGTGGAAATAGTCCACCGGGTCTTTCCCCGCGCGCACGCACCAGAAGCAGTCCAACTCGAAATTAACGAGTTTGGGATCCGTCCTACGAATCAGCTCGTCGTACACGACCGCACCCTCCACGGCGGCATAGTCGAAGTTGTGGCCGTGATAAAAAAACCGGCAGCCTGCACCGCGGACAGACTTGCCGATTTGATCGAACCATTCCGCATCTCGCTTGACGGCGTCGAGCGACTTCCGGTCTTGCTCGTCCAGGCTGGCCAGTCCGATGTAAGTGATGCCGCATTCCTTCGCCTCCGCAAGGTGCTTCTCGAGGTCAGACTTGAGCTGGGACTCAGTGAAGTGCATGCTGAGCGCCGTAAGGCCGTGGTCAGTCAGGATCCGCCGGAGCTCTGCGGGCTTCTTTCCATAAAAGTCGAAACTGCCCAACTCCACCACTTGGTATCCAATTTCGGCCACCCTCTTGAGCGTTCCCTCCAGGTCCTTTTCCATGTGGTCACGGACTGTATAGAGCTGTAAACCGATGGGCATGCCGTAAGGACTACCCAGAAGCTGCCCATTGCGGCTCAAGGCAAAAGCTGTCAACCCGAGTCCCGCGTTTTGCAAGAATCGTCTTCTATGGATCGAATTCATCATCTCGTTTCACTCCTCTCGAGAATTTGCAAGAACCCTGCGCGCTGGATCGCCCACCACCGCTCCCCGCATTAGAGTTCAATGCGCTTCACAAGGCCTTCAGGCTGGCGTCACCCGAAGACCCCCGGCAGAAACCGGAAGCGAGAGTTACAGTTTTTCTGCCGCCACCAGCAGGTCGTTCGATTTTGCCGGATCGAACGGTGACTTGGCGTAATCGCCCCAAAATCGCACCTTCCCAAAACCGGCTCGAGTCAGAAGCTGGGCGAGGAGGTTGCGAAAAAGAGGGATCTGCCGAGAGCTTCTGACGTGAGATTGCCACTTTGCCCCTGCCTTTTCGCGCACCAGAAACATGGCATGAAAGTTGATAGCTTCTTGTTCGTAGTCGGCAAATTTCACGAGCAAGACTTCTTCTTTGGCAGTTTCTCCCGAAAGCAGCGGGAACCAATGGGCCTTCTCTTTCCATCGAAGGTCGTAGTTGAGGTTTTGCGTGAGCAATATGCCTCCAGCTCGCAAGGCGCCTGCAATGCCTTTTAAGGCTGCCAGCAACTGCCCCTCGCCCGAGATGCCCGGCAGGGCATTGCCCAAGCAGAAGGCTGCGTTGTGGGTGGGGCCGAGTTCCCCGGCTTGCTCCATCTTCAGGAGGCTCACTTTGGCTTCGCCGCCGGCCGCTGAGATGGCATCCGCCTCTTGGTTGATTCGTTGCCGGGCGAATGCCACCGCGTCTTCATCGGAGTCGAAGCCAAGGACGCTGAAGCCCCTCTCGGCCAGCGCCGCGACATGCCCGCCCGTCCCACAGGCCGGCACAAGGACTCGCGGGCCGGCACTGCGGGCGAGTTCTTCCAGCAGCGGCATCTCGCGCGACAGACGCTTCTTCCAATTAATGACCGCGTCGTAGTATTCCGCGAAGTTAGGAGGCATGGATCACCCTGGGTCGCGTTAGCGCACGTCCTCCCGCTTCGGTCCGATAATCTGCTTTTGAGGTGATTCAGGAAGAGGCTTGAATACTACCGGGGTATGATACTTCGGCTTGAGTGGAAGGTCGCGCAAGTTCTTCCATTCCTCGTTGGCCGGCACGAGGAAAGAAACGATGTTGCCGGTATCGCGTTCTCGAGCGATGAATTGGAGCCCGGCGTTACGATGAAAGGATTCCGTGACGGCGTCCTTGGTGAAATTCGGGAGAAGGACCTGGAATGCACCGCCTTCGTCTGGCGTCACTCGCGCCACATGGAAGGTCGTTACCGCCCCGTCCGCGATACCGAAGAAATCATGCGCCCAGTAGGCCATGTAGGTGATTTCCACCTCGTAATGTCGGCTGCGAAGAGGTTCCGGCAGCTCCACTCTTCCGTTGAAGGTTAAAGGAGGGAGGTCCTCACAGGAAACATCTGTGGCTTTCTCAGGCTCAGATAACAAGGGAACAACGATAGTCACAATCTGGCACCCAGGCGCATATAAAATGACTTTGAGTGTTTCTGCGGCTTGATGATTCACGGATGTGCCGATCAGGTACGCGTTCCTCTCCGGCTCTGCCCTCACAAATTCTCCGTGGGCCCCAAAAGGTCCGGTTAAGATGTATTTAGCCTGGACCTGCTCCGAGCGAATCTCAGGAGGAAGCCGGATTTCAAACGGCGCCGGTTCTTCTTGCTGTCCCCGGCCCGCTTCACCAAAAAGCAGTGGCAAGCCCATCAACAAGAAGAAGGCGAGACCACGACCTGTGGAGTGCATCATCGGCTGACCTCCTGCCGGGCATCGGGCTTGGCCTGCTCCCCGCGACGCGAGCCCATAGCCGGCTCGAGGGTTGTTCGCGCCGTCACCTATTCTACCCTACAGGGCGACGGTTTTGGATTCACGCTGCTGCGGTCCACGGAACACTACTTCATGTCCGCAGGCACGGGAATAGTCACTTGTCCCGTGGCGGCCCACT
>Ga0208563_1001897_pt1 | contig 13026 bp, 12 predicted proteins | sample June2015DPH_17_1_2_FD_184717 | JGI IMG/M metagenome (GOLD analysis project Ga0208563, IMG submission 184717) | Peatland microbial communities from SPRUCE experiment site at the Marcell Experimental Forest, Minnesota, USA - June2015DPH_17_150... | ecosystem: Environmental > Terrestrial > Soil >... | reverse complement strand
CAGTACAACGCAAGGCCAAGAGCTGCAGAAGTCATGATTAGGCAAGGCAAGCCAGTGCTGGTTAGGGAACGAGAGCAGCTTGATGATTTGATGTCTAGTCAGCGGATGGCAGAGTGACTTTGATGCGTTTCTGGAAGATGCATGGTTTAGGCAACGACTACATCGTAATCGACAACAGAGAAGAGAAAATTAGCAGTGAGCAAGCTGGAGAATTAGCTAAGAGGCTTTGTGAAAGGCGCTTCTCGGTTGGTGCAGATGGGCTTTTGCTCGTTTCTAACTCTAAAATGGCGGATGCCAAAATGCGGATTTTTAACGCTGATGGCAGCGAAGCAGAAATGTGCGGCAACGGCATACGATGCTTTGCCAAGTACTGCTATGAAAATGGCATTGCCCCGAAGCAAGAGTTCGCAGTCGAAACACTATCGGGCATAAAGCACGTTTGGTTAACCCTCAACGATAAAGAAGTCGCGACTGTCAAGGTTGATATGGGCGCGCCAAACTGGGAAAGAGGCTCTCTTCCCATGGTCGGGCAAGGCACATGCATCAACGAGAACTTAAACGTTAACGGCGAAGCCTACAAGGTAACGTGCCTTTCAATGGGCAATCCGCACTGCGTAATATTCGTTGGCAAAGTAGACGATTTCCCAGTTGAGCAAATCGGTCCAAAAGTTGAGAACCATAAGGCTTTTCCGAAAAGAACCAACGTCGGCTTCGTTCAAGTCTTAAATCGCAACGAGTTGAAAGTCCGTGTTTGGGAAAGAGGTTGCGGAGAAACCTTAGCTTGCGGCACAGGAACCTGCGCGGCTGCCGCTGCTGCAAACAAGCTTGGAAAAGTTGGAAACAAAATTACCGTTCACGTGCTGGGCGGTGACTTGCAGGTGGAAGTGGCTAAAAGCTTGTTTTTGAGTGGTGCAGTCGAAAAAGTTTTTGAGGGAACGCTATTCAAAGAGGTATAAACATGACGTTTGAGTATGCTGACAGAATAAAACGGTTACCGCCATACCTGTTTGCCGAAATTGAGCGAATCATTAAGGAAAAGAAAGCGCAAGGCATCGACTTGATTTCATTGAGCATCGGTGATCCAGATCTTCCTCCGCCACCCTTCATCATTGAAGCCCTAAAGGAAGAAGTCTCAAACCTAAAAAACCACAATTACTCCTTCAGCCAAGGCGAACCAGACTTCCGAGAAGCCGTTGCCGAATGGTACAAGAAGCGATTCAACGTTGATCTACAGCAAGACCAGGTGATTGCGCTTTTAGGCTCTAAAGAAGGCATAGCAAACATCGCCCGTGCCTTCATCAATCCCGGCGACAGAGTTCTCGTTCCTGACCCTGCTTACCCAGTATACGCTAACGGCAGCACGATACTAAACGACGGCACGGCAGTACCGATGCCAATGCTTGAGGAAAACGGCTTCAAACCAGATTTTGAAGCGGTAAACACCAAGAACGCTAAAATGATGTTTCTGAACTACCCCAATAACCCAACGGCAGCCACCGTCGACAAAAAATTCCTCAAAGAAGCAGTAGACTTCGCCAAAGACAACAACATCATCCTCTGCTATGACAACGCCTACTCAGAAATCACTTACGACGGCTACCGCGCCCCAAGTATTCTGGAAGTTGACGGCGCCATGGACGTTGCCATCGAATTCCACTCGCTTTCAAAAACCTTCAATATGACAGGCGACCGCATTGCCTTCGCAGTTGGAAACAATCAGCTCGTCAGCGGCTTAACCAAAGTCAAATCACAAATCGATTCGGGACCACCCGTGTACACGCAGAAAGTAGCCGTCAAAGCCTTAGCAGCCTACACAAGCAATGAACCACCAGAATTCCTAAAGAAAAACAATCAAATCCTAAAGGAACGCCGCGACCTACTGGTTGAAACCCTCTGCAAAATCGGCTACAAATGCGATAAGCCTAAAGCAACATTTTACGTTTGGGTTAACTGCAAAGGTGACTCAATGCGGTTCGCTACAAAGCTGCTTGATGTTGGCGTGGCAGTAACGCCGGGCATCGGCTTCGGCAAGTATGGAGAAGGCTACGCAAGGATAACGTTTACGCAGCCGAAAGAACGCATAATTGAAGCCTGCAACAGAATCGCCAGCGCTTTCTAATCGCTCTTTTCTGTTTGCTCGGTGGACATTGAAAAATGGCTATTTAGGTCTTGTGATTTGTACGTCTTTCATTAGGATGTAGGGCGAAAGTGACGGCGGATCTGCTTCAGTCCACCAGTGAATGTGGTGGCGCTCTTTTGATATGCCCGCTATGGCGTTTAGCATTCTTGATGCATTGTCGCTCAGGCGTATACTTTTCCATGATTCTTTGATTTCCCCGTTTTCGATGAGAAAAATACCGTCACGTGGGATTGTGGAGAAGTCTCCGGTTTTGTAATTCTGGAACCTTGTATACCATGTGTTTGTTAGGTATAGTCCGCGTTTCACTTCATTGAATAATTCCTCTTTGACCATGTCACCCGGGTCCATTTCGATATTCCATGGCCCTGGAGAAATGATTCCAGCATTGCCTGTTGTTTGAGTTTTGAAAATCTTCGCAGTAGACGTGTTGTGAAGGTAAGTCTTTAGTGCGCCTTTGTTAATTATAACATTTTCCTGGGCTGGCACTCCCTCGTCGTCGAAAATCCGGTTGGACACGGAGTATGCAGCTGGGACATCTCGAAGGGTAACCAAGTCGGAAGCAACTTTGTTGCCCACTTTGTCTACGAAAATTGACATTTGAACCATTACGGAGTAAGCGGAGGCCATCGAACCCCACATGCTCAACAGAGAGCCCGCAAACAATGGGTCAAATACAACATCATATTTTCCTTCCAGTCCAAGCTTTGGATTTTTGGCCTTTTTAGCTATTTCTCCGGCTTTTCGGCCAGCTCTTGCAGCGTCAAAACCTTTCAGTGTTGAGCTACATTCAACGGCATGACCTGAAGCTTCTTTTCCGGAGAAGGCTCTTATGGAAAACTCGACGGCGGACCTGCAGTCTTCGCCCATGGATCCTTCAGAAGATACTTGATAGATATCAGCCACACTTGTCAAGAAGATACCGCCCGCAGTCGTGAGGGGACCGGCTTCTTTCTTAGCAGCTTCAATGGCTTCGAAAATGGGTTCAGTTGGCTTTTCCAAGTCATTTGCGGTTCTGTCTGCTTTGCTTTTTTGGTAATTGAATTTCCCTTTGGCAAAGCCACCGTGCATAGGGTTTTCTTTGGAAACTTTGGCCAGCTCGAAGAGGCGTTTCAGGTGTTCATCTATTTTTTGAAAGTCGGGTATTTGGGTGGCGACGACTCGTTTTTTCCAAGATAGGACCACGTCGGTTACGTAATAGTTCCAAGCAAGTGAGGTGTCTATCTGGTTGTTGCTGAATCGTACTTGGCGATTACGGCTGGCGACAGTTCTGGCTATGACTTCATCGGCGCCGAGTGCCTTAGCTTTTTTGGCAATCTTTTCAGTTGTCGCTAATGTTTCGTTCATTTCACGTGCACCCCTTTGAGTCTGATAGCTGGGCCTCCTGTATAGACGGGTATGCCTTGTTGAGGATCCCCTTTTCCACATGTGGCTGCATCGTACTCAACTTTCTTGGATACGGCGTCCACGGCGCTCCAGAAAATCTGTGTGGACGTCTCGATTACGGGTCTCGCTATCCGGTGTTTTAGTTTTCCATTTTCAATCCAGTATGCTTCGCGTCCCACATAGCGTTGGTTGAAGCGTTTGTCGTCGATGTTCCATTCTGTGAAGGATTTCATGTAGACGCCCTGCTTCACGTCTTCAAATAGTTCTTCTTCCTCTATGTCTCCTGCCTCTACGAAGGTGTTGGCCATTCTGACTATTGCTTCGCGGTCGTAACTTATTGTTCTTGAAGAGCCGTTGCTTCTTGTGTTTAGTTTGGCTGCGCTTTCTCTGTTATGAAGAAACTCGTTGATTACTCCGTTCTTATAGAGGTATCTAGGCCTAGCCTTTATGCCTTCGTCGTCGTATTCGTAGTAACCGTAGCTGTTTTTGATTGTAGGATCGTCTATTATGGTTACTAATGGACTGCCGATTTTTGTTCCGAGCCAGAAGTGTCCGTGTGGATAAATGAAGGACATGCCTGCTTGGCTCATTTCGCGGCCTAGTATCCTGTCTGCTTCCATGGGATGTCCACAAGATTCGTGTGCAGCAATACCTGTTACTTCGGGTCCGCATACCAGGTCCATTTTTCCAGGTTTGACAGCCTTTGCTTCTCTAATCACTCCTTGCAGTACTCTGGCTTCATAGATCATTTGTTCCGTCAACTTCCATTGATCAAGTGCTTCCCAGCCGCCGGCGTAGCCGAACTGTTTGTATGCTTGTTCGGATTTTCCGTTTTCTACAACTGTGATGAAGCCGTAGGCGCTGACTCGGGGTACGTAAGACGAAATAACCGAGCCTTCAGTGTTGATGAAGTATTTTTCACTTAGACTCGTTCCGGAGCTGAACATTCTTCCAGGAACACTTATTCCTTGAGAAGTCAACTCTTTGTCCATTTCCGCAAAAGTTTCGATTCTTTCCTCAGGGGATATGTCTTCAATTTTTTTTCTTTCGTCAACTTTCCATTTTACTTTTACACTCTTTTCTTTGGCGAAAGATATTTTGTCTCTACGCATGGCCATTTTTGCGAGTTTGTAAGCAATTTCAACAATCTTTTTGGCCTCTTCTTTGTTCCACCTGTTGGTAGAGGCGAAGCCGATTCCACCTTCAGCTAGGATTCTCACGCAAAAGCCGCTGTCAACAGCCGAAAAGTAAGCGTCTAGAACGCCGTTTTTCATTACTAACCCTTCACTTTTGTCGTTTTGCGCCCTAACCTCTGCGTATTCGACTTCCTTATCAGCTGCGTAGTTCAAAGCAAAATCAACTAACTCTTTGTCCAATTAACCGCACCAGTTTTCTTTTTGATAAACGCTGATAAAAACCATTCGTTACCCTATGTTGGATTGAGGTTAAGCAAATTATGGCGCGAGTGCGCTAATGTTGTATTTGTGAACATAAAATCGGATATGACAAGATTGGTTTATAAATTGATAGTTCCAACCTTTACCCAATTCAAAATTACTCGCCTAATTACTGCCCTTTAATGTCAAAATAACAGCAAAAAAAGAAGAAAAAGAAAATGGCAGAAGCCAAAGACGTTGGCACTGAAAGACAACGAAAAAGATAATTTAGTTTAAAAAGAAAAAGATGAAAAATTAGCTTGCTAATTATTTAGCAGCTGCTTTTGCTAGTTTCTTTAGTATGGAGTCTTTGGCGATGGTGTAAGCGATTGAGTAGTCAAAGAGTCCTTGCGGCTCGGTGGTTGCGCGTTTAATCATTTCTGTTTCAGTCTTAATTTTCAATTTGCCGATTGCTAATGCGCCTATGCCGTAAACGCCTGGTTTTAGTTCTTTACCGTCGTCGTTTGAGCCTAAGCCTTCAACACCTAAGGGTTTGATGGCGTTGATGTCTGCTACGATTTTGCAAGTTGCACCATACTTGTTCAGTTCAGCGGCAGAGAGCAGTTGGATTCCGCCTGCGCCTGCAGCGAGGACAATTTCAGCGTTTTGGATGGCTGCGCCGGTTTGCTCAGAACTTGTCACTTCGACAACTTTGACTCTTTGTGCGCCGACTTCCTTGTTTATCTTGTCAGCAACAGCTTGACCCTTTGCTAGTGAGCGGGATGTGATGGTTACGTTGGCTTTTTCTGCAGCGTAGATTCTTGCAGATGTTTGCCCAACTGGTCCTGTTCCAGCCAGCACCGTCACGTTTTTGCCCTCTAAGGGTCCGAAGCCCTTCTCAAGTGCTACACCCAATGTTTTTGCTACTGCACCTGCAGCGGTTGAGTAGGCGCCTCGTGGGTCAACGATTATGGAGTTTCCCCATGGCGCTGAAGCCATGCATTTCTGGGTTGCGGCGACGACTTCGCTGACTGCATCAAAGTTGCTTCCGTTAATGAATATCTTGGTGTGTTTTGCTCCTTCTGGTCCACGTGGAAAGAGTGCGTCAAAGACTATCTTGGCAGCATCTTCTCCATTTACGTTCTCATACTTGAATATCATTGAGTCTGGAAAAGCATCTATAGCTACGAGCATGTCGAATGGACTGCAATATTTATCTGTGTCTAGAAAAACGAAAACTGTTTTGAAACTTGGTTGTGTCAATTTTTTACACCCTAACCTGTTTGTGAATGCTGTTTAACGATTTAAGAATTTTCTAGGTCCAATACTTTTTAATAGCTCGGTTCATGAGGATTTCTAGTAGGAGGTCAATTTTTGACGGATGTTGTTGAAAAGGGTTTGAGGCGAATAGGCATAACTGTTTCTAGACCGGTTTTAGCGGTGATCTGCATTATATTCGGCATTATACTGATAGTTGTTCCAGCGCTAGTCGGCATAATCGTTGGCATTTTCCTCTTGATACAGGGCATTTTGCTGCTTACGGATTACATGGAGATTAGGCGCCAACAAAGGCCAGTATCAACTTAACAAGATCTGAAACTGAGAAGTCAACCACCTTTCATTTTTCCATTAACTAGCGAAACCCTTAGACCTAGAAAACTAAACCAGAAACAACGTTTGTAAACCACAATTGTTTAATAACTTAGCTCTCAGAGTTCTATCCATAAAAGCTAAGAAGGCATACCAATTGTCCCTAAACGAGAACCTAGAAAAACTCTCAAACGCCTGCGGCGTAACAGGCAGAGAAGACCAAGTTAGAGAATTAATGATTCAACTGATGAAACCTTATGCAGACGAGATAGTTGTAGATAGACTTGAAAACGTTATAGCTATTAAAAAAGGAAAATCAGCTGCTCCTAAAATTATGCTTGCTGCTCACATGGACGAAGTCGGCTTAATGGTGAAAACAATCACAAAAGAAGGCTTTTTGCAATTTACTAAAATGGGCGGAATTGATGACCGCATTCTGCCTGCTCAGAAGGTTACAGTTTTCTCAAGAAAAGGCACGTTCTCAGGTATAATCGGTTCAAAACCGCCACACATCCAGAAGGAAGAGGAACGAAAAAAAGTCATAAATTTCGATGAGCTTTTCATCGACATTGGTGCAGAAAGCAAAGAGGACGCTGCTGCATTAGGCGTTGCAATCGGTGACCCGGTGGGCTTTGATGTAAAATACGCTCAGTTAGGCAGGGATGTTGTTATCGGCAAAGCCTTTGATAACCGAGCTGGCTGTGTCGCAATGGTGGAAGCCCTCAAATTGATGGAAAAAACTGACTGCACAGTCTGCGCCGTAGGCACTGTCCAGGAAGAAGTAGGCTTACGCGGTGCAGCAACAGCAGCTTTCGGTGTGGACCCTGATTTAGCATTGGCTTTGGACGTGACTATAGCAGGTGACGTTCCTGGCGTAAGAGAATTTGACACCAGTGTGAAGATGGGTAAAGGCCCAGCGCTCACGATTTCCGATTCTGGCTTGATTACTCACCCGAAGGTTTTGCGGTGGCTTTTGGACACGGCGGAAGAAGAAAAAATCCCCTTCCAGCTTGAATCAGGATTACTTGGCTCAACTGATGCAGCAAGGATTTCCATAACAAGGCAGGGCATTCCCAGCGGCAACGTATCCATACCCACACGGTACATTCACAGTCCAGTAGGCATGTTAAGCTTGAAGGACATAGAGAACTCAGCCAAACTTACAGTTGCTGCAATACAAAGAATTTCAAAGTACTTCTGAAGCGGGCAATGGGGAAAAACCTGTGTCATCCACTCAGGCGCTTGCTGAAAAAGCCATCATCCGCTTTCAGGGTGGCTACAACTGCGCCCAAAGCGTCCTGTTAACGTTATATGAGCACACAGATACAGAAGGCAAGAACGAGCTGATTCCAAAAATAGCCGCTGGCTTTGGCGGCGGCATAGGACGATGCGGCTCTGTATGTGGAGCATTGACGGGCAGTATCATGGCAGTGGGAATCAAATATGCACCTAACGAGACTGGAGTTGAAAAACGAGCAAAAGCTTACGCTCACGCAAAAACGCTTTACAAGCAATTTGAGAAGCAGCACGGCACTGTTTTATGTCGAGACCTAATCAAGCTGGACTTGTCCAATCCTGAAGAGGCAGCTAAAGCTCGGCAGGAAAAGGTCTTTGAGAAAATATGTGCTAACCTAATCAAAACTGTTATTGAAAATTTTCTTGAACTGGAAAACAAATAATGTTTTTTCGGACAAGCGAAAGCGTTTTTAAACATTCACTAAGTCATTACTAGCGTGGCTCAACATTATGGATACACCAGAAAAGTTCGCAGGAAAATTTGAGTTTCTAGAACATACCGCTGACGTTTACATTCGGGCACATGGCAGAACAATGGAGGAAGCCTACGAAAACGCTGCGCTTGCAATGTTCGAAGTTATGACGGACACCGACAAAGTCGCTCAGACGCAAGAGGAAACGGTAGAGGCTGAAGCTGAAGACCAATACGCACTGCTCTATAATTGGCTTGAAGCGTTACTTGTAAAGTTTGAAACCGAAAACATTCTTTACTCAAAATTCCAAATAACAAACTGGGAAGAAACAGCTGAAAACTTCAAAATCAAAGCAAAAATTTGGGGAGAAAAATTTTACGCCCAAAAGCACCCGCAGAAGGTCGCTGTTAAAGCTGTAACCTATCATAGAATGGTAATCATAATGGAAAGGGACCGAGTTATCTTAGAGTTCATTTTAGACATTTAGGCTAATTTCAGTTTTTTCAGTTCTGCTATTATTTTGTCAACTATTAGTTCTGGTGGTGTATCAAGTGTTGGGGTGCTTGAAGCGACGAATGGCACTTTATTCGCCTTAAAGTACTCTAAGAGCGGTCTTGTCTGTTCTTGGTACACTTGCAGTCGTTTCTTAATAACTTCAGGGTTATCATCTGAACGCTGGTATAAGGGTCCACCGCATTTGTCACAGATGCCTTCCACTTTAGGCTTTAAGAAGCGAACGTTGTAAACGGTTCCACAGTTACGGCATATTCTACGCGAAGATAAGCGTTCAATAATAATCCAATCTGGAACATCCAGCAGCAGTATGGCGTCAATTTTAGTGATGGCGTCTAGGATTTTAGCTTGCTCAAGCGTTCGCGGGTAACCATCAAGAATGAAGCCTTTTCCTTTTGGAATTTTATTTAAGCGTTGCTTTAGTACTTCTACGACAATTCCGTCTGGGACAAGAAGCCCCTTTTCCACGTAAACCTTAACTTTCCTGCCTAATTCTGAATCTTGCTTCATTAACTCGCGGAAAATGTCTCCCATTGCGATTACGTCAACGCCAAGTTTTGCTTGAAGCCTTGAAGCGTAGGTGCCTTTTCCAGAGCCTGGTGCTCCGAAGATAATTGCTTTCAATTTTACTTTTGCCACCTTTAGCCTCTCTCATAGAACAGTGAAGGATAATTAAATTTTACGCGTTGCTTTTTTAGTTTCACGGAAACATTTATGGCATAACAGCACTTATCAAACCTCACCAAGGTGAACATTTGCACACCAAAAAAATCGGAAAAAATCTGTTTCAAGTTGAGCTGGAAACTGGAGGATTCAAAAACCTCATTTGCAGTTACATAATAAAAGGCGCTAAAACCATCCTTGTGGAGTCAGGTCCAACTTCTTCCGTGCCCAAACTTGTTTCCGGCTTAAAAGAACTCAACATAAACTTTGAGGATGTTGAATATGTTGCCGTTACGCATGTTCACTTAGACCACGGTGGCGGCGCTGGCACATTGCTAAAGTTTCTGCCTAACGCAAAAGTCCTCGTCCACCCACGAGGAATGCCTCATTTGATTAATCCTGAGAGGCTTTGGCCATCGTCTCAGGCGGTTCTCGGGTTTGTGAGCGAAATTTTCGGTAAGCCTGAACCTGTTCCAAAAGAACGGATAATTCCTGTTACTGAGGGCTCCTTTGATTTGGATGATGGCGCCAAATTGAGGGTTATTGAAACACTCGGTCACGCTTCCCACAACCTTAGCTTCCACGAATCGTTGAATGGCGGAGTTTTCCCAGGGGATGCTGCTGGCACTTATTTTCCAGAGTTCGATGTTGTAATGCCAACTACGCCGCCTCCTTTCCATCTGGGTGCGGCATTAGCTTCTTTAGATAAATTAATCAGCCTTAAGCCGACAGTTTTGTATTATAGTCATTTCGGAAAAGCCTCAAATGGAGTTCAACGACTGAAAGATTACAAGTTGCAGCTTCAATTATGGGCAAAAATCGCAGAAGAAGGCGCCAGAGAAAATCAAAGTTTGGAGGAGATCCGTGATAGAATAATTGCTGAGGACAAGGTTATGCGCCAGCTTGCAGATTACTTGAAGTCCCATCGTATTTACTCAAGGACAGCTCTTGGAAACAGCGTTCAAGGCTTTATTGATTACGCCAAACAAACACAGGATAAACAAAGTTCATAAACGTTTTATAGTGTCTTTTCACTTTGTTTTTTAAGGTGAGAAATTTTGGGTGAAAGTGAAGGTAGAAGAGCGCCAGAAGAAATCCCTCTAGAAAAAGTAAACGATTACGCTTGGCGTATCCCAAAATACAAGTCAGGCATGAGGGTTCCGGGTATGGTTTTCGCTAATGAAGCTCTTTTAGAAAAGATGAAGACTGATCGGACTCTTTGGCAATGTACAAACGTGGCATGGTTGCCTGGAATTTACAAGCATGCAATAACATTGCCCGATGGGCATGAAGGTTACGGTTTTCCAATAGGCGGCGTTGCCGCAACCGACTACGATGAAGGCGTTATCAGTCCTGGTGGTGTAGGTTATGACATTAACTGTGGTGTCCGCCTCTTAGCAACTACGCTCACGGAAAAAGAGATTCGACCCAAACTTGCACCGTTAGCAGACACCATTTTCCGTAATGTTCCTTCTGGGCTTGGAAGCAGACGAAAAGACCTCACAATATCCTCTGCCGACTTAGACCGTTTGGCAGTTGAGGGCGTGCCGTGGCTTATTAAACGCGGGTTCGGTTGGCCTGAAGACGCAGAGCACTGTGAAGAACGCGGTTGCATGGCTAATGCAGACCCAGATAAGGTTTCATCGACTGCTAAGCACAGAGGATTAACCCAGATTGGCACCTTGGGTTCAGGAAACCACTTCTTAGAAATACAAAAGGTAGATAAAATCTATAATCCTAAAACAGCTAAGGCTTTTGGAATTACGCAAGAAGGCCAAGTTACAGTAATGATTCATTGCGGCTCAAGAGGCTATGGTCACCAGGTTTGTTCGGATTACCTGAGAGTTATGGAGCACGCAGTGCAAAAGTACAAGATAACGTTACCTGACCGCGAATTAGCATGTGCACCTGGAAACAGCAATGAAGCCCGTGATTACTTCCAAGCTATGGCTTGCGCCGTTAACTATGCTTTTTCTAACCGACATGCAATCATGCATTGGGTTAGACAAAGTTTCCAGCAAGTTTTCCATGAACCGCCTGAAAAATTCGGGTTAAAACTCGTTTACGACGTGGCTCATAACATTGCCAAAGTTGAAACTCACAAGATTGACGGTGGAGAAAAGAAGGTTTGGGTTCACCGTAAAGGAGCAACACGCGCCTTCCCAGCTGGGCACCCTGATGTTCCAGCTGATTACCGCAGTGAAGGGCAACCAGTGCTTATTCCAGGCAGCATGGGCACGAGCTCGTGGGTTCTGGTTGGTTCAGAGAAAGCTATGGATTTAACTTTTGGTTCAACCGCGCATGGAGCAGGCAGAATGATGAGCCGTTCGGCTGCAAAACGGCTGTATTGGGGTGGAGATGTAAAAGCTGCTTTGGAGAAGCGGGGAATTGTTGTTCGTGCTGCAAGTGCTTCGGTTTTGGCTGAGGAGGCTGACCTTGCGTACAAGAATGTGGATGTGGTTGTTGACGTTAGTGACAAGATTGGGATTGCCACTAAGGTTGCAAGGCTTGTTCCGTTAGCAGTTGTAAAAGGATGAGAATTAATCAAACCATTTTTCTTTCAATTTTTGTTTTTGTAAAAATGCTCGCTTTTTATACTGATTTGGGAAATTATATATCAAGAAGTTAAACAATGCACTATAACTTAAATCGCCAACAAAAGCAGGAAAGCATCACTTGAGCAAAAATCAAATAAGGCTTCAGTACAGTGGATTCATAATTTTTGCATCTCAAGTACTGAGCATAATTACTGGACTTGTGTTTACGCTTTTGCTTACCAGAAATATGAACACAAACCAGTATGGTATTTGGACAAACATTTTCGATTACACTGGGTACTTTATGCTTTTCAGCAGCGTGTTGCCTTTCTGGGCCACTCGGTTTATGGCGAGAGGCAAAGAGGGAACTGTCAAAACTGGCACTTTAGGGCAATTGTCTATAGCTCTTATTTCAGTTATAATTTATCTTCCTGCCATTGTTCTGATTTCAAACGCGATTGGAACCGAAGCTTACTTGCTAATTTACCTCATATCAGGATTGTATATTTTTAATTTTTATATGATTACCGTTTTTGAAAGCGTTTTGCGTTCAATGAAGCCTCAGGTAATTGGGTATGGTTTGTTGATTGAGGAAGTAGTGAAAGTTGCTGTTGCTTTACTGGTTATAGTGGGTTTAGGACAGTTATTCCTTGGGGCAATGCTAGCCTTAGTTATTTCCGCCTTAGTTCAAGTATTATATTATGTTCGGCTTTTGGCTGGCGAATTTAAGCAAAAAACAAACTGGGGCTACCTTAAAGAATGGCTTAAGGGTTCAGCAGCAATTGCCTATAGCGCTATTGGCGGGCAATTGGTCTCGTTTGTCCTTATCTTGCTTTTCTTATATGGTGGATCAGGCACTAGAGCTTATTACCAAGCTGCCTTCACTTTTACGAACATAATGGGGTATTCTGCTTCTTTGGCGTTCGCGTTGTATCCTAAGCTGTTGGCTAAAACTTGTCCAGACGAAGATGTGGGAGTATCGTTTAGAACAGTGTTAATGTTTGCGATTCCATTATCCACTATAACAATGGTTATGTCCGCATCGTTCTTAACTATCCTGAATGTATCTTACAGTGTTGCTTGGCCAGTTCTCATCGCATTAACGATTGACACAT
>Ga0208563_1001875_pt1 | contig 13141 bp, 15 predicted proteins | sample June2015DPH_17_1_2_FD_184717 | JGI IMG/M metagenome (GOLD analysis project Ga0208563, IMG submission 184717) | Peatland microbial communities from SPRUCE experiment site at the Marcell Experimental Forest, Minnesota, USA - June2015DPH_17_150... | ecosystem: Environmental > Terrestrial > Soil >... | reverse complement strand
ATCAAGGTCTTTAGAGAAAACCTCCTTCAAACCTTCCTCATAAATCGGCGTACCCTCAAAACTCGTAATCAACTTCTGAAGGCTAACGTTGCTAAAGTCAGCCCACTTCTTTAAAGCGCCAAAACGTCGGGCTACTTGTATTACTCGTCTCTTGAATAATCCAGTCTTTATAGTTGACCTTGTCAACGTAGCCTTAACCGCTTGCGCACTCATGCCTTTCAATTCATTAAAGACTTCAACCAGTCCCTCAGCACTCATACTGCCCATGGTCTGCACAAAAATACGGTAAGGATCATGCTGAACCACGATGCCCCGCCCAAGCTTATCAGACAACACTTCCCCAAGCAACTGCGCTAAAGCACGGTTAATTAGCGAACCAAAATTAGAGTGAATAATAACAAATTCACCCCAATCCTCAACCACAATCCGCTTGGGAGTAGGAACCGCAAAGCCAGCGTTCACCTGCTCCACCGTCTCAGCCAACGCATGCAAAATCGTCTCCTTATCAGCCATGTAACGCTCAGAGAGCAAGGCACTGACCGCTTCAGGCGAAAGCCCACCCTGCATTTTTTCCTCAACAAAACCGCGTATTTCTGCCACTTCCTGCGCTATCTCGTATGGCACTGGAATTTCCTCGCCTATCCAGCTGGGAATTGAACCAGTCGGATCATCAACTGGCCGCACGTAAACTTTGTCTTCTGTGGCATGGATTATTTGCCATGGGCTGCCTCTAATGATAAATTTTGTTCCTGGCTTGCCGTACTCTGCCATGAACGCTTCGTCTAAAACACCAATCGAAGTGTCCGATGACTCATCAATAACAAGGAACTGTTTCTCCTCAGGAATCATGGACAAATTATCAAAATAGTACTCAAACAAAGCCTTAGACCGCTGAGGCTTCAAAACAACTTGATCCTCAAAGGACACCCAGGCTAAACGTGGAAAACGCTCATGCATATACTTGAGAACTTTTTCAACATCCTTCAAGGTTAAGTTTTCAAACGGCGCAGCGTTACGCGCTAATTCTAAAACGTCGTTAAATTCTAATCGCCTGCTCTTCAGCAGCAACCCAGCAATCTGATGAGTCAAAACGTCATAGGGTTTATCTGGAATTTCAACGGGCTCCAACTCTTCTTTTAGGGCTCTGCGGGCAATAGCTAAAGCTTCAAGCGTATCATCTGAATCCATACCGATAATTACGCCTTCGGCCACATGCCCATAAGTGTGGCCTGCTCGTCCAACCCGCTGAATAAGCCTTGTAACTTGCCTTGGACTCATGTACTGGATAACAAGGTCTATGCGCCCAATGTCTATGCCTAATTCGAGACTGCTGGTAGCGATTAAACCCTTAAGTTCACCCCGCTTTAACCCCGTTTCCGCAGCTATTCGTGAGAGTTTAGCTAAAGAGCCGTGGTGGATTGAGATTGGAAAATCGATGTCCCACACTTTAAATCTGGATGCTAAAACTTCCGAGATTGAACGCGTATTTGTAAATAAAAGAACAGAGTTACGTTTGCTCATATAATCGCGGATAATTCGCAGTCTAGCCGCTACTTCTGGATGCGTGTAGATTTTCGCGGCCAACCTTACATCTTCCTCACTTGGCTTAGGGTATATTACTTGCAGCTTCACCATTTTGGCAACGGGAACACGGATGATTTCGACAGGACGCTTATCGCCGACGAGGAACTGAGCGACTTTTTCTGGACTGCCAATTGTAGCGGATAAACCGATCATTTGGAAGTCTTTGCCGATTAGGCTTCTGACACGTTCCAGTGCCAGAGACAGTTGGCTTCCGCGTTTGCTATCAGCTAACTCGTGTACTTCGTCAATTATTACCCACCGTAAGCTTTGCAGGTGCTGACGCAAAATCCAGCCGGAAAGTATAGCTTGCAGGGTTTCAGGGGTTGTTATAAGAATGTCAGGCGGGCTTCGGGATTGACGGGTTCTCTCTTTTGTTTCGGTGTCACCATGCCTGACGGCAAGTTTTATGTCTAGGTTGTTGCACCACCACTGAAGCCGCTCGAGCAAGTCTCTGTTTAAAGCCCGCAACGGCGTAATGTACAATACTTTTATGCCTGGAGCTTTGGGTTCCTTAAGAAGCATGCTTAGCACGGGCAGGAAGGCGGCTTCTGTTTTGCCTGTGGCTGTGGGTGAAATTAACAGGACGTTTTTGCCGTCAAGAATTTTGGGGATTGTTTTTTCTTGAGGTTCAGTTGGTTTAGAGAATCCTTTCTGTTCAACGAGCCTTCGTACTGGCTTCACAAGCATTTCAAAAGCATTTTCAGAAGTTGGCTGCAATATAAAGTAAACCTCAAATGCCAAGATAAGCTAGGGATTCGGATATAAAAAATGTTAGGGAAGATTAACTAGGTTTGCAGGTTTTTAAGGCAACTTTTTTAACTTTTGGTTCCTAATGGCTTGATTAATTATTGTTATTTTCGGCTAATATTCAAGCTTTTGTTAAACGCTTTCAACCATTTCCTTTAACGAGTTTCAATGGCATAGACAAAAATTTGTTTAACCGTTACGTTGAAATGAAAAATATCTATTTGAAAGCTATGGAAAGTTTTTTATTCTATCAGCATAAACCATGGAAGCGGTGATATGGAGGAAATTTAATGGCTAAATGTCCTAAATGCGGAACTGAAGTTTCCAAGCCGAAAAAGACGTGGAAGATGGCTGGCCGTCCAGATAAAGCTGGAAAACGGATGCAGCTGGAAATCGGACTCTACGAATGCCCAAAATGCGGCAAGGTATTCCGCGAAGTATTAAGTAAAAAGAAAATCTAAAACAGTGCAACCAGAAACTTTAAAACTGGCTGCATCATCTTGCCTCTCTTATTTTTCTTTATTTTAAAACGGTAAGTTTTAAAAAGTAGGAACTCTTTATGAACAGGAACCACTTCACCATTAGAGGCAAAAGTTTGATTGCTCTAAAAAAGTTATGGAAAAATGATTATTTCAAAACGGTAGTTGCCATCGTCTTGCTTGTTGTAATAGTTCTTGGCTTTTTCTTTGGCTTAGAACTAGCGCTTAACACGCCTGATCCCGCGTTGACTGTGGAAAGCGGCAGCATGTGCATTCCTTACGATGCCAACGATAACTTCTGGTTAAGCTTAAACCACCCGTTTGACCGAACCCTGAGTATAGGCGACATCATAATCGTTCAAGGCATAGACCCCAAAGACCTGAACACTAACTATCCAAACAGCGACATAATCGTCTTCCACAGCCCGTACTCAAGTGAATTAATTGTGCACCGCATAGTAGGCACAGAAGAAGTCAACGGCACCACATATTACCTCACTAAAGGTGACGGAAACGGAAACCCATGGCCACAAACCCCACAGACAGGCTTAGACCCATGGGACAGCAACAACCCTCCAGGAGTTCCCCAAAACATGGTAGTAGGCAAAGTGGTTATGCGTATTCCATGGTTTGGATGGATAACACTTTTCATGAGGAATAACCAGTGGGGTTTGCCATTGATTATTGCGCTTATAGTGTTGCTGGTGATTATCGAATTTATTATTCCTATGTTAAGAGAGAAGAAAAGACCTGAACAACAGAATGGAGTACAGTGACAGTCACAGATGTCTTTATAAAGTCTGCCTTTGATAAGGAATATTTAAGGGCGGTTAAAGCAGGAAGGGAAATGATTGCCAAAAGTTAAAGCTACAATAAGCATCGAAAACGTGGTCGCTTCTGCAACGCTGAACCAGAAAGTTGACTTGAACGCTGTGGTTAAGGGTTATCCAAGTGTTGAATATCGCCCTGAAACGTTTCCAGGACTAGTTTTTAGATTAAAACGTCCCAAAACTGCGACTTTAATTTTCAGTTCTGGAAAAATGGTTTGCACTGGCGCTAAATCAGAGAAGGAATCTCGCAGAGCTGTCATGAAAGTGGTTAAGGAACTTAAAAAAGGCGGCATAATAATCATCAGCAAACCAGAATTAAAAATACAAAACATTGTTGCCTCAGGCGGCTTAGGCGGCATGATTGACTTAGAAAAGGCAGCTTACACGCTTGACCACGCCATGTACGAACCTGAACAGTTCCCAGGCTTAATCTACAGGATGCAAGAGCCGAAAGTTGTGATTTTGCTTTTTGCAAGTGGAAAACTGGTTTGTACTGGAGCCAAAAAAGAACAGGACGTTTATGATGCTGTGGAAAAATTGCATACGCTACTTGAAGAAACCAGTCTAATATTCTACGATTAAAAATTTTAAATTTTCATTGTTTTTTGACTTGTTTTAGGATTGTTTTTAGGCTTTCTTGGTCTATGGCGCCTATTTCGTATAATGTGTTAGCTATTTCGCTTATTTTCAGTAACGCGTGAAGACTTATTTCGCTTTTTTTCAGCAGTTGTTTTCCGCCTTCTTCTCGGTCTAGGAAAGCGACGGCGTCTGTTACAACACCGCCTTCGGCTCTTACGGCTTCAGCGGCTTTTTTGAGGGTTAATCCAGTGGTGGCTAAATCGTCGATTAGTAGAACTTTGTCTCCTGATACAAGGATTCCTTCCACTCTTCTTTCTCTTCCGTGCAGTTTGATGCCTTTGCGCACGTAAAGGAAGGGTTTTTTGAGGTTGTATGCGATTTGGGATGCAAAGGGGATTCCGGCAATTGGTACTCCCGCTATTCTGTCGAAGTTTTTTAGTCCAATTTGGTTGGTTATGTATTCAGCGTAGAAGTCGCAGATTTCTCTGAAGGCATCTGGGAAGCTTGGGATTACTCTTAGGTCTATGTAGTAGGGGCTTGCTTTTCCGCTTGTTAGCTTGAATACTCCGAATTTTATTGCGTCAATTTTGAAGAGTATGTTTGCCATTTTGTCTTTCTTTTCTTGGATGGATTTGTCTGTTTTCAAGTTTTTTCACTTCCTTTTTGATACCTGGTAGATTTTGTTTTGTTCTGGAATCAAGCATGCAGTTCTTGGCAATTCCTTCTTTAATATTTCGGCGAACTGCGTTTGGCTTGCTGTTGATGCTGTGTGGTATGGTACTGCGACTTGTGGCTTAGTTAATCGTGCTATTTCGAAGCCTGTTTGCGGTGTGGAGCCTGGAGCTATGCCAACTGTGCAGAAGACTACGTCGAATTTTTCTCTTTGTCCTATGGCTGCTAGTTCTGGGAAGGGTAAGCTGTCTGCTGTATGGTAGACTTTGACTTGGTCTTCGCTGGTTATTATGTAGGTTACTGGTGCTTGTGCGTTATGGTTGCATTTTTCTGCTTTAACGGAGACTTCGCCGATTTTTATTTCTGCGCCTGGTTTGATTTCTTGGAGTTTTTCGGTGGGTATGGCGTGTTGGAGTTTTTTGGTTGAGGCTGAATCAGCGATTATTGTGCAGTTTGTTGCTTTTTGGATTTCTGTGATTAGTCTTGGGTCTAGGTGGTCGTAGTGTTCGTGTGTTATTAGGATTGCATCTATGTTTTGTAGGCTTTTGGGTTTGATTTCAACTGGGTCTATGGCAAGGGTTTTAGTGGGGGTTTTTAGGAGTATTCCAGCATACTGGTTGAACCATACGAAGAGTATGGCGTTTTTTTCCGGTGTTTTCTGGATGTACATTTGACTTGATTCCTCACAGGTTATTATATGATTGGCGTTTTAAAGAAGTTGCGTTACTCCATTGATGCGTCTATAGTGTGCGGAAAAACTGCCCACTCTAAATTTACTTGCTATAAAAGATAAAATATTTTGAGGCAAAAATTTTGGTTGGGTGTAAAATGTATGAAAAATAAGCAAAGTCTTTATTGACTAATTGTTCCGCTGTACAACATTACGGTTGAAGTTTGGTTTTGGGAATAAAGGTTATGTAGGTAATCATGCGGCAGGGCATAATGGGGGAGAAGACCTGTTATGGGGTCACTGAAAAGTTTAGCTCAAGGCTTTCTAGTCGCAACAGGGCTAATCTGGATATTCAACATAGCAGTGCTCATCAAAGGTGGCGATGCTTGGCTAGGCTTAATGTACATGCTCATCTTGCTGATTCCAGCATCCAGCATAACGTATCTTAAGCTGAAAAACACAAACCCTAAAATTGTGCCTGAGACTTCGGAAAAATGGCGGAATTTGCTGTTTTCTTTTCAAGGCGTTGCTTTGGCCTTTTGGATATTTGATATTGTAACAACATTTTACGCTATTAACGTTACAGGTTTGGCTATAGAGTTGAATCCGCTCGGTTGGCCGGTGGGCATTTTAGGCGCATTCGCATTTTACGGTCCAACCTTAATTTGCTCGTATGTTTTGCTGTTTAAAATTAAAGAAAGCATCTCCTTTTTCTCTGCCATACCGTTGACGCTGGTAACGCTTGGCATGGGCACGATGAATTTGGTTGCAGGAGCACAAAACTTCCAAGTATTCGTTGACACAGCTGCCATAGCAACTGGAATACGCTACGGATTGCTAGCGTTGGTTGTTTCGGTTAACTTGGCTGTTCCGTTAGCCTTAAAAAGAATGGTAAGTCAGCCTAAAGTCGTTTTGTCATGACGTATGCGTCTTCGCCGTCTGAGTAGTACCCGTTTAAGGTTCTGGTGATCTCAAAGCCTAGCTTCTTGTAGAGCAATATGCCTGCTTCGTTTGTCACCCTGACTTCTAGGAAGCATTGTTTAGCCTTGTAATATTGCATGCCTTCCAACGCCCTAGTAATTACTGCTTGTGCGATGCCCTTGCGCCTGTACTGTGGCAGAACTGCTATGGATACGACGTGCCCCTTTCTTATTAAGCCGCCGAAACCATAATTCGATAAGCCCACTTCAATGCGGCACATGATGTAACCCGCGATTTCTCCGTTTTCTTCTGCCACAATGAAGGTTTCTGGAAAACGCTGGTGCAAGTCCATAAAGAAAAAGTCAGTGTAGTTTTCTGGTAGGCAGACGCGGTTGATTTGTATTACGCTTTGTAAGTCGTCAGGGGCAAATTTGTGTAGCTTGAAGGTTTGTTGCATTATTTCGCCTTCTTAAACCAAATTTCACTGTTGTAACTTAAAGGTTGCGCTTTATGCTTCAACCAGTTGCATTTGGCTTGGAGTAGGCAGATTGTTTAAGTATTTGTTTCTTCTGGCGCCTTAAAGATGGGCAAAGTGTAGCTGCCCTGAGGCATCGCCCAAACTCTTGAGGCTGAACCAACAATTTTCAACGCTTCAGCTAAAGCGTCGTTTACGGCTCGTGCAGTTTTCAGCTTGAATATGCTGGTTGCATAGTAATCAGGCAGAGAAGAAACCAGTATGATCTGGTGGTTTTGCAGGGCTTTTAAGAGGTAATAGGCTTTGTGACCGCCCATAACAAAGTTGCGTTTAACTTCGTGCTCAACATTTTTTAAATCGCCCAAACGTGTCATCCAATCGTAGAACACTTGGTTCCCATGCCCTTCCGGACACTCGGCAACGAGGATTATTACGCCTCCGCGTTTAACTGCGTCCAAAGCGTTGTCCAGCGCTTTGTAAGCTTGGTACAGATTCATGTCCGCTGGATGCCCGCCTGCACTTACGACTAAGATGTCTGCTCGGCGGTCCACTGTTATGCGGTACATTTCGTCGACCAGTTTTACGGCTTCCATAAACGCCTGCTCTAAATCGCCAGCGAAGGCTTTTACGATTTCGCCTTTCTTGTTTTCTACAACGTTTACGATGAAGTCTACTTTGGCTAATCTTGCTGCCTCAGTCATGTCCCGATGCACTGGGTTATCCTCTAAAATTCCTGTTCGGGCGTTGGCGTGCAGTAGCATGGCGTGGTTGTGCTTGATGGTTTCTTCGCCGCTGACAGCGGGCAAAACGCTTTTTCTTCCACCGCCATAACCTGCATAATAGTGGAAGCCAACATCGCCCAAAAGCACTTTCACGTCTGCCTCAGCGAACACGCGATTAACGTACACTTTGTTGCCATGCGTCTTAGTCGTGCCCACGTACACTAAATCTTGCGCTCGGCAGTCATGGCTGATTGTCTTCACCCGTTTAAGCACTTCTAAACCAAGCAGTTCTGCGGCTTCTTCAGGTTTAACCGCTCTGTGGGTTCCGCAACCAAAAATAACCGTTACATTCTCGTCCTTTACGCCTGCAGCGTTCAATTCGGCTAGGACTGGCAGAAGCATCACTTCGCTTGGCGCTTTGCGGGTAGCATCATCAACAACTATGGCTACTTTGCTCTCTGGCTTGGCAATTTCAGATAGGCGTTTGGAGCCGATGGGTTCTTTTAATGCTCGCTCAACCTCAGCCTTGGCATCCACTGCGCCTTGGCGCTCTTTGGGCTCGATTGTGCCGAGGAGGTTTCGGGCTGGAACTCGAACGCACACGTCGGTTTTTCCGTAGGGAAGCCAAACATCAACCATGACAAGTCACATTAATTAAAATCTACACGACACAAGAAACTATTAAGCCTTATCAAAGTTGGTGAAGCTTAAAGCATATGCTTCTACCAATATTTTCAGAACAAATTTTAGTTACCGATAAGATAAGAAAAGTTTAATTCTATAATAAAACCTCTCACCATTATGCAAAAAAAAGAAAAAATTCCTGAAATGTTTAAAATTACAAAATTAAAAGTAATGTTGCTCGTTATTTTAGTACCTCTTTATGTTTTTTTTCTTTACTTAGATTATATTAATCTGATTAGTGAAAGAGTTTTTCTGTCCATCGTGTTTGCTATGAGTCTCACTTTAATAATAATAATATTGTACAGAGAAAGAATGGAAAGAAGGGAAAAAACGAAAATTCAGTGACATCGGCTTGGCTTTTTCGATGGGTGAAAATGAGAGAAAAAGACGGAAGAGACTTAATCTTCAAAATTAATGCTCCAACCATTGTAAAAAAAGGCGTTGAGTTTTTTGAATGCGGCTTTGGTTTTGATTAAGTAAAGTGTCTTTAGATATTTTGCTAAAAGTTTAATTCTATAAGCAAACCCCTTTGTAACTATGCAAAATCAAGAAAAAATCCAGAAAATGTATACAATAGAAAGAGTATTGTTACTTATCACTGTACTAATTTTTTTTGGTTTTATTATTTACTTACGATTTAGTAATCAGATTAGTGGTGAAGTTTATTCGGATAGCTTCATAGCTGTTCTTGGCACAGGATTACTGATAGGAATATTATTGCGCCGGAAAGCAAAAAACAAAAGCAAGCAAACAAGTGCATTAGAGAAATCGATTCAAAAAGATGGTTTATGCTGCTTTAGGTTTAGCTTTCTCCACCGCACTGCTTAAACTTGTCATTTCTGTATTCGCTTTTCTAATCAGGTCAGCAATCGTGTCTTTGGTCGGTATAGCAGCGCCAACAGATAGTGCAACAGCTTTTTGGTGTGCACTCTGCAATAATAGCGTAATCGTTTCTTTGGTTGGGTAAGCAATGCCAAGTGCTAGGGCAAAGGCTTCTGAGTTGCTTTGCTCAAGGCTCTTCTTTGTCGCTTCAATGTCAACTTTAAGCTGGGCGCCAACAATCATTAAGCCATTATCCAAAACAGCCCGCATTGACAAGCCTAACTCAACCGCTTTAATGCCCAGTTTTGAGAGGACACCAGCAAGGCGCTCGTTGATAACTTCACCCTTACGAACAACAAGCGTGTCTTTGCTAACCCAAACGCTGCCAGACTCAATCCTTGTGGGCAAGCCAGCAGCATTTAGCTGGCTGATGATTGGACCTGGGGCTTGACCCGTGTTACCTGCTGGAACAACCACGTCGATGGCGGCAAAGTCGCCTGACTTAGCGGTTGTTCTTACTTTGCCGCGTTCCAACAACAGCGCCAGTTTAAACGGGTTTAAATCTGTAAACAAGTAAACGTTTGACCCGTCCAAGTATACCTCAAGCTTCTTTAAATCTTCCTGATTCATCTCTTCAATAGCTAGCTTCATCAACGTGTTCTTTAAAACTCTAAAGTGAACTTTGCCAACCATACTTTTCTTGAGTTCTTGAAGTTGGGAAGCACGGACCTTCTTCAAGCTAGCAATGCCGATGGACTTGTATCCTTTTAGTATGTCTTTGATTGCTTCTACTTCGCTTGATTTTTCCTCTAATACTTGTTGGGATGGCATGATTTTTCTCTCTGTTAAGGTTTAATTTTTACTGGCTCACCCATAGATGTCTTAATGAAAGCGTACTTTACGTTTTTCAAGCCACGCTTTAATTTTCCATCTAAAACACGAAGAACAGTCATAATGTTCTCGACAAGTTCTTCATCCTTCATCTGTTGAGAGCCAACTGAAACTTGAATGATTGGTTGGTTGCGCATTCTCACAACCACAGTCTTGCGATGCTTGTTTATTATAGCTGCAATGTCAGCGTTAGGTGTAACTGGAATAGGCATTTTTCCCCTTGGACCCAAAACTGGACCGAGAATTCTACCTACAAGCGACATTAAGGGAGCTTCTGAAATGAAAACGTCATAATCGCCTGCGAGCTTGCGTAGTTCTTTCTTTTTGCCGCCTAACGCTTCTAGGTCAGCTCGTTCAATAACGTGATCAGCTTGCGCGTTTCGTGCTTTAAACGCAAATTCTCCAGAAGCAATAACGCAAATCTTGTTCGGTTTACCAGTTGCGTGAGGAAGCTCAACAACCTCTTGGATTTTACCTTCTGGCGCCTTCATATCGATCTCTGTAATATCCAAGATCAAATCTACTGTCTGGTTGAATTTTTTTTCGCCAGACTTCGCCTTTGCCTGTTTAACTGCTTCTGATATTCTCTTGTTGTCTAGGGGCATTTTTAAGCCTCGTGCCAATGAGGGATTGGAAACCCATTATAAAAATATTCGCTTATCATTATTCGCTACCAAATAGTTGTTCGTAGTTGCCAGCATCAATTTCCTTTTGCACTTCTCGAGGGTCTTTGCCTTCAACTGTTACTCCTAAGCTAACGCAGGTTCCAAGCATCTCTTTCGTTGCCTTCTTCAGCGTTGGCGCTAAAAGTTCATGCCGCTTAATTTTCGCGATTCGCACCATCTGCTCCATAGACAAGTTGCCTACTTTAACAGTGTTAGGTGTTCCTGAACCCTTTTCAATTTTCAACTCTGCAACGATTAATGCGGAAGCGGTTGGAGTGCCAACGGACACATCGAAGGTTTTGTCCTCAGTATCAACGCTGATTTTCACTGGAACTTTCATTCCAGCATAGTCTTTTGTAAGCTCGTTAATCTTGTCGACGACAGCCATGGTGTTGATGCCTAATGGACCAAGAGCAGGACCTAACGGTGGACCTGCATTGGCTTGTCCGCCATTTACGAGCAATTCTACAACTTTTTTCTCGCCCATATTGTTTCACCAGTTTTATTTTTTTGCTTTTTCCACTAGTTTTACATAGTCTGAGTGTACTGTGATTGGCAAAGTGAATGTTGCCTCAAGCAATTCGAGGGTAACTTCGCCTTTTGACTTGTCAAGTCTTGTGATTTTGGCTCGCATGCCTTTGAACGGTCCACCAGTAATTTCGACAACGTCATCCTCATTTAGGTCTTCTATGACTGGTTTTCTGACAATATACCGTTCTATTTCGATGAAGCTTACGAGTCCAGGGATTCTTGAGCGCACGTGTCTCAAGCCTGAGATGGCTTCTTCCACCAAGTGTGGTCCATCAGCTTCAACAAACACGTATCCTTTTAGTGTATCTGGTACAAGAAGAGCTTTGATGGGAATATGGTGCATTTCAACTTTTGAAGCTATCAATCGTGCTACGTTACGTTCTTGTCCTGTTGTGGTTTTGACAACGAAAATTTTTGCTTGCGTTTGCTCTTCTTTTTTCTCCATAAATTTTCATTCCTAAGATTATCCAGTTCCAGTTGCGCCGCTTATCGCGTAAGTTAAGAGTTTAATTACGAAACCGATTAAACCAATTGCTCCTATGCCTAGGAGGCTGATTTTTATTGATAGCCAAAGCTCGTCTCTTCCCGGTTTTGTAGCTAATTTTAAGGTTCTTGATGCCTGCGTTAGCCAAGATTTTATTCCCATATTTATCGCACACTCAAGATTTCATTTATGAATAATAAACATTACTGTAACTTAGAGTTTAAAAACTACTTTATCAAGACTTTTAAAGTTTCTTGTCTAGGCTGGTTAAACTTTCTTGAAAGGCAACCCAACATCCTGCAGCGCCGATAACAGTTTTGGCTTGTCTTGGCTTCTGATTCCTTTCCAATCAAGAATCGCCAACGAAACTTTCTCCAAAGTTTTCTCGATGCATTGCGATAATATTTCAGAATCAATAATGGAAACAGCGTATTTGGGAATTATGTGGCCAAAAACGGCTTCGCCAGCCAAAGCCATACGCGTGAACTTTTGGTTGTAATGCGTTCCGCCTATGCCAAGAGCCGCTGAATTAGCGGATTTCGAGAAATTGACGATTGCAGACACTGCGGAGTTGGCAACGGCCATTGCAGCTTTGGAATCGCTCCATTGTGCTGGGGAGCTGCCTAACTCAACAAACATCGCTGGCACATTCAAGCTTGGACCATGATGAGTGCATTCGTATGACACTTCGTAATCAAGTTGCAGTTGCTCTTTGTAGTGCAAGAGCGCTTTTAATGCGTCACGCATGGCTGTTGCAGGGGAAACTGAGATTTTTCTGGGCAATCCGCCTAGTTCTGCATTGCCAAGGTTTCCTGGCGTGTGGACGGATAGGGTGGGTTTGCCGCTTGCGCTACTGTGTCTGGAGATGAAGACGATTAGTTTTGCGTCTGGAAAGCTTTCTGGTATGTCTTGTGCTTTAACAGATTCTTCACTTAAAGTCGCAAGGGTTACGTTTTTGCCGTTTAAGTCAGCGGTGTAAATGGGATTTTGTTGAAAAGTTTGTGTGGTCTTGTTGAAGGGGAAGTGGTTGAGGATTTGCTGTTTGATGTTTAGGCTTGCAGTGTCCTTGTTTGAGGCTACAATAAGAATCATGCTAAAGTTCTCTTCAAAGTTAAAGTATATTGTTTTGAGTGAAAAGGCTTTCCATAAAGCTTATAATTGCTGGCTTGGTCAGCGTTACTGGAAGGCAAAGTAAAGATGCATTTGATTAATTTCAAAGAGTTATCTGGTCAAGAGCTTAATGCGCTAGTTGATTTAGGCGTTGAAGTTAAGCATAACCCTAAAAAATACCGTAAAGCGTTTGAGGGTAAGTCGGCTGCGTTGATTTTTCAGAAAACTTCCACTCGCACAAGGGTTGCTTTTGAAGTGGCGATGACACAGCTTGG
>Ga0208563_1001860_pt1 | contig 13236 bp, 10 predicted proteins | sample June2015DPH_17_1_2_FD_184717 | JGI IMG/M metagenome (GOLD analysis project Ga0208563, IMG submission 184717) | Peatland microbial communities from SPRUCE experiment site at the Marcell Experimental Forest, Minnesota, USA - June2015DPH_17_150... | ecosystem: Environmental > Terrestrial > Soil >... | reverse complement strand
CGCGAGCCTCGACCTCGCGCGTGCGGAGGCGCTTCAAGTGTTCGCGAAGGGCCTCGCGAATCAGAGCAGAACGGTTTACTCGCGCCTGTTTGGCAGCTCCATTCGCGGCCCGAAGCAATTCCGAATCCAACACGACTTGGATGGTTTCCATACTGTGGAGTATACTCCACAGTCGGGTCAACAGTCAATTCGACGTTCGGCCGGTAGGGTAACTTCTTTTGTGTAGATTTGGATTGTGAAGAAGAAAAGAGGGTGTACTTTTTCGGGAGCGACAAAACTCTACGAAGGAGGTACACCCTCATGCGAGAACTGGAAGTCCTCGACGGAGGCCATCTTAAACTTTCTTGGAAAGATAGGAAAGAGTTCTTTGAAGAGGAACTGGGAGAGCAAGTGCGGGGTGAAGTGAAGCGGTTATTGGATGAGGCGTTAGAGGCGGAGCGCACCGACTGGTTAGGGGTAGGTCGATACGTGCGCGACGAGGCCGAGCGGCGGGATTATCGCAACGGCTATTACCGACGGGACCTGGGCACGCAGTTGGGATTACTGCGCCGGTTGCGGGTGCCGCGCACGCGGCGGGGGTGTCGGAGCGAGTTATTGCCGCGCTACCAGCGGCGGCAGGAAGCGGTGCACGGTCTGGTGCGGGAGGCCTTTCTGCGCGGGGTTTCGACCCGGCAAGTGGGAGAAGTTCTGGAGCCGGTGTTGGGGGAAAGCTACTCCGCCCAGACGGTGTCGCGGAACGCGCGGGCATGGCCGCAACTGGCAAGGGCAGACCCTGCGCTTCGGGGGCTTCCGTCGCCCGGCGTGTTGCGCCGGGCGGCTCTGACGCGGGACCTATCTGCAGCCTGATAGGCCGGACACGGTAATGCGGAACGATGGAGTGTGGAAATAATTCGGCAACAACGTAGTGGACGAACCGGAGACAGAGTAGCACGTGTCGGCGCCGGTCCGTTTGGCGCACAAGCTGACTTTCGAGCCGGAAACGTGAGCGCGTGCTGGGTATGTGCCGTCGCCATTGATCGCGTTGTACAAGTCGCTGGCCAAGCTGTCGCTGGTGCTTCCCTCGCCGTAGTCCACCGTCTTGGTCACACCGTTGACGATAATGCTGACGGTCCCTCCGTCGTAGAGATAGAGGGCGCAGCCTCCGCCGGGATTCTGGCTCCGGCATATGGATTTTTCGGTTCCACTGATGCTTCCATATCCTGTTCCCGGGCACGCGTTCGGCCCTGCATATAGGGAGTTGTAAGCGTTGGCGCGGCCGCCCGTGATCGTCTTGCCCGTGAGGGCCGATGTTTTGACCACGTCATTCAGAATGTTCGGCACCAGCCAGTCGGTGTCGCCTGCGCACACTGAGAGCGACAAAGCTCCAGTCCCGGCAACAAAGGGAGCGGCCGCGGACGTGCCGCTGAAGTAAACGTAGAAGCTGCCGAGCTGTGTCGTGTACTCGTACACTCCCGGTGCCCCGAGGTGCACGCTGTTTGGCCCGTAATTGGAGCTGAAGGGGTCAGGGGGGTTGAGTGCCCCACTTGCCAGGTAGTCGCGGTTGTCGAACGCCGCGACGGCCACGGCGTTCGGGGCACTGTAGCTGGCGCGGTAAAATGGAGTGGTGTCGTTGTTCGAACCGTTGTTGCCGGCTGAGGCTACGAACAGCATGTCGGCGGTGTACGTGTTGTCGATCTCGTCCAGAAGCGCCTGGGAAAACCCAGCGCTGCCCACCGTCCGCGCGACGTCAATGTCGGCGGTAACCCGAGCCTGCTGAATGTCCGCCGCAGTCCTGGCCTGCCCCTGAGCGTCGTTCGCCGCCGCTTCTTGGAACTTGATGAGGACCTCATTTGCGGCCGCATCGTGGCCTTGGTAGGACTGGATGGCTGTCTGGGCCGAGCCCAGCGTTGTTATCGTACTAATCATAATCACAAAGGTAAATATTCGCGGGAAAACTATGGTATTCAACTTCATGGTGGGACCCCCTTCGGTTGACGAGAATCGAATGCGTCCTCATCAACTACTCTTTGGTTATTTAATCAAGAGTGCCCTTTACTTTTTCTTTTTCAAGCCTAAAATTTGTTGGTGGTTGGTTGGCAGTTCTGGCTGTTCGGCCGGCGCGGAGGTCAGAAATGAGGAGCGTACTTGGTCTCGCAGCCCTTGCCGCCTTGGCAATGCTCAGCTGCGGAGGAGGCACGAGCAGTAGCCCGCCCTGCTTCACACCTCAACCCGGCTCCATCTATTTCAACCGCGACGCGGTCTTCGTAGCCAATACTGGGTCGAGCAGCATCTCGGCGTTTCAGACGATCGACTTCACACCTGGCTACACCGGGGGTGGGGTCTGCGGATCGCCCTTCCCGATGAATGCGCCGCCGACAGCGCTGGGCGGCGGAGCACTGTCGGACATGGGCCTGGTCGTCGTCAGTCAGGCTCAAAAGTCCATTTCCTTGTACCCCGTGAACATTTTGACCAGCGTGCTCAGCGCGCCGCTCTTCACGATCACTACCCGTTACACACCCGTGGCGGTGGCCTCAGTGGGGGCGTTTTTCTACGTGGCAAACGCCGAGGGGAGCGTCTCCGCCTTTCGGGCTTCCGCGAACGGAACGGTGACCGAGCTTGCGGGCTCCCCGTTTCCCGCGGGTTCCGGCCCGGTGGCCATCGTCGCCGCCGATCAGTCATATCCTCTGCCGAATCTTCTATATGTCGCCAACTCCCAATCGAACAACATTTCCGCGTACAGCCTGGACCCGAACACTTTCGAGCCGATACCCGTGGCCGCCTCGCCCTACGCGGCCGGCGAGGGGCCGGCGTCGATTGTGATAGCCCCCGCTATGCTACCAAACCCGTTTGGCCCCCGTTTGGTGATGGTTGCCAACAAGCTTTCGAACAATGTTTCCGTCTTCTCGTCCGCTGGCGACGGAAGCCTCACTCCCGTGCCGGGCTCTCCTTTCCCGGCGGGCGCCCCACCGTCCTCAGTCGGCATCGCGACCAATCTGTTGCCCTTGAAATTCGCTTACGTGACCATTCCCGGGTCGAACGAAATCGCGGGATATAGCATTGATGGGACCAGTGGCGCACTGACGCCGCTGGCAGGTTCTCCGTTTCCAGCGGGAGTGGGACCTTTGTCGGCGGTCGTGGCCGATGGGTACCTTTTTGCCGCTAACAATGGCTCCAACGACTTGTCGGTATATTCAATCGACCAGAGCAGCGGCGCGTTGACGCCCGTAGCCGGCTCGCCATTCCCGGTCGGGCAGTCGCCCACCGCCGTCCTGTATTTCCAGGTGCCGCAATAATAGCTCGCACACGACCCCACTTGCCGTCGCAGTCTCCCCTGCGGGTTGCGACGTTCGCCCCAGGGCCGCCTCCGCGCACTGTTCGCGGACTGGCGATAGCGGGTAGCCCAGAGCGTCCTTGTTCAGGGACTCTGCGGCTTGCGCGTGCGGAAATGGCGCGGATCATCCGCTTTCATGCCCCGCTTGCGCCGCCCGGGATTGCAAAGGCAGGAGTCAGAATGGAGAGCTCGATCAAAAGCCGCAGAGTTTCAAAAAGCGAAACTCTGCGCTGCTTTACTTTGTTTTTTGTCAAGCCTAAAATTTGGGAGTGTGGGCGCCGGGTCTCGCGCGGCCACCCGGCCTGGAGGTGCGGGATGAAGACAAGGCTCAGTCTCTCGGTCCTTGCGGCCCTCATGGCGTTCGGCTGCGGAGGGCCTGCGAGCAATAACCCGCCCTGCTTCACATGTCCACCTGGCGCGGCGTGCCTCGACCGCGACGCGATTTTCGTGGCCAATACAGGGTCGAGCAGCATCTCGGCGCTTCAGCCTGTCGACTTTGAACCCGGCTACACCGGGGGTGGGGTTTGCGGGTCGCCATTCCCCATGAATGCGCCGCCGACAGCGCTGGGCGGGGGAATGGGCTTCGGCTGGCTCCTCGTCCTCAGCCAGCCCCAGAAATCCGTCTCTATCTACTCGGTCGACTTGGTAACAAGCGTGCTCACCGGGCCCCTCTGCACAATTACTACGCGTTATACGCCCGTGGCAGTGGCCGGGACGGGGGGCTTTTTCTACGTGGCAAACGCTGAGGGGAGCATCTCTGCCTATGCGGTTTCAGGCAGTGGAACGATTGCCACCGAGCTTGCGGGATCCCCGTTTCCCGCAGGTTCCGGGCCGGTGGGCATCGCCCTCGCCGGTACGCCGGGGCTTCTCTACGTGGCCAACTCGCAGTCGAACAACGTTTCGGGCTACAGCCTCGACGGGAACACTGGCGTGCCCACACCCTTGGCGGGCTCGCCCTATCCGGCCGGTCAGGGGCCGGCCTCGATTGTGCTAGCGCCAGTTCCGCTCCCTAACTTTCTCGGCCCTCGCTTGGTGATGGTCGCCAACAAGCTTTCGAACAACGTTTCCGTTTTCTCGGTGGCTGGCGACGGAAGCCTTAGTCCCGTGCCCGGATCTCCGTTCCCGGTGGGCAGCTCGCCATCTTCGGTGGCCATGGAGACCAATCTGATCCCCCTGAAGTTCGCTTACGTGACCATCCCCGCGTCAAACGAAGTCGAGGGATACAGCATTGACGGGACCAGTGGCGCGCTGACGCCGCTGGCAGGTTCCCCTCTTCCGACGGGAGTGGAGCCTTTCTCGGCGGCGGTCGGCGGATGGCTCTACGTCGCCAATGCCGGCTCCAACAGCTTGTCCGTGTATTCAATCGACCAGAGCAGCGGCGCGTTGACGCCCGTAGCCGGCTCGCCGTTCGCCGTCGGGCAGTCCCCCACGGCCGTCGTGTATTACCAAGTCCCGCAATAGCTCGCGTATGGCCGGACTTGCTGTCCCAGGGTCCGTCGCGGGTGGCGCCGCTCGCGCCAGGGCCGCTTCCGCGCACTGTTCGCGGACTGGCGATAGCGGCGCCGGAGCGGCTTGCACGTGTGGAAACGGCGCGGATCATCCGCTTTCATGCCCCGCTTGCGCCGCCCGGGATTGCAAAGGCAGGAGTCAGAATGGAGAGCTCGATCAAAAGCCGCACAGTTTCAAGAATGGAGACTCTGCGTTGCTTTACTTGTTTGTTGTGAAGCCTGACATTTGATGGTGATTGGTACGGAGCCTTGCCTGCTGGCCGCCGCGGAGGTTGGAAATGAGGCGCATACTCGGCGTCGCAAGTCTTGCCGCTTTGGCGATGCTCGGCTGCGGAGGGCCTGCGAGCAATAACTCCGCATCCTGCTTCACACCCCAACCCGGCTCCATCTACTTCAACCGCGACGCGGTCTTCGGAGCCAATACTGGGTCGAGCAGCATCTCGGCATTTCAGACGATCGACTTCACACCCGGCTACACCGGGGGTGGGGTCTGCGGATCGCCGTTCCCGATGAATGCGCCGCCTACGGCGCTGGGCGGCGGAGCACTGTCGGACAGCCTAGTCGTCGTCAGTCAGCCTCAAAAGTCCATCTCCTTGTACCCTGTGAATATCTTAACCAGCGTGCTCAGCGCGCCGCTCTTCACGATCGCTACCCGTTACACGCCCGTGGCGGCGTCCTCGAAGTGCAGATGGACCACTACAACGAGGCGGACGCCGATCTCGCGTCTCCTCTGTGCGACGGTGTAAGCCATCAAGCCGTACAGCCCGATGGCCGCCAGCAGCGTGGCCAGGAAGCCGAAGACCGTAGACAAGCTGGCGATCATGCGTTCGGTGGTGAGCGAGTTACTGATCTGCACATTCATAGTCCGCATATCGTAGATGGGCAGGGTTGCATCGAGGTCCCGAACTCGAGCGCGCCCGCTGGTCATCACTCGCCTTGGATCGAGGGTCGTTCGCACGTAAACCGTCATGTCGCCGGCGAAGTGAGTCCCGAGATACGGAATATACGCCTGCTCCGGGATTTCGTCGCGCAGATTCGTGTACTTGATGTCCTTTACCATCCCGATGATCTCCATGTCGGTTGCTGGAGATCTTCGATATGCGGCACGCCTGCTCGCCGCGGCGACCTAATGGACCCGGACATTTGATGTGCTAATAACAGGACACTATTTCCCTGTCGACACGGCGCCCTTCTTGTTAGGCCTTAAGCTGTTTGTAAGCGGTTACGCTTTTCTGAGAAGCTCGGAGTACCTAGATCTCAGGCGGTCAACTCAAGAGCTTCTTGTTTGACTTCGTCGTAGCGCTTCATCACAGCCTCCTGGCTATTAGCTCTACGCGAGTTTTGCCTTAAAGCGGACAGATGTCGCCGCGGCGACCTAATGGACCCAGACATTTGATGTGCTAACAAAGGACCCTATTTTTCTCTTGACAAGGCACCCTTCTTGGGTTAAACCTTAAGGCGTTTGTAAGCGGTTACATTTCTTTCCGAAGCTCGGACTACCTAACCTCAGGCGGTCAACCCAAGAGCTTCTTGTCCAACTCCGTCGGGTCTGGTCAAAGCTCGAAAGCAAAGGATAGCAAGAAGCGCACAGCCTTATCTGACCTCGCCAGTGAGCATCCGGCGTTGCGGAGGGGGCTGTGCGGGATTTTCCTTTTCAGGAGGGATGATAATGAAGATCCGTCATGGGGGTGCACGCGCACTGGCGCGTGCAGCTACAATTCTGCTGCTAGTGCTTTTCTGGGCTGGCACAGGCCATGCTCAGTCTCCTTATTCGAGCAACGTGGAAGGTGCGGTACAGGATCCCAGCGGGGCAGCGGTTCCGAATGCCACAGTGGGACTCTCGAACCGCGCCACTCAGGTTGCAGCCCATACAACAACGGACAGCGCGGGGAACTACCGCTTTGTGAGTCTCGGCCTGGTCCCTATGAAATCACCGCCGAAGCGCCCGGCTTCACAAAGACGGTTATCACCATCGCGCTAGAAACGAACCAAACTTTGAACATGCCTATTACCCTCACGGTAAAGGCAGTAACCCAGACTGTCGAAGTAACCGGGGCGGCGCCTGTCTTGAACACGGCAGAGACCCGCAACCAAATGACGCTCGGGACGGGAGCACTCTCGGACCTCCCGATGGCCGGGCGTAGCATGATCAGCTTGGTGGTCATGGCTCCCGGCGTTTCCGGAGTGGGAACGATGGGCGGGGGCGTCCCCGGAGCTGGTGGCACGCCGGGTTCCGGGGTGGACAACTACTCCACCGAAACACAGGTCGATGTCAGTGCCAACGGCCAAGGCACGATGTCCAACCTGTTTATTGTGGACGGGCTCGACGTGACGAGCGGAATTCGGCAGGGGGTTTTGAACCTCACGCCCAATCCCGACTCGGTTCAGGAAGCGAGCATTCAAGTCAACACTTTTGCTGTCGATTATGGCGCCGCCAGTTCCATCCAGATGGCGTTTACCACCAAGTCCGGTGGCGATCAGTTCCACGGGGTTGCCAGCGACTACTTCACCTACCAAGGGATGTTCGCGGGCACCGAGTTCACCCATAGCTACAACCCCTTCCATTCCAACAATTTCTCAGGGGCCGTAGGCGGTCCGGTCATCCCTCATAAGTAGTTTTTCTTCTTTTTCTCGATCGAACCGTTGCGCTCATCGGCTGCCGCCCCAGCCACGGAAACGTATATAGATCCTGCGTTCACGTCGTGGGCTACGACGAATTACCCGAATAACCTTGGCCCCAAGATAATGGCCAAGTATCTGCCCACAAATCTGGTCTTCACCGGCATCGCGAGTCATGGTCATGCGTCGGATCTTTTCCCAACGACGTGCGGGACATCCCTGAGCAACAACCTGCCCTGCAACACGCCGATGGAGGATACCGGCGTGCTGGCCTCCACCAATTTCCGCAATGGAACGCAGTGGTTCGTCCGTATTGACAAGTATTTCGCCAAGGACAGGATTTACGGCAGTTTCACCCGCACAACTCTCGGCACCGGCGGGGGCGTGGCCATTCCACAATTTGCCACCACGAACGACAATTGGCAGCGCGCCGAACAGTTCAACTGGACGCACACCTTCTCTCCGACCACACTTAACGAAGCGGTCTTCGGCGGGAATCGTGTGGAGGGCTACGACGACCAGACGGGCGATTTCAGCGTGCCCCTGATCTCAATCTCGGGAATAAGCGCCATGGGGCAGGGTGGTCAAACCTACGGCGTCGGTTTTGCCAAGGGGGACTTCATCCAACACAACTACCACTGGCGCGACGTCCTCACCCACATTCGGGGCACGCACACCCTGAAGTTTGGCTATACCGGCTGGTTCGGAGACGATGTGGAGCCGTTCCAGGGACCCCACTCACAGCCCGCCTTCGTTTTCCCCGACCTGTTGACATTTGCTCAAGATGCGCCGCGCTCAGAGAGCGGCGTCATGTACGACCCGACGACGGGCCAACCGGTGTTGTGGGAATGGAACGCCGCCTCGAAAACTTGGGGATTGTTCGCCGAAGATAACTGGAAGGTGAGGCACAACGTCACCTTGAATTACGGCCTGCGCTGGGATGATGACGGCAATCCCTACCAGCGGAGTGCCAGCACCGTCTTCGGAAACTTCTACTTGGGTACAGGCACCACGTTTCAGGAGCAGGTCGCCAATGGCTTCGCCAAGGCGAGCCACCACGCCCTCAATCATTCCGTATCCGACCTCATGAATCCCCGCGTCGGTATCGCCTGGGACCCCACGGGCAAAGGCGACTGGTCGGTACGAGGCGGATTTGGCATCTTTCACAACTGGCTGACGCAGGCCAACGTTCAAGAAGAATTCCGCGGGAGCCCTCCGGGCCCGATCGTACCTACCTTCTTCGCCGCCGGAACCGGGACACATCCCCTCTACCCGGTTGTCGGGAGCGGCAGCTCGACGCCTCCCTTCGGCTTTACCTATCCTAGCCTACCGCCGAACGGGCTCGACGCGGCGGGCGGCGAACTGGGCTCACAGATCCAGATTGGCGCCATCAACCCGAACTTGTTATCCCCCGTGGCCTACATTTTTGCCGGGACTCTGGAGCGCAAGATCGGGTCCAGGTATACGGCCAGCGTCGGATATAGTGGGTCCAAGAGTAACAATCTCTTGAGTAATGGCAACGCCGCGGGCCTGGTCCAATACGGAGTCGACATCAACGCCATGCCCATGGATCTAATCACCCACAACAGCTTGATCCCGACCCGGTACAACCCCAGCTTCGGGGAGATCATTTACTCGGATTTCAATCGCCATGCCAATTACAACGGCGTGTTTTTTGATTTCAAGGGCCGGTTTAAGCGCGGGTTCTTTGACGCTTCCTACACGCACTCCCAATCCAAGGACGATGCGGGCACCTACCCTGACACCACGCTTAATCCGCAGACTTACTACGGGCTCTCTGAGTGGGATGTGCCGAACCGCTTCTCGCTGACCCTCAACTATTCGCTTCCCGGCCTGAATCACGGGAAGGGAGCGGCGGGCCGTCTGACGGGTGGATGGGGAATAAGCGGCACCAGCATCTACCAAACCGGTTATCCCTTCGTCGTGTCTACTCGCGGCCCGTTCAAGCCTGCGTGCGCGGCGCCGGACCCGACTTGCATCAACCCCGCTAGCAAATACATTGGCTATGCTACGGGGAGCGGTGATTACAACGCCGACGGAGACTACGGACAGGAGTCCGGCGTCGGAGCTTCCGTCTCCATAGATTATCCAGACGCCCACAGTTATACGCAGGCGACGTCCCGGCAAGATTTTCTGAATGGAACGGTGTTCACGCCTGGACAGTTCACGCCTCCTGCCACCTTTGGCGCTGAGGGCAACGAGACACCAAACCCCTTCCGTTTGCCTAACTTTGCGGAGACGGATGCGGCTGTGTACAAGGACACGCTCATTACAGAGAAGGTCAACTTGCAGTTCCGGTTTGAATTCTACAATCTCTTCAACCGGGCAAATCTCGGCAATTTTGACTCCAACACGTTGGATGCCACGTTCGGGAAAGCACTGGGACAACAGCTCCCGAGATGGTGGCAGATTGGCGCCAAGATAACGTTTTAGCAAATCGTTAGGGAAGAACCGTAGCTCAGGTTGAGGGATAAAGACCCGAGCTACACGCCGTCCGGGGGGGGCTTGAGCCGTGCAGGCAAAAGCCCCCCTGGACGGAGATCATACTTCCCGACAGCGCAATTAGCTCAAAGCCTGGCCATGACGCTCGCCCGAATTTCTCACCACGGACGAGGAAGGGCGAGGCTTGAGCCCCGCCCTTCCGACCGCCGGGAAAAAGGCGTGCGGTGGTGAGAAATCCAGACTCGTTCCCGCCCCACCCTAACACCGCCGGGTCGCGAAAGGGGGTATACTTGGCGTTGCCGGTGGCCAGCGGGGCTCCGGCCGAGGTGGCAGTGCGAGCCAGAGCGAAACCACTTGAAGCATCTGTTTCAGCGCGCGAGCCCCTTCTATCTCCGCGGCGGAAGCGCGTGACGGCCTCGGCCGAAGTCCGTCCCCTCGTGCGATTGAGGGTTTCCGCCGGGTTTCTTTCCGTCGCCTTTTGGTTCTCGCTTGCCGCGCTCACTGGCGCGCAAACCAGCCCACCTCCCACTCCGCAGTCCGTCGTGCAGGCGCTCGAGTCCCACGACATTGCACTGGCTCTGCGCTTGGCCCGGGATTTTGCTCGCGCCCATCCCACCGACCCACGCGCCTGGACGTTACAAGGGATTGCCCTCCAGGGCCTGGAGCGGCCCCAGGAAAGCCTGGCGGCCTTCGAGCACGCGCTCCAAATCGATCCGAACAACGTCGCCGCGCTGGAGGGCGCCGCACAGCTTGAATTCCAAGCCGGCAGTCCCAAGGCGCTGCCTTTCCTGGAGAAGCTGCTTCGCTTGAACCCCCAGGACCAGACGTCCCACGCGATGATGGCGGCACTCGCCTTCAAACGAAAAGACTGCACCACCACCGTTGCGCACTACCAAAAGAGTCCTCAGGTGGTGGCGAATAATGTTCCGGCTCTCTCGCAATACGGTGCCTGCCTGGTTCATTTGGATCGCGCTGCGGACGCGCTTCCGGTCTTTCAGCGGATTGCTGAACTTCAACCCCAGGATCCGGAGGCGCTTTATGACCTCGGGCTCGCCCAGTACGGCGCCCACCGCTACGCGGATGCCATTCGCACCCTGCTGCCCCTCACCGAAAGCGGTCCGGAAAGGCAAAGGGTGGCGGCCTTGAATCTGATCGCTACGGTCTACGAAGCCGATCAGCAGACGCCCCTGGCGCTCGCGGCCTTGCAGAAGGCTATTGCGCTTGCCCCCGGCGACATTGACAATTATCTTGACTTGGCCACCCTCAGCTTGGATCACGGGGCCTTCAAGGTGGGCGTGGGTGTGGTCAACGCCGGACTGCAGGCCGTGCCCGATTCCGCCCCTCTCTATCTCGAGCGCGGCGTCCTCGAGGTGCAGATGGACCACTACAACGAGGCGGACGCCGATTTCCAGAAAGCCCCAGCCTTGAACCCCCTCCAGAATGACAGCTCCGTGGCCCTGGGCATCTCACTGCTCCAGGAAAACAAACTGGACGAGTCCGTTCGGGTTGTGAAGCAGCGTCTCGCGAAGGCGCCCGACGATCCCATCCTCAACTATCTTCTCGCTGAACTCCTCATCCGCAAGGGCGTCCAACCCGGCACGCCCTCCTTTCAGGAGGCAGAGGCGGCTGCACAGCGTGCCGTGCGCAGCAAGCCGGATTTTGTCCTTGCCGAAGATGTCCTCACCGAGCTTTACCTGCGTTCAGGAAGGACGGCTCTTGCGGAGGCAACCTCACGCCGTGCGTTAAAGTCCGATCCCAACGATCAGTCCGCCCTCTACCACCTGATCGTCTGCCTCCGTAAGAAAGGTGATCTGTCGGAATTGCCCCAGCTCGTGCAAAGGCTGGCGGAGGCCAGCGCGCGGTTACGAGAGCAGGAAGAGGCGCTGAACCGCTTCAAGCTGGTTGAAGAAAAGGGCGGCCGAAATTCCCAGACGAGGGGAATGCCGTGAAACAATGGGGAGCCCGAAGTCTGGGCGTCTGCCTTGTGGCTGCTATCACCGCAGTAGTTCTGGGGCGGGGCGCCGTGCAGCACGGCTCAAGCAGGGCAGGTTTGGCGATTGCGCAGCAACGGGCAAGTGCGCACGCCATGGGTTCTTCTCCATCGTCCAACCCTGACGGTCCGGAGCTGGCTGCGATTACGGTCGACTACCCAGAGGAAGGATCGATCTTCCCGCCGGAGATCACACCCCCAACATTCCTCTGGCGTGAGGCTTCGAACAGCGCTTCCGTGTGGACGATCGATGTGGCGTTCACCGACGGCTCGGTCGGGATTCGGGTGAAATCGGCGGGCGAGCGGTTGCGCATCGGCGATATCGACCCGCGTTGTATTTCCGCAAGCAACGAGCTGCCCAAGCTGACACCCCAGCAGGCCGCAGCGCGCACCTGGATACCGGATGTGGCGACCTGGCGGGCGATCAAGCGAAACTCGACGGAGCATCCCGCCACAATCACCATCACCAGATTCCAAGACGAGCATCTGGACCACCCTGTTTCCCGCGGCGCGGTGATGATTCAAACCTCGAGGGATCCAGTGGGAGCGCCGATCTTCTACCGCGACGTGCCGTTGATACCCTCGGAGCTGCAAAAGGGGGTGATCAAGCCGCTGGCCCAAGCCGATCTGCCCCTGCTCGCCTGGCGGCTGCGCAACCTCGCCGAGCCCCGCGGCCGTCTGCTCCTGACGGGCCTTCACACCTGCGCCAATTGCCATTCGTTTTCCCGCGACGGCAAAACCCTGGGGATGGATCTCGACGGCCCTGCCAACGACAAGGGGCTGTACGTGCTGACCTCCGTCAAGCCGGAAATGGCCATCCGCAATCAAGACGTGATCTCGTGGAGTTCCCTCCGGGATGAGACGGCTTCGCCTTCGCGAATCGGTTTCATGTCACAGGTCTCGCCGGACGGCAGGTACGTCTTGACCACCTTGCGGGAGCTGGAAAAAGAACTCGCCAATAGCTACTACGTTGTGAATTTCAAGGACTACCATTTCCTCCAGGTGTTCTATCCGACGCGCGGCGTCCTGGCGTGGTACGACCGCGCGACGGGCCGAAGGCGGGCCTTGCCGGGCGCCGACGATCCGCGCTACGTGCAAACGAACGGCGTCTGGAGTCCGGACGGGAAATACGTGGTCTTTGCCCGGGCGGAAGCGAAGGAACCTTACCTCGAAGGTCAGAAGATGCCCGAGCGAGCCAACGACCCCGAGGAGACCCAAATCCAATACGACCTCTACCGGGTTCCTTTCAACGGGGGCAAAGGCGGGCAGGCGGTGCCGATCGCCGGAGCTTCCCATAACGGCATGAGCAATTCCTTCCCCAAGGTTTCTCCCGATGGCCGCTGGAT
>Ga0208563_1001858_pt1 | contig 13248 bp, 10 predicted proteins | sample June2015DPH_17_1_2_FD_184717 | JGI IMG/M metagenome (GOLD analysis project Ga0208563, IMG submission 184717) | Peatland microbial communities from SPRUCE experiment site at the Marcell Experimental Forest, Minnesota, USA - June2015DPH_17_150... | ecosystem: Environmental > Terrestrial > Soil >... | reverse complement strand
GTTCAGAGTCTTACTTGAATCTGGCGTTCCTTCAACTCCGATCCAACCTCGCTGACCAAGCCGAAGCCAATTTCAAGAAGGCCGCCGACCTTGACCCGCATGCGATGAACGCTCAACTGGCTCTCGGAAGCTTCTACCAGTCACGCAACCGCATGCCCGAAGCCGAGCAGCAGTTCAAGCGCGCTGTCGAACTTGCTCCCAAGGATCCCGCACCCCGCGAAGCACTGGTGCGCTTGTACATGACGGAAGGTAAGAAAACGGAAGCCGAGGCGTTACTGAAACAGGCTAAAAGCGACCTCTCGGACAATCCCGAAGGCTACCGCATGCTTGGCGATTTTTATTTCGCCAGTGGCGACTTGGACAAAGCCACGGCGGAGTACTCCTCGCTCTACCGCGACCATCCCAGGGACACTCAGGTCAAGAAAAACTACGTCCAGCTTCTGATCCTGAAGAACCGCCTGGAGGAAGCCACCAAGCTGAACAATGAAGTGCTGAAAGCAAATCCGCATGACGTGGACGCGCTGGTCTATCGGGGCCAGATTCAGCTCCGCCAAAACGACGCTGCCGGTGCCGTGGATTCCCTCCAGCAGGCGCTCAAGAACGATTCCAACAATGCCGTGGCCCACTATCAACTCGGCATCGCTTTCGATATGCAGCACGACGATGCCCGCGCCGAATCGGAGTGGCGCGCTGCCGTGGGATTGCGTCCCGATCTCACGGAGGCGCATCGGGCTCTGGCTGCGCTGGAATTGCGCCGCGGCGACCTCGATGCTCTCACACAAACCGCGCAGCAAATTATCACGGGGGCGCCCTACGCACCTGATGGTTACATGATGCGCGCGCTGGCGGAGATGAATCGGCAGAAATTTTCCGACGCGCAGCAGGACCTGACCAAAGCGATGGGGCTGGCTGCGGGGAGTCCGACGCCATACGTGCAGATGGGCAACCTTTACCAGTTGCAGAAGCAGTACGCGGAGGCGATCAAGTTTTATGAGCAGGCCCTCGATAAGGATGCGGCGTCCACCGACGCGCTGCAGGGAATCATGAATGTCTATCTGGCACAGAAGCAGCCCGACCAGGCCATCGCGGCGGCGCGAGCACGGATCGCAAAGTCGCCCAATACTGGCGGCTTCTACGATTTGCTGGGCACCGCGCTGTTTCAAAAGAAAGATCTGAGTGGCGCCGATGCCGCGCTGCGTAAGGCAATCGAGCTTGACAAGAATAATTCCGACGCACTTTTGAAGTTGGGGCAGGTGCAGGCGGCGCAAGGATCGGTGAGCGACGCGCTGGCCACGTATCAGCAGTCCATCAAGGATTACCCCCGCGAGATTGGGTTCTACATTCTTGCCGGCGAGATGTATGAATCACAGAGCAACTGGGACCAGGCGAAGGCGATGTATCAGAAAGCGCTGGAAATTCAGCCGAATCAGCCAGTGGCTTCAAACAATCTCGCCTACGTGATGTTGCAGCAGGGCGGCAATGTCGATGTCGCCCTGGCGTTGGCGCAGACGGGGCGCCGCGGCATGCCGGACTCCTCGAACGCAGCCGATACTTTGGGTTGGGCATATTACAAGAAGGGCGTCTATCAATCCGCGATCGATATGTTCCAGGAGTCATTGCGGCTTAGCGAAAAACGAGGCGCGGCGGACGATCCGACGGTCCACTATCATCTGGCGCTCGCTTATCAAAAAGTGAATCAGCCGGCCCAGGCGCGCCAGCAACTGGAGCGCGTGTTGAAGATCAATCCAAATCACAGTGACGCACGCAAGGCGCTGTCAGAGCTGCGCGGATAGGCTGCTTCCGCCGGAACATCGCGGCTCACTGAACCATAGAGCGGTTTTGCCGTAATGCTGCGGACATCTCGTAAAATCATCTTACAGCTATACCGATAGCACCTCTCTACAGGCCCGATGTAGCCACTCTACCGAACCGCTTGCATCTCATAATAAGTGGCCAGTCACCGCCAACTGAATCAGTTCTGTCGCCCATCCGCCGAACCAAGCCTATCCACAGCGAGCTGACGCATAATCGCTGCTCGAAAAGGAGGTGCGTCATGATTCTGGGGATGACGACATCTACGTTCACGTTCGTGCATGTATTGCTAAGCCTCGTGGGGATCGGCACGGGATTTGTGGTCATGTATGGACTACTGACGGCGAAACGGCTCGACGGCTGGACTGCCATCTTTCTGGCGAGCACGGTGGCGACAAGCGCGACCGGGTTCGCCTTCCCGGTCGAACACCTTTTGCCGTCCCATATTATCGGGATGATTTCGCTGGTAATATTGGCGGTAGCAATCCCGGCACGCTACGTATTTCATCTCACGGGGGCGTGGCGTTGGATCTTCGTGGCCAGCGCCGCTGTGGCTCTCTATCTCAATGTGTTCGTCGCCGTGGTGCAAGCCTTCATGAAAGTTCCGGCATTGAAGGCGCTGGCCCCGACACAAAAAGAGCCGCCATTCTTGGTGGCACAGCTGATCGTGCTTGCGGTCTTTGTGGTGCTTACGATTCTCGCGATGAAGAGGTTCCGCAGCCAGCCGGTCCGCACCGCTTAGACCAATTCCCTGTTTGGCCAATTTCCGGTTTATTCATGCAGTTTGCAGCAGTGAAGAACAACTGAGGAGGGCACTTATGCCTACGATTACGACAAAGGACGGAACGCAGATTTATTACAAAGACTGGGCGCGGGACAACCGGTGGTATTTAGCCATGGCTGGCCACTGAGCGCGGATGAGTTTGAAGACCAGATGCTATTTCTGGCGGCGCGCGGATATCGCTGCATTGCGCACGATCGACGCGGGCATGGACGGTCGAGCCAACCGTGGGATGGCAATGACATGGACACCTACGCTGACGATCTGGCGACGCTAGTCGAAAAGCTGGACTTGAGGGACGCGATCCACGTCGGGCATTCTACGGGCGGCGGCGAAGTTGCACGCTATATCGGCCGCCACGGCACGGGACGGATAGCCAAGGCAGTGCTGATCGGGGCGGTGCCGCCGCTGATGTTGAAGACAGCGGCAAATCCCGGCGGTTTGCCGATGGAGGCGTTCGATGGCATCCGCGCTGGGGTGCTCAGCGATCGTTCTCAGTTTTTCAAAGATCTGAGCGCGCCGTTCTATGGGGCGAATCGGCCGGGGGCGAAGGTATCGCAAGGGCTGCGGGACTCGTTCTGGCTGCAGGGAATGCTATGCGGATTCAATGCCGCGTATGACTGCATCAAGGCGTTCTCCGAGACCGACTTCACCGAAGATCTGAGGAAGTTCGATGTGCCAACGCTCATTTTGCACGGTGACGACGACCAAATCGTTCCGATCGGCGCATCGGCACTGCTGTCTTCCAAGCTGGTGAAGGGGGCAACGCTGAAAGTCTATCCGGGCTTGCCGCACGGCATGTGCTCAACGCATAAGGAACAGATCAACGGGGACTTGCTGGGTTTTCTCCAGCGGAGTGAGCAAGCGGCGGCTTGAAAAACAGATCGCAGAGGTGGGGCGCGGCGGGGTTCGGGATGGATGGAAGGAAGTGGATTAGCTGAGTTTGATCTTGCAGCGGATCACGCCAGCTAGACCCAGCAGGCCGGTTCCGAGCAAGCCCAGCGAGCCAGGCTCGGGAACCACGACGGTGGTGTAACCGCTGGAAATGCGGGTGCGGCCGCTGAAGTAACCTTTGCCGGTGTTGATGGCCAATTGGACGACGCCGTTGGTGTTGTAACCGCTCGCAAAAGCGCCCGTGAGCACACCGGTCAAGGTATACTTATGGGTTCCATTGGGCAAAGTTAGCAGGGTCCAAGTAGCGCTGCTGAATGTGCCGGAGAACAGCACGCCATTCGGCAATCCGGTGCTGCCGTTGCTGGTGATAGTGAAGGATCCGCCAGGGTCGAATGTTCCGCCCATTTTCAACGAACCGGTCGCCAGCGCGGCGGTGCTAAAGGTCAAGCTACCCAGGTTCGATCCCGTAATGAGACCGTTTCCTTCATAACCATTGACAGCAACCAGAGTCGAGCCCGTGAGCGAGAGACCGCTGCTGGTTCCTGACAAGATGCCCCCGCTATTGCTGAAATCCACGCTGTTGCTCGCAAAAGCCGCCAATGGCAGGGCAAGCGCCAAGACGACCAACGTAACAATTTTCTTCATTTTCCTCTCCTGGGAACGTTCCGCCGCTAGCCTTTAGGAGAAAGATATCACGGGTTATGCCCGGTAGCGTTAAAGGTAGTTGCGCAACACGAAGCACTCCTCATGCCAAAGGATGGTGCTCTCTATCTTCCTTGATCTCAATTATTTGAACAGATTATGCGTCCGCTGGGCAGAGATTCGGTGAAAATGTCTGCGCATTTTGAGTGGAACCGAAGAGTGGTGAGGAAATGACAATTAAGACGAGCAGGTTTGGAGTCAGTCAGCGGCGACGTCGTGGTTCTCCGGGCCACCGGCTTGAGGACGGCGAGCGGCACGGTTGGAAGGCAGACCGGCGTCGCGAATTTTATACAGCAGCGCCCGATAGCTGATATTGAGGGCGCGAGCGGCCTGCTTGCGGTTCCAGTGGTGGTGCTGCAGCACCTTGAGGATGATCTTGCGCTCCAATTCATGGACGGCTTGGCGAGTGATTTTCTTCAGCGAAATCGGTCCGTCGACGGCAATGTCGGCGCTGAAGAAATCGGGCTGTTGCGGCCGCAGATCGCCGGAGATGGCCTCTTCGGTGCCTAAGATGACGTAGCGCTTTATCAGGTTTTCCAGCTCGCGCACGTTGCCGGGCCAGTGATACTTCTTCAGGGCGTTCATCAAATCGGCAGAGAGTGGTTTCGCGCGTGAGTTGAATTTCCGGTTGTAGCAATCTAGGAAATAGGCGATGAGGTCCGGCAGATCGGAAACCCGCTCACGCAACGCTGGCATGCGCAGATTGACGACGTTGATGCGGTAGAAAAGGTCTGCCCGGAAAGTGCCGTTCGCAATTTCCTCTTCCAGCTTTCGATTGGTGGCGCATACGACGCGCACTTCCACCTTCTTGTCTTCCTGGGCGCCGATGCGGCAGAACTGGCCGTCCTGGAGCAGCTGCAACAATTTCGACTGCAAACTCAGGTCGAGTTCGGAGATTTCATCCAGAAACAACGTACCGCGATGCGCCATCTCGACGCGGCCGGGTTTGGTGCCAAAGGCGCCGGTGAAGGCTCCTTTTTCGTAGCCAAACAGTTCACTCTCAAGGAGCGTTCCGGGAATCGCAGGACAATTCACCTTTACCCACGGCCCGCTTTTCCAAGGCGAAGCAGCGTGGATCATGCGCGCGATGATGTCTTTGCCGGTGCCACTCTCTCCTTGGATCAGCACAGGGACGTTCGCTCCGGCTATTTTTGCGAGCCGTTCGCGCAGAGCTTGCATGGCATCGGTGCCCCCAAAAACGACCGCCTCTGGAGGCATCTCACCAAGGGGCTGGACCAGAGGACTGACTGAGTTTGCAGTGCTCATAGGGCTTTACCGGCTCGGCGGCACAGGCTATCGTGCGCGTGCATCCGGAGAACCAAACGCAAGCGAACGGGCTGGTACAGATTAAGGCTAGTCTATCTAGTTGATGAAAAGCAACTTACTAAAGATTCCAGGAGGACACGACTAGTAATCGAGGGGGCGCCTAGGCACAGGAGACTACGAGGACAATAAGAGAAAAGTTTTTCACACGAAAGAACCCTGCTTCCTCAGTGACGCCGTGACCTTGTCGCCGGCGTTGACCAGCGGCCGGGAAAACTTCAGGCCAACCAGGTTATAGGCCTCGGCGTGCTCGGTTCGGAGTACCTTGGCGCGCAGGGTGCGTGAGGCTCTTGGCAGAGCGGCCAGCGCAGCCAACGGTGCGCTGGGAATTTCCAGCGAAACCTCCGCCATTGAAGGGAGAGAGCGGCGCACCGCTACGAGCATGCCGCCGGCGGAGACGTTGAGAGCGGTTGCAAATTCCAGGAACTCTTTGTCGTGCTCAAGCCGAGTTCTAACAAAGACGGGAATGGCCAAGGGCAAGCGCGGCCATCGCCGACGCTCTACCGTTGGAGTCTTTGGGTTCACGCACACCCCTTCCGTCGCTGATTTACGCAACATTTCAAGCACCTCAGGGGCCAAATCAAGCGTAAAGGGCAATACGCTGCGAGCCAGGCCTACGAAAGCCATAAGTGTTCGATTGTCTTCGCCCGCCCAAACCGCCAGAAGCTGGACAAAGCACTGTCTTTCCATGATCTTCCGCGTAGCTTCATTCTCTGCGACGGGCTTCCTAGGCAGCGGCTTGAAACGGTCTAGAAGTGCAAGCTTTTGCTACACTTGGGTAATCAGCTTTCATTTTTCGTTGACAACGAAAAGTAACCTAGCATACGATTTTGATACAGCATTCTTCCTTAAACGGTGGAATGCCTCCTCCCTTCTGTGCTACACCGTCGTGCTCCTTATGGCCACTGGGCAAAAGAATATGTGCGTTTCCAGGCAGGGCGAAGGAAAGACGAATGCCTCAGTGTCTCAGGGTCCGGGGACAGGGACAGGGATGCCCAACCCGGCGGATCTTCCGCAAGCGTATTCCGAGTTGCAACAGCGATTTCAGCGTACGACGAACGCACTCGGATCGGCTGCGCACGATTTGAAAACCCCTCTGGCGATTTTGAACGGGTACGTCGAATTGTTGCAGAGCGAGAAGCTGGGACCGATCAGCGACCGTCAGCGAGAAGTGCTGCACGACATGCAGGCGAGCGGCAAACGTCTGCAGCAGTTTATTCAGGACTTCCTCACGTACAGCGCTTTGGAAACCGGCGGCCTCAAGATGCAGTTTGCCGTGGGCAACATTAACGAGTGCCTGTCCGAAGTCTGCCGCTTGTGGTCGATGCGCTTCCAGGAAAAAGGATTGGCTCTTTATTTTCTGGCGAACGACAAGTTGCCGGAATTTGAGTTTGACCTTCCCAAGCTGGAACGCGTGATCTCGAACCTGCTGGAGAATTCTTTCAAGTTTGTTCCACAAGGCGGTACGGTTTGGTTGCATGCCGAACCCTACATGTGGGAACGCCGCGCTACCGCTCAGCCAGCGTCTTCCGGCGAGAGGCGCCGGCAGATCAATTCTCAACCCAATTCCGTGAAGGTGAGCGTCTCCGACACAGGCCCGGGAATTTCGGCAGAGTTTCATCAGGAAGTCTTCGATGATTTCTTCCGCTTGCCGGGCAATGAAAATCAGGACGGCATGGGCCTGGGGCTTGCGATTGTGCGCCGCCTGGTTCAGGGGATGGGTGGAAAAGTCTGGGTGGAAAGCGATTCGGGCGCAGGCTGCAAATTTTCATTTCTAATTCCCTTCAAACCTTCCTCGACTCCTAGCGGCAAAGGAAAGAATCGATGAGTGACACCGCCAAGATTCTTCTGGTGGATGATGAGCCGGCCATGCTCCGGTATATCCGGACATTGCTCGAAGTCGATGACTATAAAGTAGAGACGGCTTCAACGGGGGAAGAGGCACTGCAGCGGGTGGAAAAGGGTATGGAACCGGACCTGGTTCTCTTGGATGTACTCATGCCGGGGATTGACGGTCTGGAGACGCTGGAACAACTTCGACAGAAACGGCCAGGGGTCAAGGTCGTGATGCTCTCCTGCGTCAGCGACACGCGCAAAGTCGTGCAGGCCATGCGCCTGGGGGCGCACGACTACTTGACCAAGCCCTTTCAGAAAGCGGAACTGGATGCGGTCATTCACCAATGCCTGGATCAGGGCAAGGGTCCGGTAGGAGGCGAAGTCGAGGAAGTTGCCGACGACGTGTTTTTCATCGCAGCCAGCCCAGCCATGCGAAAGATCCGCTCGCAAGCCGCGCTGGTCGCCAACGTGGATATTCCGGTGTTGCTGCTGGGAGAAAGCGGCACCGGCAAGGAAGTGCTGGCCCGCCTAATTCATAAGCTCTCGCCGCGGGCGCATCGAACGTTCTTGAAGGTAAATTGCGCGGCCGTGCCTGCGGACTTGCTGGAAAGCGAACTGTTCGGCTACGAGCCGGGCGCGTTTACCGGGGCGACGCACGCCAAACCGGGCAAGTTTGAACTGTGCAACCGCGGCACCATCCTGCTCGATGAAATTGGGGAGATGCCGCCGGCCCTGCAGGCCAAGCTGCTGCACGTATTGCAGGACCAGCAATTCTCGCGGCTCGGCAGCCGTTCCATCATCAAGGTGGACGTGCGCATCCTGGCGGCTACGAACATTGACATCCCTCAGGCGCTGGCTACCAAGCGCCTGCGCGAAGATCTTTACTACCGCCTGAACGCGTTCACTTTGCAACTGCCGCCGCTACGGGAACGCAAAGAAGAAATTCCCATTCTGCTGAAACATTTCATGACGCGCATGGCCGAACAGTACGCGCGGCCCCAGCTTCCGCTATCACCGCCGCTGCTGGAGGCGTGCCAAAGGCATTCGTGGCCGGGCAACCTGCGGGAATTGAACAATTTCTTGAAGCGCTACTTGATCCTGGGTGATGAGAATCTGGCAGCAGCCGAATTGCAGCCCCTTCATGACGGTAACGGAGGCGGTGCACGCACGGATTCCGGAGTGAAAAGCGGAGAAGCGGGCGGCGGATTGAAGTCGCTGGCTCGCAGCGCCAAGGACGAAGCCGAGGGGGAAGCGATCCGGCAAGCCCTCGAACAGACCAACTGGAATCGCAAACAGGCAGCCGGGCTTCTGCAGATCAGCTACAAAGCCCTGCTCTATAAGATTCGGCAATATGGAATCGCCGAAGGCAAGGGCCACCACAAGCTCTCCGCCGGGGCCTAAGCTACCATCGCGATCACGATAGGACGGGTTCGGCGGAATACCAGTTCGCGCGAAAAACGTGTTTGCCGTCCTACTGCACCGTCAGACTGAACCCAACACTTTGTGTGAACGAACCCGAGGTAGCCGTCACCGTGAGAGTATAAGTGCCTGCCGGTGTTCCGCTCACTACCGGCTGCTGCTTGGCCTTGCTGCACGCCGGCAGCGGGACGATGAACGCGAAAAGCGTCAAAAGCACAAGCAGGCCCAGCAGGCGATTTCGTCTCCGTTTCTTGCCGCCTAGCCCAATTAGAGCCATACCTGGGGCTATCAGCCAGAGAGCATAAAACGGGCCGCGCCATTTTGCGGAACTGATCGTGGTCGGCGGCCGGGCAGTTGTCGTCAGGTTGAGCGTGCTTGACTGAGGACCAGGCCCATTAAAGGTGAGGGTGGCTGGAGAGAACCCGCAACTCGCACCCACCGGAGTAGTCCCGCAAGTGAGCGAGACATTGTTTCCAAACGTCACGGCCGGAGACACCTGCACCGAGTAGGCCGCAGTGACGCCAGCGACTACGGTCTGGCTGGAAGGAAGGATATTCACTGAAAAATTAGTGGCCGTGAACGGTGCCGTGGTCGAGATGGTTTGGTTCGTATTGTTACTGTTGGTTGCGGTGACCGTAACCGAACCACTCCCCGCCGTGGTCGGGGTTACCGCAAAGGCGACTGTCGCGATGGAACCTGATTGTAGAACAGGGATAAGGCAAACCGCAGTGTTGCCGGTCGGCAGACTGCAAATGCTACCAGATCCAGCGGAGGCGCTGGTAAAGGTAGCCGATATATTGGTGGAAAGCTGGCCGCCCACAGTGATGTTCGTGGCCAAGTCCGGCCCCTGATTCGTGATGGTAAAGGTGATTGTGATCGGATTGCCCGCGCCCACCACTTTTGAGGCCGGAGAGTACACCGGCGCCACGCAGGTAATACACAAACTGTTCGCGGGTCGCAGCATCACGGCGAACGCGTCCATGGTGGTTCCTTGAAAGGTCGGCTGAAACGCCCCTTGGACCTGCAAATTGTTAGAGGTAGTATCGCCAGCAAAATAAGTGTTGAGGCTGGGGTCGACTGTAATACTGGTGCCTTGATCTACCCCGCTTCCGCCGAAATAAGTAGCGTAAGAACCGACCGTATTGGTGCCGGACGTCGTCGTCGTATCAATGTGCGCAAAGAAAGCGTTCTGCGTGCCGTTGAGCGTGGTCTGGATGGCTCCGGCGGTGACTGGGAAGTTGGGCGGGTTGTTAATCACCGAATTGGTTCCCGAATTGGTCGCGCCGGTGACTAGCGCTCCGGCCCCGGTATCTACGGCAATCGCCAAGCCGCTATCGTTTCCGCCACCTCCCAGGTAAGAGAAATAACTGAGGCCTACGGTGTTGGTTGTGGTTCCGGTAGACTCGCTTGGATTCGTAAACTTCGCCACATAGGCATCGGTGTTCGTTGTGTTGGGGGTCGTCGAACATGTCGTCACGCCTGGATCATTCAGGCAGGGTTGAAATATCCCCGCTCCAGTAGGAATGTTGAAAACCGGCGAGTTGGTCGACCCGGTGATGTAGATGGCGGAGGCAGTAGTATCAATGGTGAGGCTGGTGGACGAATCGTTGTTGGTACCACCGAAGTAGGTGGAGAACAGTAGCTGGGTGGCACCCGTCTGAGCGTTGGCGGGATTCAGTTTTGCCACGAAAGCATCTGTCGGCGCAGGGCTGGCCGGTGGAGTACAAGTTACAGGGTAAGTGATGGTGGTCGGAGGAGTCGTATCGAGACAGGGCTGGTAGGCGTTCGAGATGGGGAAATCGCTTGTCGTCAGACCACCAGTGCCGTTCGTGCCTTCACCACTATTGTAGAAATTTGTGGTGCCGCTGAAGTAAACGTTCCCGGTGGTATCGACGGCGATGCCGCCGCCGACAGCGATCGCACCAGTACTCGGGTTGCCGCCGCCAAAGTATGTCGAATAAGCAACGCTTCCCGTACCGATGGTCTTGGTATTTACCTCCGTCACGAAGAACTGGATGCTGGCTAGCGACGCCGCTTGAAATGGCTGGGGTAATTTGCTCGCGGGAAAGACGTCTGCAAGACTGGGCGTGTCATTGGAAGTCGTGGTGCCTGTGACGAAGGCATCTTGATTGTTGTCGATCGCCAATCCGCTGGCGATGTCCGTGCCATTGCCGGCCAGGTAAGTGGAGTAATTCAGGGCAGTGAAGGTCGGGTTCAAAACGCTAACGAAAACGTGAGCCGCCCCCGTAAGGGCGTCGGGCGACGTGTATCCATTCCTGGTGGGAAAATTCAGCGAAGTAGTTGTTCCCGCAACGTAGGCATTGCCCGCAGTGTCAACTGCCAGCCCGACCGAGGTGTCGGTTCCGCTACCACCGAGGTAAGTAATGGCGAGCAAACCGGAAGGCCCTAGAGTCGGATTAAGCTCAATGACGAAAACGTTCTGCGCGCCGACCAGGGAGCCTTGGTAAGGGGTCGCGCCCGTTGGTATGGGCAGGTCATTGGAAGTGGTCGATCCCGCGAGGTAGATGTTGCCGTTGCCGTTCACTGCAATCGAGGTACAGCTGACCGGAGTCGAGGGACTGACCAGAGTCGAGGGACAGCTTTCCTCACCGTTCGCGCCGCCAAAGTAGGTGGAGTAGCTGATGGTGGGGTCGATGACCAGTTCTCTTGCGCGATCGTATGCGCCAATCTCGAAGCCGACGCGATTGGCAGCGCGAAGAACGAAGCGCCCTTGGACCGGCAGCTGCTGACCTGCGGCGTTTTGGTAAACACGCGGAGCCTGCAAGCGAACATCGGCCCAGGTTCCCTTGAGAATCAAGTCTCCGCCGCTCAACTCTAGCTTGGTTGCGCCATCAAACTGCAACTCAGCTTGTGACGGGTCAGCGCCCGCGGCGACCTTGAAGTCGTATTCCAAGCGGCCTTGGCTTCCATAGAAAACCAGATCGATTCCCGGATAAACGCTCTGGTAGTGAACGCCAGCAAACTGCGGAATTCCAGTGTGCCAGTTCTTCGGATCGTTTCCGATGAAGTAGTTGCTCTTGCCTAGCAGCGGATCGCTTCCGGTGACGGCTGCCGCCGGGTTGGCGCCCACCAGCCTCATGCGTACCGATTCCAAGCTCCGACCGGGCCCGCTATGACCGGGTGACGCCGGTCGCGCCGTTTGCATGGCCAGCACCGCTCCGGATGGATCCAGGTAGAGACTATATCCCGACCCGCGCGAGACGAATTTCACACTGGAATCGGCCTGGCCCTGGTTGGGCTCGAAGATCAGCGGGAGTTGGCCGAGGATGGCGCGGGCGTCCGGCTTCGATTTCGACGGAGACTGGCCGAAGGCGATTGGAATCGGGGAGACAGGAACCTGTGCCGACGCTTTCTGCGAGTAGCGGCGGGAGCCCAATCCGAGTATCCCGCAAGCCGCCAACAGCAAAACAAAACCCGCTCCCGCGACCCGGCCAAGCTGCAACCTGCTTCCCGACCCTTTTCCTATCAACGCCCCGCGGCCATTTCCCATCACGCTTTTCCTCCGATGCACACCGATCATAAATGGAGAGAGTAAAACCGATGCGCAGTTTTTACCCGGCGCCGGCGAAACCGCCCGCTGCTGATATGTCACTTTAGAACTGGCGGAAAATAAACAACTACTTAAACATCTGACGGATAGCTAAGTCAAGCGAGCGTCCGCATCCCTGCGCGCTCCACGACCTATCAGATGCGTTGGTAGCGGAGGAAAGATGCTGCGAGGTGCCACGAAAGTGAATGAAGCGATCTGAGCAGGCGGGGGCAAAAGCATCCCGGCAAAGTCCTGCATGCTAAAACAGGGCTGTCGTGCATTCCGCCGGACCATCCCTCCAAGGTACGCGCGAGCATTTACCGACCGAGTTCCATGCGTCTTTTTGTTCTTGCAAACTGCCGGCAAATCTATAAAGTGAAATGCTATCAGGGCCTGCCCCCAAAGCAACGGGTGGGCCTTGTGCCTGCCAGCCTGGCTGTTGATTCCGTTCTGCATTAGATTTGGTCTCTTGGGGAACAATGCTTTCGGAAAATACGCCACGGATGCCCCCGGACTCTCAGGAACGAAGGTTGATGCGGCGCTTCGACATGCGCCTGCCCGCAGTGGTTCGGCTGGATCAAGACAACGAATTTCAAACGGAAACTCAAAATGTGAGCGCGCGCGGAGTCTTCTTTTATCTTGACCGGCCGGTTCTCGAGGGCACGCCCTGTGAAGTTACGCTCACCTTCCCGCCTCACATCACGCTCACCGATGCGGTTCGGGTGCGCTTCACAGCCCGCGTGATCCGGTCGGAATCGCCTCTACCCTCATTGCGCGTCGGCACCGCTGCCATGATTGAAGACTACGAATTCCTGCGCTCCAGCGGGAGTACAGATTTCCTCAGCGCGCTGCAAAGAGATTGGAAAGCGGCGAACTGAAGGAGCGGGCTCGTTTACTTCCCGCCTCTCTCCAGATCCTTCAACTGCTGCCG
>Ga0208563_1001855_pt1 | contig 13261 bp, 14 predicted proteins | sample June2015DPH_17_1_2_FD_184717 | JGI IMG/M metagenome (GOLD analysis project Ga0208563, IMG submission 184717) | Peatland microbial communities from SPRUCE experiment site at the Marcell Experimental Forest, Minnesota, USA - June2015DPH_17_150... | ecosystem: Environmental > Terrestrial > Soil >... | reverse complement strand
CCCATGGGGACCTTCAGTGATCGAACCAGTATGGAACGAATTCTGTATTCAGTCTTTACTTACGAGAATCTTAAACAAGGAACAGCTACCCCATTTCTTTTGCTGACACAAAACAATTGACATTACCGAGGGACGTTCATGCGGAGCGTACAAAAAAGAAGTGGCATCGATAAAGAAGTGGAACGTGTCAAAGTTCTTGACAACAGCTTCGGAGGGTGTCATACTATGTATGACTTTCTTTAGGAGCCCCGTTTGCAGATCTCCGAGTTTGAATGGGACGAAGGAAATGTGCTTCATTTTGAGCTCGGCCATGGAATTGAGCCGGAGGAAGCCGAAGAGGTCTTTGCTTACAGACCTCTCTTCCGAAAGACAAAAAAGGGACATTATGTAGCCCTCGGTTCAACCGGTGCAGGGAGGTGCCTGACCGTTATTTTTGAAAAGAAACCTAAGGGGATCGTGCGACCCGTCACAGGCTGGGATATGAACCGGTCAGAAGTTCAATATTATAAGAAGCATAGGAGGTGAAAGATTGTGAAGAAGGAAAAAGATAAAGAATGGGCCGATTATTATGACGAGGCAAACATTCTCGATGAACTCCTGGAAGAACCTGTTGAGTTCAGTTTAGGAGAACGACTCCGCCGCGATATCGTTTCCAAAAAGCGAAAGAGAAGACTTCAGAATATAACGGTTAAAATAGATCCCCTTCAGGTCATGGCCATTAGGAAATTGGCAACGACTAAATCGATCCCTTATCAAACACTCATCAGGCATTGGCTCTCACAAGAAATCAGGAAAGAATTGAATCTCTTGAAGTGAAAAGCAGTTGGCATCCATAAAAAAGTTGGCCTATTATTAATTAAACAGATCAGTCCAGGCGGGGAGCATCGGAGAGATTGTTCATACGTCGCGGATCAAGATCGTAAGGGAAAGAGGTCCGACCGGAAGAGCCATGATTGAGGGGTTTAATGAGCCGATCTATTATGGTGTTCACGGAGGGATCGAACGGTTTTAAGAGGCGACTGGATAGCTTTGAAAATAGGAGGAGCGACATGAAATTGTTTGAACCCCTGACGATTAATGGCATGACACTCAAAAATCGGATCGTTATGCCGCCCATGCAACTACAGCTTGGACTGACCAACCGGCGGGCCCGGGCTTTTTATCTGGCCAGGGCCAAGGGGGGCGTAGGCGCCATCATCATGTGCGCCACTTCGGTCGATTTTTTCATAGAGGATTCGGTCTGGGGCCGACCCAATGGGGTGGCTCTGTTTGTGGAAAAGATGAGATCCTTTACGGACGAGATCCGACAAACCGGCGCCAAGATCGGGATCCAGCTCTGGCACGGCAACCAGTGGCCGGCCGGCACGGGAGAAACGATTCCCGGAGCGGAACAGGTTGCTCCTTCTGCTAAAGATGACAGACGGGCCCTGACTATCGCTGAAATCGAACGGATCATCTGGAAATTTGCCCGGGCTGCCGGAACCGCCCAATCGGCCGGATTGGATTTTGTGGAAATCCACGGCGCCCACGGGTATCTGGTCTGCCAATTCTTTTCAGGGGCGGACAATCAACGCACGGACCGCTATGGCGGTGATCTGGAAGGCCGGATGCGCTTCGGCTTGGCCATTGTGGAAGCCATGCGCCAAACGATCGGTGAAAAATTCCCTATCATTTATCGATTGGGGGCCGAGGAAAAACGGCCGGGAGGCATTACCCTGCGCCAAAGCCGGGCCTTTGCCAAACAACTGCAGAAAGCCGGGGTCGATGCCTTCGATATCTCGATCGGCTCCCCGGAAGGAAGTAAAGCCATGAATCCTTCACCCGGTCCCAAGGCTAAAATGGGCACCTATGTGCCTTTGGCCGAAGCGATCAAAAAAGAGGTAACCGTCCCGGTCATGGCCGTAGGGCGCATCAATCGACCCGAGGTGGCCGAGGCTATTTTGACCGAGGGCAGGGCCGACTGGATCGGCATTGCCCGGCAGTTGATCGCCGACCCGCAGTGGCCCCTTAAGGTGTCCGGGGGACGCAGCGACGAGATTGTGGCCTGTAAGTCCTGCAATACCTGCTTTCAACCGCTGTTTGGCACCCGTTGGAAATTTGGCGACCCTATTTGCAAGGTGAATCCGGAGGCCGGGAGGGAAGTGGACCTGGCTTAGCCCAGAGGGAGCGGTCAATTCGAGGCCCTATCCTGGTAAGAGGCCCTCGATCAAATCGCCTGGACTTGGGGGCAGCCCTTGACACGGGACAAATGCAGAACTAAAGTGGTGTCATCCATAAAGAAGTTGGTCCACTATTAATTAAACAGTTAAAATAAAGAGGGGGGCATGAAAGAGGTTGTTCACACGTCGCGAATGAAAGACTCGTTGTAGAAAAGGAGGCATGAAAGGTGGAACCCACCAACAGACTGGTGAATCCCATGTTGACTGATTTCTACGAGATCACCATGGCTTATGCTTATTGGAAAGCCGGGATGCACGAGGAGGAGGCTGTCTTCGATCTCTTCTTCCGAAAAAATCCTTTTCGCGGAGAGTTCGCCATTTACGCCGGACTCGAGGAGAAGCTCAGGCTGTTCGAGAACTTTCATTTTAGCGAGGATCACATTGCCTATCTCAAGGGACAGATGCCGCAGTGCGACAAAGGATTTTTCGACTGGCTCAAGAGCGTGGACTGTTCCAGAATGAAGATTTACGCCTTCAAAGAAGGGACGATATCCTTTCCTCGCGAGCCTTTAATGAGAGTACAAGGGCCTATCGCGGTCGGCCAGCTGCTCGAGACTGCCATGCTGACGCTGACCAATTATCCCAGCTTAATGACCACCAACGCAGCGAAATATCGCTTAGCGGTCGGGTTTGACAAAGGCTTGATCGAATTCGGTTTGCGAAGGGCGCAAGGTCCGGATGGAGGGGTCTCAGCCTCCCGTTACAGTTATATGGGCGGGTTTGATGGGACGAGCAATGTTCTTGCAGGCTACCTTTTCGGTGTGCCCATCAGGGGAACTCATGCCCACTCTTATGTGCAGTCTTTTACAGGCATCGAGGATTTGAGGAATCATACGCTTGTTGGACCGGACGGAAAGGCATATGATTTTGTCAAAATGGTTTTGGAAATCCGGGAAGAATTGGGTTTCCATTATACAAATAAAGGAGAACTGGCATCATTTATTGTGTACGCCCAAGCTTTTCCCAGGGAGTTTCTGGCGCTTGTGGATACTTACGACACCTTGAAATCAGGCGTTCCCAATTTTATTTGCGTTGCGCTTGCGCTTCTCAAATTAGGCTACAAGCCGATCGGGGTGAGACTGGATTCCGGAGACCTTTCCTACCTTTCAAAGGGAACCAGGAAAATGTTCAATGAAATAAGTGCCAGGACGGACCCCGGTCTTTCGAAATGTCTGATTCTGGCCAGCAACGAGATTAACAAGAATGTCCTGATTTCTCTCAAGGAGCAGGGCTATGAAATCGACATGTTCGGTATAGGCACGCATCTCGTGACATGCGATGACCAGCCTGCCATGGGATGCGTCTACAAACTCGTTGAGGCAAAGGGTATCCCCCGGATAAAACTTTCCCAGGAATTGAGCAAGATGACCATCCCTGGAAAGAAAGAGGCATACCGTCTTTTCGGCGAAGACGGTTACAGCCTGTTGGATCTGATGATACGAGTGGGAGATAAGCCACCGGACCCGGCGAAACGTGTACTATGCCATCACCCGTTTGACCATATCAAACGTGTCTATGTCACTCCCTCAAAAGTGATCTCGCTCCATCAGTGCGTCTGGGATGGGAAAAGGGTTTACCCGGAAGTTCCGTTAAATGAGTCCAGAGATTACGTTTTGAATCAGCTACGGAGCACCCGACAGGACCATCTGAGGGACATCAACCCGACTCCCTATAAGGTATCGGTGAGCGAAGAGCTTTACGATTACGTTTACCACCTTTGGGGAGAGGAGTCCCCTGTAAGGGAGCTGAAGTGATAAATTTGTAGGTTCCTTTGTCGAAGACGGAGGGAGGTAGGTGAAAATTGACACTTCATTCCCTCCACTTTTTTTTAAGCCAACCTCAGCAGACGTTCTATCAGAGGGAAATCATGTATGAGACGGGACTGTTTCTCCAGACGGCTCAGAGAAAGCTGCAGAACCTTATCCGTCTTGGAATTCTAATAAGGCGAGAAACAAAGCCAAGGGTCTATTACCAGGTCAATTCGACCTCGCCATGGTTCAGACCCTTAAGAGAGATTTTTGAATCGATTGGGAGAGAATAGCAAGCCCTCTGACTGGCCGGCGAGTGGGCGCTGCCGAGCGCAGGATGGGAAATGACAGTTACCATTCCTGGAAGCACCCCATTTTCGAGGTGCTTCCATTTTTCAGTCAACTTCCATGAAGGGGTGTCAGGATAACCCTTCTCGCAATTTGACCTTCTGCTTCTCTTCTTTCCAAAAAAATTAGGTACGTCGGCGATTGCGGTTCTCTTGTTCTAGCCGACAGATACTATTGATGACGACTTTTCTAAGCTTCCTGCCAGCCTACTTTCTATGCTCCTCCTCCGCTTTTCCTTTTGGTTGTTTTTGCTGTCGCATATATTCCTGATGTTTCTGAACCTCAGGCCTCTTTTGATATTGTTGTTGTCTTTGTTGTCTTAATACCTGCTTGTGTTCTTGGGTTCGAGGCGGATATCCCTGGACCCCCCAGGTTTTCTGTCCTCCCCAAGATTTGTTGGTTTGCCAAGTCTTCCAGTTCTGGTGAAGTCGTTGATAAGGAATCCGTTGAAAGTTCCACTCGTGCCCGTACCAATTATGGTTTCTGTAGTAAGTTCTCCAGTGCGGATCTACGTCAAAATAGAAACTTGGAACATTGTCATAGTAGGCCCAGTCCCGGTCATAATAAGCTGAGCGATACCAACGACCCTCCCATAAACGCCACCAGAAACCATCCCAGAAGAACAGGTCTGCATCAACATCCGGAGCAACGTACACACCGGTCGTCTCAGGCATCACGACCACATCTGGAGGTGCAGCAAATACGATAGGTGGCGGCAGAGGAATTCCAATACTTATATTAATTTGTGCCATTGCCGGAATAGGAACGACCATTGCCAACACTAAAAGAACTGTTCCAAGAAATAATTTTTTCATTTTGTTGCCTCCTTTCTTGACTGAGAAATGGTCATCGACATCCACGAAGCGTTCTCTCTTTAATGGTTACTGTTAAGATTCAACCCTCCTTCCTGTCCATTCTTATAAATTCTGAACCTTCTGACTTGGCCACGTTGTGTTCAATACGACGTATCATTTAGATTTTTTATTCAACTACCCTCCACATTATTCTTTGCAAAGATCAATACCCCACGATTTTTGGGATTACAAGTCTTCCCCAGGTTCACCCTCTCACCTTTTCCTGTCTCTCGTGTTTGGCTGCTGGCCCGTTCTAATCAATTGCCGATTTTCCAAAATTACCTGGTCAACAATTTCCCCGCAGATAACGCATTTCCATCCCCAAAAGTGTTCATGGGGACCATAAAATTTATCGTAAACCATGGCGCTGTTGCAGCGAAGGCACCTCATAGGAACATCTTCCTCCAAACTATTCAATCATTATATAGGAGTGATTTACGGATATTGAATAAGGCGAACACTGTATTTTAAGGCGAAAGAGGCTGTATTTTTCAAAATCTCACGCGTTCCACGGGGACATCTTGGATTGCGGAACGCGCCTGCCTTCGTCCCGCAAAGCGGGACTTCGTGCAGGCAGGGAGTGCAGATTGCGGAATCCAAAGCTAAAAGCACCAGACGCGTAGGTCCGACAAATCCAAGAGTCTTCTTACAATTTCTTGATCGTTGGTCAGGAATTTACCATCAACATGATTGTCCATCAAGATTCAATTCCGGGAAATTCAATAAATTTCGCCTGATTACAAATCTAAAAAATCCGGCACATTATTTGCTTTTACTCAGCTTCCATTAGCTCATACCGAGGAGACTTCAGAAGAGCTGGCGAATAGGAAGGAGTGAAGCTTACGTACAAGAAGATTATTTTAGGCACCGTGATATGGGTAATCCTGATCGCATTGCTGGCATTTCTACAGGCAACCACTTAGATCTGTTCTCTTAAAACACAGGGACGTATAGAGACGCGAGGCAGGCGTGAAAATTGACACCTTTTTGTCAGGACCTTGGGCATAGAGCCTAACCAGAAGATACAGAAGGAGGAGGGTGTTATGAAGGAAAAAAGCAAAGGGCTAAAGGAAAGTAAAAAGGCGCCGCAGATGAGCCTCAAAGAGAAGAGAAAGTTGAAGAAGGAGAAGAAGAACAGGTAGGTTGGGGAATGAGATTCGCTTGTTCTTCGCTTATCTTAATTATTTCGTTTGTCTGTTCTTTGTCCGGATGCAACCGGCCGACTCCTACGGGGATAGACCTCGATAAAATCGATACCTCGCAAGATCCCATCCAGACCTCCTGCACATCCGATGAGCCTATTGTTAAGGACTTCAAGAGTGGCCACTTTACGATGATCCCTTTGGCAGAATACAAACTATCGGGAATGGTGGTCAGCAAGGAAAGCTATTCCTCGGGTTGGGACGGGGAGATCTCACCGATGGATTTGGCCCTTGTCTGGGGAAAACTGGCGGAACCCGAAAACGGGAGATATATCACCTACAGTCAGGATAGTCGCTGGTACAATTATCGATGGAGAGAGGGAAGTCCGGTGGGCAACTACTACATCCTTTCCCACTCCTCCAATAACCATATCATTCCGGCGACCGAAAATATTCGCCGGGCGGTCGAAGCGATTAAGAGAAAAGATCGGGTCGTTCTAAAAGGCTTCCTGGTCAATTTGCGAGGGACGTCTAAAGGCCGGACGGTCGGCTGGAACACAAGCCTGTCAAGAACGGACACGGGCAATGGCTCGTGTGAACTCTTTTATGTCTCTTACGTCAGAATTGAGACAAGGGTCTATGAATAAGATGATGTGACGTGAAACGGGGACAAGGGGATGGACGTGTTATTCGTTTGCCACTCTTTCTATTTCAAGTGTTTCGCCAGAAATTCCCTCACCTGGACGATCGAGTCGGCAAGAGCCTCTCGGTTGTAAAGCACCCGGTGCCCGTCCGCTGTCACTAAATCTACCCCCTCCCAGTCGAAACAATGGTGGGCACCAGGATAAACCTTTAAGATGATTTCATTTCGAGGCTTCCCTCTCGGCATGTTGTCCTGGCAAAAAGCCGCCGGACACCAGTTATCCAACTCCCCGGCCAAAATCAGGAGGGGCGCATTTGAATCCTTCAGTTCTTCTATGCAATACGGATAAAAAGCGACGGCTGCCCGAAACGGATCTTCTTTCTTCCGAGGAAGGTCCGTCCGGATAAGCGCGGTCCAAGCATCCCAATTTGAATTACTAACCGAGCAGAGAGTTGCAATTCCTCCGTGCGACCATCCCATTACCGCTATCCGATTGCGATCTACAAATGGTAGCCCGCCAAGGTAGGCTTTGGCATCATAAGCATCCCGGGCTCGAACCTGGAAGGCGACATCGTAAATATTAGCGCAAATGTCCGACTGGCCACGGGGCCCTAAACTGTCCAGTTGCAAGGTCACATAGCCCCATGTCGTGAGCCTCTCCGCCCAGACTTCATTATACTTGAGAATCCCGGCACAACCATGCATCAGCACCACAGCAGGAAATGGTCCGTTGCCCTGGGGTCTCGTTAATTTCCCTGTCAATTTCACAAGGACATAATTCGCAGTTTTGGTTGTTCCCTTGAATGAAACGGCCTCGGCCGAAAATGCCGAAGATCCTAAGAGCCATATTGCAAAGATTGTGATGCTGGCAAGACTCCAACGGAAAGCGACATGCTTCTTTACCATTTTTGTTATGATAATCGGTTCCCCCTTTCCAATGAGCCTGACGAGGCGAGATCGGGAAAACACGAGGGGAAAATACTCTTAACTCGATTAACTGTCAAGAGAAAAATCTCCCGAAAGGTTGAGATGGCGAGATGAGATGCCGGATTCGATACCACAGGACTCTATTTCTCATTTTGACAATGGCATACGTGGGAGGGACCTGCTTTGGGCAGACCTTCACGCAGTTAAAGACGGTCTTGCAGCCCCACACCCCTTGTTGATGGTTCACCGCTCTCAGGATTTCTTCATTCCTTCTATCCCTCGGATCGACGAGAAAACGATAAGCCTTGGCCAGCATGGCAGGCCCTAAGAATTCGGAGTCCTTTTCAAAGGCAGGGCAAGTTCCGAAACAGATGCCGCAGAGGATGCAGTTGATGTAGGGATCGATCTCCTTACGCTTCTCTTCTTCCATCGGATATTCCACTTGTGGGGAGATCGGTTTTGCTTGGAGATAAGGCTCCATTTTCCGATAGCGATCGAAAAATGCGGACATATCGACGATGAGGTCTCGAGTCACCGGGAAGAGTGGAAGGGGTTCAATCAGGGCGGGTTTTTCCAGAAGGTCTTCGACATGAGTTCGGCAGGCCAGGACATCTTTACCATTGACTCGCATGGCACAGGAGCCGCATACAGCTCCTCTGCAGGAGTAACGAAAAGCGAGTCCCCGGTCTTGCTCGTCTTGAATACGTAGCAAAGCCTCCAGAAGATTCATTCCCTTCCGAACCTCCACCTCAAAGGGTTCAATCCACCCGGAAGGATCTTTTTCTTTATTAAAGCGTTGAATTCTCAATGTCAGAAGATTGGGCTTCATTGGTCTTGAACTTTGAACTTAAAACTCCTTTAATAGGTCCTTTCTTTTGGCGGATACGACGTGATGGATACCTTTTTATAATCGAGCCTTACTCCTTCTTCTGTCTTGAAGGCTAAGGTATGACGAAGCCAATGCTCATCGTCCCGTTTTGGATAGTCCGCCCTAAAATGGGAACCGCGGCTTTCCTTTCTTGCCAAAGCTCCCTCCACGATTGCCTCTGCGAGGTGGAGCATTCCCTCCAGCTCCCAGTGTTGAACGAGCTCGTTATTGAAGGCCAGGCCTTTCTGCTTGAGTCCGGTTTTCAGAAATCTCTTTTTCAACTCTTGTATCTTCCCTCTTGCTGCGAGTAAGCCAGATTCTTCCCGGAAGATCCCAACCCGAGAAGTCATCATGGCCTTCATCTCATCCCGAATGAGAAAACTCGGTTCTTCTCCTTTCCGCCCAAAAATTCCATCAAGTCTGGATTGAAATGCCCCCAAGCGCTCCCGGAAGATCATCTCCTCAGGAATCTTTTTTTCTTTCCCCGCCTGTTCGGCAGCTTTCCTCCCGGCCCGTTCTCCAAAGACCAAAGTTTCTAAGAGGGAGTTTCCGCCCAGGCGATTAGCTCCATGGACGCTCACACAGGCACATTCGCCGGCTGCAAAAAGGCCGGGAAGTTCTGTCTCGCCATCCGCATTCGTCGGAATTCCTCCCATGGAATAATGTTGGGCGGGCTGAATCGGGATTGACTCCAAAATCGGGTCCACTCCTGCAAAGTCCACGGTGATCTGGCGGATTCCGGGGAGGCGTTCCATGATTTTCTCCCTTCCCAGGTGCCGGAGATCGAGGTGTACATATCCTCCTTCAAAGCCCCGCCCTTGATCGATCTCTGTCTGGGTGCCCCTGGCAACAATATCCCGGGGACCAAGCTCCATCAGATGAGGGGCGTATCGTTCCATGAATCGTTCGCCTCTCGCGTTGATCAGGTATCCTCCTTCCCCTCTTGCTCCTTCCGTAATCAAGATATTCGTTCCATAAAGGCTGGTAGGGTGGAATTGGATAAACTCCATATCCTCAAGAGCGATGCCCGCCTGGTAAGCCAAGAAGCTGCCGCTTCCGGTGTTAATCACGGCGTTGGTGGACCTGAGATAGATTCGACCATAGCCTCCTGTGGCAAGGATAATAGCCTTCGCTCGGAAAGGGACAATCCTCCCCTCGAAAAAATGGAGGCAGAGTGCACCGACACATCTTCCCTCCTGAATAACGAGAGAAAGAGCATACCATTCCTCGTAGACAGGAATCCGTAAACCAACGACCTGCTCATATAGAGTGTGCAGCAGGTTGTGACCCGTCCGATCCGCGGCATAGCATGCCCGCGGGAAGCCGGCGCCACCAAAAGGTCTCTGGGCGATTTTGCCATCTTCGGTACGCGAGAAAAGAGTCCCCCAGTGCTCCATCTCGATCACGCGCTCCATGGCTTCCCGGCACATGGCTTCGACGGCATCCTGGTCGGCTAAATAGTCGCTTCCTTTTATCGTATCAAAGGCGTGGTTCTCCCAGGTGTCTTTGGCCGGAGTAGACGCGTTCCCCAGGGCGGCGTTGATTCCGCCTTGAGCTGCCACGGAGTGGGATCGCAGAGGATGGACTTTAGAAAGAATTGCCACATCCCGGCCGGATCTTTTGGCCTCGATGGCCGCCCTCAGCCCTGCCAGACCTCCGCCAATAATGAGAATGTCGTGAGAAAGAATTTCCATTTGAAACCTTTAAGTTCTAAATCCCTCCCAACCTCCCTTTCGTAAAGGGAGGAGAGAATTAACTCTCCCTTTGATAAAGGGGGAGAGAGCGGGATTTTGAGGAGCTTCAGAAAAAATAGATGTAGGAGAAAACGAATAATCCGGCGCTGATGATGGTGGAGGTCCAGAACAAAGCTTTTTCTTTTTTCACCATGCCCAAATCGATCAGAAAGAGTCGAAGCCCGTAAAGGGCATGAAAGATAAAAACAAAGAGGAGGACGAGGTCGAGGGCTCTATTGGTATGTAGCGTTGAGAGCCAGGAGGCTCCCTGAATCCTTCCCACTAAGGAATAGCCTGAAAGGATTTTTAGTCCTACCAGAATGAGGAGCAAAGGGCCGCTGAATCGTACGAAATAGTAAGGAAACATTTTTCACCCCAGGGTTCGAGGATTCAAGGGTTCGTGGGTTCAAGGAATCTTTATTCCTAAGGTTTTCTATGTAGTCATTTCACTAGACCCCTTGGACCCTAGACCCCTTGAACCCTTCATTTACCCAGTGTGGCTTTCTGACGGAGCGGTTTCAGCAGAAAGTCGAGAGCATCCAGAATATTCATAAAAACCACGTCCGCCTTCTTCATCGCTTCTGATGAGGTTCCTTCTTTTCCTAAGACGCAGACGCCCAAACCAGCCTCCTCGACCATGGAGACGTCGTCCATTCCATTTCCAATGGCAACTGTCCTGCTCGGTCCGAGTCGGCGCAATAAGTCCAATTTTTTCTGCGAGGATTCTCCTTGGGTTAGGTAGATGATCTCGGCTTTGACTTTTCGCAGAACTTCTTCCACCCGTTCCTTCTCTTCTGCTGTCAGGATGTAGATTTTGGTTCGTTTGGAAAGCAGGTTGATCTTATCCTTTGCCTTGGGGTGAACCCGCCGGTCCGAAGCAAGGGTCCCCTCGAAGTCGATGAGGATAAATTCAATCTCTAAATTGCTCTGACCTGGTTTGGGAATGGTGATCATCATATCTACCTAATTGGAAAATAGAGGTGTAAGGTCAACCGGCAAGGGTAACGATGCCGGTTTCGTTAGAACGGTGAACGCTAAATTTTAAACGATGAACAGTTCGTTGTCCATCGTTCATGGTCTGTTTTTCACTCTAACGGGCGATATCGCTGGCGCATAACTTCGTAAAGGATCATCCCCCCGGATACCGAAGCGTTGAAGGAGGAGAGAGGTCCTTTCATAGGAATGGAAAAGAGCCGATCACACTTTTTCTTCACCAGGGGTCTGATCCCTTTCCCTTCCGCACCGATGACGACGGCCAGATCCGTGTCGAGATCGAGCTGGTAGATCAAATCTTTTGCTTCCCCTGAGGCGCCGTAGACCCAGATCCCCTCTTTTTTGAGGAGATCGATGGTGACAGCGATGTTCACGGCTCTCGCAATCGGAACATGCGCAGCCGCTCCAGCAGAAGCCTTGACTACCGCGGAGGTGATTCCGACAGACCTGTCTTTCGGGATGATGATCCCGTGGACGCCACATCCTGACGCCGTCCGAATAAGGGACCCAAAATTCTGCGGATCCTGGATGCCGTCGAGGATGAGGAAAAGTGATTTTGTCCCTTCCTTCTTCGAAGCGGAGAAAATCTCACCAAGATCGGCATATGGCGTTTCCTTAATGAGACCCACGACATTCTGGTGAACGCCCCCTTTTGTCATGCCTTCCAGGGATTCCCTGGTCGTGAGCGTCACAGGGATTTTCATTTTATTGGCTAAATGGAGGATCGACTGAAGCGGAGGATTGGGGGTTCGGGTGCCGACCAGGATCTTTTCAATTTGGACGTGAGACGATTTCAATGCCTCTTCGACAGGATGAATTCCGTAAATGACTTGTACCATCGCCCCTCACCCTCCCCTCTCCCCATCGGGGAGAGGGATGGGGTGAGGGGGCTTTGACTTATGAGATATCCTCGATAATTTTCTGGACTGCTTCGAGTGGATCTTTCGCCTCTTTGATGGGTCGGCCGATGACAAGATAGTTTGCCCCCGCAGAGATCGCCTCCTTCGGCGTGAGGGTTCTCTTCTGGTCATCTTTCTTATCGGAAGGAGCGCGGATGCCCGGGGTGACAATAAGGAATTTTTCTCCACATCGCTCCCGGATGATCCCGATTTCTTGAGGGGAAGCAATGACTCCATCCACACCCGCCTTAGAAGCTAAGGAGGCAAGACGTCCCACTTCCTCCAATAGGGAACCATGGACCCCTACTTCCTTCAAAGCGCTTTCATCCATGCTGGTGAGGATGGTGACGGCGAGGATCAGAGGCTTCGGAATGCCAAGACCCTTGGCTGTGGCCCTGGAGGCTTCGACGGTCTTTTTCATCATTTCAAACCCTCCGAGGGCATGGAGGTTGAACATGGACACATTGAGTTTGGTGGCTTCCTCGCCTGCCTTGGCCACGGTATTGGGAATATCGTGGTACTTCAGGTCGAGAAAGACTTTCTGGCCCTTCTGGAGGATCATGTGAATGACCTTTGGCCCGGCATGAGTGAAGAGCTGCTTCCCTACCTTAAAAATCCCCACATGATCCTTCAGGAGCCTCACCCAACGTTGGGCTTCTGTGAAGTGTTCGACGTCGAGGGCAAAGATGATCTTGTCTTTGGGATCGCCGGCCATAAGTAAGCATTCCTCAATTTTCGCCCCATATCATATAAATGTTCGCATGGGCTGTCAATGAATAATTTATGAGGTAATGTATGATCTTTGTGTCAGGAGGATACCGAGATATGGACATGGCAGAGAAAATAGATTGTAGGGGGGATGGTGAGGTCATTTTTCGAGCCATGGG
>Ga0208563_1001848_pt1 | contig 13304 bp, 15 predicted proteins | sample June2015DPH_17_1_2_FD_184717 | JGI IMG/M metagenome (GOLD analysis project Ga0208563, IMG submission 184717) | Peatland microbial communities from SPRUCE experiment site at the Marcell Experimental Forest, Minnesota, USA - June2015DPH_17_150... | ecosystem: Environmental > Terrestrial > Soil >... | reverse complement strand
AGAATACGTTGAAAAAGCGAGAAAACTCACAACCGTCATATTCGATAAAACTGGCACCTTGACAAAGGGAGAGCCAAGCGTTACCGACATTAAAACCTACAACGCATATAATGAACAAAACGTACTGCGATATGCAGGAGCAGCTGAGAAAGGTTCAGAACATCCCTTGGCAGAAGCAATACTCGCCAAAGCTGAAGCCGATAAAATAAACATTCCTCAAGTCGACAGTTTTGAAGCTTTACCAGGCAGAGGCGTTCAATGCAAGGTTGAAGGCAAGGCAGTGCTGCTTGGAAATCGCAAGTTAATGCAGGAACAAAACGTTTCCATCAGCGAGTTAGAAAACGACCTTACATCGCTGGAAGCGCAGGGAAAAACCGTCATGATACTAGCTGTCGATGGCGCTGCTTCTGGGTTGATTGCGGCTATGGATACTCCAAAAGATAGCGCTGCCCAAGCCATAGAGCAGTTGAAAGGCATGAATTTGGAAGTTGCAATGCTGACGGGAGATAATGAGCGAACAGCCAATGCTATAGCTCAACAATTAGGTATAAGCCAGGTTATTGCGAACGTTCTGCCATGGCAAAAGGTAGATGCCATCAAAAAGTTGCAGAGTGAAGGAAAAGTTGTAGCTATGGTTGGTGACGGAATAAACGATGCCCCAGCATTGGCACAGGCAGACATCGGCATTGCCATCGGCAGCGGAACCGACATTGCCAAAGAAACTGGCGGTATAGTGCTGATAAGAGACGACTTGCGAGACGTAGCCTTAGGAGTTGAACTAAGCAAAAAAACCATGCGGAAAATCGACACAAACCTGTTCTGGGCTTTCGCTTACAATGCAGTTATGATTCCAGTTGCAGCTTTAGGCTTGCTGAACCCAATGTATGCGGCTGGGGCAATGGCGATAAGCAGTTTAACAGTAGTCAGCAACTCTGCACTGCTAAAGTTGGCTAAGTTTAAATCAAGCAAAGTAAATCAATAAAATGTCTAACGTGAGGTGAAAATGATTATGGCTAAAGATCCAGTTTGCGGCATGATGGTTGACGAGAAAAAAGCAAAATTCAAATCCGATTACAGCGGCAAAACTTTCTATTTCTGCGCTGCCTCCTGCAAAACCACTTTTGACAAAGACCCAGCAAAATACGCTGGCGGCTCTGGGAAACCAGGACATAGCTGCAGTTGTGGTCACTGCTAGGCTGTTAGCTTCTGTTTTCTTTTTTGTTTCTGGCTCTTTCTTTTTCTATCGCTTTCTCTACTTCTTCTCTGATTGTGAAGCCGCCAATATGCAAGATGGGCTCTTTAGTTTCTGGGTCTGTGTTCATGGTTGCAGTGCACGGGTAACTATGATGCGCTTTGGCAATGGCATCGTACAGTTCTTCCTTTTTTGTGGATACGCCTGCAAGTTTATGCGCTATGTACCATGTGGAACCGCATGGTGCACTTCGCCTAACCACCGCGCACTCGATGACTTCCTTTTTATCAACCATCGCGAGGGTAATTTCAAGCATTGGACGCCCAACCTTGGTTTCCTCAATAAAGCGGGCAATCGTAAGCTTATCTTTCTCAGGCTCAAGCGTGCAGAAAGGCTTAGGAAATGCGCATTCAAGCCCAAGTTCGTTACATTTTGCTTCAACTTGTTTCCGCACTCCCAAGGGCACTTCAACCCAATCCTCGATTGGAGCGATTAACGCTTTGATTCCTGCCTTCTTAAGTTGGTTAGGCAACTCCAGCAGCAAGTCTTTATGTAATCCAGATGCTAAGCAAATGTCAGCCTTTGGCAGCTTTTTTGGCATGTACTCTTCAGGGTTATCAATAAAATCTGGCAGGTCCGCTGGGTTGGACAGTTGGATAGCTGCGCGAACGTTTTTTACAAAACTGTAAACGTTGTATTTGCATGATTCACAGTAGAGTCCGCATGATTGGCAGAAGCAGGGATCATTGATTAGGTTGCGGATTACGCGCTCCATGAAGTCTTTGCTGTAAACAAACACTAAAGCTAAGGTTTCCTTGTTGGCTTTTTGACTCACGTCTTAACTGCTCCCTTTTTAGAACGCGCCCAACAGCACATGCTCAGCGAACAAGTCTTCATTGAACGCTCCGACAAACTCTATTTTCTCATTAATAATAACTTTCGGTACCCCAATAACATTGTACTTCATGGCTAAGTCTGGAAACTCGCTGCTGTCTATAACGTCTGCTTTTACCATGTCGCTTTCAATGGCTAATTTATGCGCTACGGCAGCCGCAGCGGGGCAATGGGGGCACGTTAGGGTGACGAAGACTTGAATATGAACTGGTGATTTGACTTCTGCTAGAATTGACTTAGTTTTGTCTGAAAGGTCTGTTTTGCCTTTTGAAACATTAAATATGGCTTCAATTAACGTTTGAAGTTCGTACCCGTATGGTATTCCGTAAATTCTTACGCCGTAATCTTTTTTGCCTATTATTGCTATGGCTGGAATCTTGTTGATTCCGTATTCTTTGGCTTTAACGCTATCAGCTACGAAATCATAAATCTCAACCGTTAACTTGTCATTGAGGGTAGCTAAGTCTTGTACTAGTTTTCTGGTGTCAGAGCAGAACCTGCACTCTATTTCCTGAGTGAACATGACAATTTTTACTGGGTCAACCAGTTCCTCCTTAAAATCGTTTTTAAGTAATTCTTTCTTGCCATCAGGAATCAAACTCAAACTTTTGCCTCCACAAGGATGTTTGCCAGTTTAGTTGGCATCTACTGGTAAACTTTGTTGTCTCCCAAATATAACTGTAGAGTTTCCAGTAGCTGAATTTTTCGGGTAACGAAACTCATATAAGAGTTTACGCGATGAAATTTTCTATTGGTCCCCGTATAAAGCCGGCGACTTGATTTTAAAAATGTCTAGGAGAAATAAAAATGGTTAAAGTAACCCTAAAAGAAGGAATAAACTGGGTTGGAGTTGTTGATTGGAACCTACGAGACTTTCACGGCTATGTCACCAACCGAGGAAGCACCTACAATGCATACTTAATTTCAGATGATAAAACAGCGCTCGTAGACACTGTAAAGAGCACGTTCTCCAACGAGCTAATCGAGAACATCTCAGAGTTAACAAGCTTTGAAAAAATCGATTATATGATAGTTAATCATGTGGAGATGGATCATTCAAGCAGCTTGCCCATAATTGCGAAGCTTGCGAAAAACGCCAAGATACTTGCTTCTCAAAGAGGAAAAGACGCCTTAATCGAGCATTATGGGGCAGACTTCAGTAGGGTTGAAACTGTGAAAACTGGCGATGAGCTTAAGCTTGGAAAGAGGACATTGCGGTTTCTTGAGGCGCCTATGCTGCATTGGCCCGACAGCATGTTTACTTACCTTGTGGAAGACAAAATACTGATGCCTAATGACGCGTTCGGTCAGCACCTTGCCAGTTCAGGACGGTTTGATGATGAGGTTGATGAGCATGTGCTTATGGAAGAAGCCATAACGTATTACGCTAACATCTTGATGCCGTTTGCGCCGCTTATTACACGTAAGATTCAGGAAGTTGTTCAAATGGGGATACCTATCGACATGATAGCGCCAAGCCACGGTATCATTTGGCGGAAAGACCCTTCTAAAATAATTAATGCTTACTTGAACTGGAGCTCAGGCACAGCTAAACAGAAGGTGGTTATTGTTTTTGATACCATGTGGGGAAGCACGGATAAAATGGCAAGAGCCATAGCTGACGGCATAATCAGCCAAGGCGTCGAGGTCAAGCTGCTTAAGCTTCGAGCTTCATATAACAGTGAAGCGGTAACTGAAGTCCTTGATGCTAAAGCCGTTCTTGTGGGTTCGCCAACGCTGAACAATCAAATGTTCCCAACAATAGGCAGCTTCCTCACGTACGTTACTGGTTTGAAACCTAAAGGTAAACTGTGGAGTTTCTTTGGCTCTTACGGCTGGGGAGGCGGAGCAGTTAAAGGCATGGTTGAAACAGCGAAAAAAGCAGGCTTTGAAGTGTATGAGCCAGGGATTGAAGTGAAATACGTTCCAGACCAAGAGGATATAAAGAAATGCTTTGAATTCGGGCAACAAATCGCCCAAAAAATCAAAGCCTAACCTATTTTTTAGGCGGGCTTGAAGAATTTCTCTTTAGGCGAACCGCAGATTGGGCACCTGCCAGGCGCTGAGCCTTCAACTGTGTTTCCGCAGACGCTGCACACGTAATAGTCCACTTTGGCGGGTTCCGTTTTGTTTTTCAAAGCGTCAATTGCTTTTTGGTATAAGCCAGCGTGGATTTGCTCAACCTTGTTTGCCACGTCAAAGCTCCATGCGGCTTGTTTGTTTCCTTCTTTTTTGGCTTCAGCGATGAATTCAGGGTACATTTTTTTGAACTCGTATGTTTCTCCGGTGACAGCTGTGCCTAAGTTTTCAAGGGTTGATTTTACCTGTCCAGTTATTTGCAAATGGTTCAGGGCGTGGACGGTTTCTGCTTCGGCTGCAGCTTTAAACAGTTTAGCAATTTGCGTAAAGCCTTCTTCTTCTGCCTTCTTAGCGAAAGCCAAATACAGCCTGTTAGCTTGGGATTCGCCTGCAAAAGCAGCCTTCAGGTTCTCATCAGTTTTAGTCATAAACTCACCAGAAAATACTAAATCAAATGCAGATAATAAGCTATACTAAAACGGGTTGGTTATCTTTAAAGTAAAGTATATTAGGTGTAAACTACTTTGGTTTTGTTTGGTTTTTGGTGAAAATTAATGGAGAAAATAAAATCTTTTACTCTACCTAAACTGCCGTATGATTACAATGCTCTTGCACCCTACATTTCGGAGCAGCAACTAAAACTTCACCATGACAAGCACCATCAAGCCTATGTAAACAGCGCAAACGCGGCTTTTGAAAAACTTGACAAGGCACGCAGTGAAAACGCGGAAATCGACATGAAAGCCACGCTGAAAGAGTTAAGCTTCAATGTTGGCGGACACATCTTGCACTCGATTTTCTGGGACAACATGGCGCCAGCCGGTAAAGGTGGCGGAAAACCAGGCGGAGCCGTAGCCGATATGATTGATATGGGATTTGGAAGCTTTGAGCGGTTCAAAAAAGAGTTCACGACCGCTGCTACAAGCGTTGAAGGTTCAGGATGGGCTGCTTTAGCCGTTCACCCATGCATTGGCAGGCCGCTTATAATGCAAATTGAAAAACACAACGTTAACGTTTACCCGTCATTCAAGATTCTCATGGTTTTGGATGTGTGGGAGCACGCTTATTACGTTGACTACAAGAATGAACGCGCAAAGTTCGTTGAAGCATTCTGGAACATTGTCAACTGGGATTACGTAAACAAAACCTTAAACCTTGTAAAGTAAGCCTTCGCTTACCTTTTTCTTTAGTTCATAACACTTTTATTAATAAAAATAGAAGCGCCCCAAAAATCAGCGCTTGCCTTTTAGGGTGGCGGAGTTATTTTTATCGCTTGCGCTGGGCATTGCAATTCGCAGGCTAAGCATTGTATGCAGTCTTTTTCGCGGGCAGGGTCAGATTTTCTCTCAGAAAGCGGGTGCCCAGGAGATTCAGCCCAATCATACAGTGACACTGGGCAAACGTCGATGCATACTCCGTCTCCGATGCAGGAATCCCAGTCGACAGCGCTGGTTGTTCCATGAATTCCCAGTTTCTGTGGGGGTTCAACTGGTCCCCAAACTTTATGTCCGTTATGTTCGCCGACAACTTGTCGCTTTGTTTGAAAATCAGGGTCTATTGGCAAGTTTTCACCAGTTTTTTTATGGAAAAGGGCAAATATTAGGCTTTCTACCTAACGGTTTTCCACAAAACATTTTGGGCAAGGCAGCATAATCTAAAGTGGTTCGAATGGCTAGATACGATTTGCCGGCTGGCATGAGATACGCCAGTCTTGAAGAAAGAAAACAATTCTACAGTTCTGAATTTAACCTGGAAAAGGTTGCCCAATGGTTTGACGCCCAGCAAGGCAAAGTGAAGTTTGCAGTAATCATAGGCAGGCACACAAGAATTTACCCGGAAAAATACAAAGAAGACGCATCAACCACAATAATAATCGACGAATACGCAAACTTAGAAGACGTGCACCAGCAAATAGTTGAGTTTTTGCCTGAAGCAGTTTATTATGACCGAAACGTCTACGACGAAAACGACCGCATAACGGGTCAAGAACTCGCTTTTGACCTTGACCCAGAAAACATAACCTGCCCAATTCACGGTAGCCTGGCGGATAAGATGAAGCGTGGTCAAGGTTTGAGCTTTTGCGAGTTAGAGTTTGATATGGTGAAGCGTGAAGCAACAGAACTCTACGAATATCTTGCGAATCGCTTTTCAGAATTAAAGGTGGTTTATTCTGGCAGAGGCTTCCACCTGCACGTTTTAGACCAGCAAACCTACAAGCTGAACAATCAAGAAAGGCTTAACCTTGCACAACAAGTAAAAAAAGAAGGGTTCCACATCGACGAGTGGGTGACTTCTGGAGAAATGCGTTTGATTCGGCTTCCCTACAGCCTAAACGGTTTAGTATCCAGAATCGTGTTGCCACTAACAAAAGATGAACTGGAAAGCTTCGACGCTGTCCACGACGAAAGGTGCCTACCAAAATTCCTGAGCAAAAAGCTTACTTTTTAACTTCTTTGGCTTTTTTCTCTTTCTCGGCATAGTAGGCTTTCTTTTTCTTTTCTTCTTCTGCTTTTGTTGGTTTTGTTGATTTTGCCATGAAAATCCCTAAAAAACACTATCTTGGAAGCAACATAAAAGCGTTTCCAGAAATCAACCGTTGAAAAGTTTATTTGCCTTTTAACGCTTCTCTTTAAACCTCATTGAGGGTTTATTATGGAGCGATTCGACGTAATCGTTATAGGTTCAGGCTCTGGAATGATTGTTGCTTCTGCAGCAGTTGAGCAGGGTTTCAGAACAGCATTAGTTGAGCATGGAAAAATGGGCGGCACCTGCATAAACGTAGGTTGCGTCCCATCAAAAATGCTGATTTACCCAGCAGACGTGGCTGCCACCCTTAAAGATGCAGAGAAACTAGGCATCCATGCAACCATAGATTCGGTTGATTTCAACAATATAATGACTAGGATGCATACGCTCGTTAACCATGACTCAGGGCATCAGGCAAGAGCAGTTGAAGCCACTCCTAATCTTACATGGTTTAAGGAAACAGGCGAGTTTATCTCAGATTACACCATGCAGGTCGGCTCACACACGATTACGGCAGAAATGATTTTTATTGTTTCAGGCGCACGTCCTGCAATACCGCCAATCAAGGGTATAGAAAACATAGGTTACCTGACAAGTGACACTGTCTTAGAACTGCAAACTCCGCCTAAAAGCATACTCATCGTTGGCGGAGGCTACATTGGCATGGAGTACGGGCACTTCTTCTCAGGCATCGGCACAAAAACAACCATACTCCAAAGACCATACCGAGTGCTACCTGATGAGGAACCAGAAATATCTGACTTGTTAAAGAAGGAAATGCAACAGCGAATGGAAATATACACCGGCTATGAAGCCATCGAAGCAAAACAAGAAGGCACACAAAAGGCGCTTATCGCCAGAAATCGCCAGGACGGCAGCCAAAAGGAATTCTCCGCTGAATCAGTAATGATTGCCACAGGCAGAGTATCTAACGCTGATATTTTGAAACCTGAAAAAACGGGCGTAGAACTTGACGAGCGCGGATACATAAAAGTTAACGAGCACCTTGAAACGAGCAAGAAGAACATTTGGGCTTTCGGCGATGCAATTGGCATCCAAATGTTCAAGCATGTAGCTAACTATGAGGCAGGCGTTGTTTGGCATAACGCCATTCATGACCATAAGGTTAAAATGGATTTTTCAGCCGCGCCACACGCGGTTTTTAGTCATCCGCAGGTTGCCTCAGTCGGCTTAACAGAGGAAGAAGCCAAACAGCAAAAATACAAAATCCTCGTAGGCAAAGCCCTTTACAGCGAAACAGCAATGGGCGCTGCTATGGGGTTTTCTGAAGGTTTCGTGAAAGTGGTGGTTGAAGGAGAAACAGGCAAAATCCTTGGCGGCCACATAATTGGCCCTGAAGCATCAATCCTCATTCAAGAAATCGTTAACGCGATGATAACCGAAACCGGAAACTTTGCTCCCATCGCACGAGCCATGCATATTCACCCTGCCATGTCAGAGGTGGTTCAGAACGCTTTCGGCAATCTTATACCAGCATAAAACTCGCCACACTAAACAGTTATATTCGCGTTAAACAAAGTTTAAAAGGTGAGAATATGGAGTTCTCAAAAGTTTCTGGCAAAAAAAACAATCACAAAGTTACCGTGTACGCTTTAAGCACATGCGTTTGGTGCAAATTGACTAAACAGTTTCTAAATGAGAATGATGTCGAATACGAATACATTGATGTTGATTTATGTAACGAAAAAGATAAACAAAAAATCCACGAAATAATCCAGAGCAAAGGCAGTATTCTAAGCTATCCCACCACTATCGTAGATGACAAAGTCGTAATTACTGGTTTCCGCAAAGACAAACTCAAAGAGGCACTTGAAATTTGACCACACTAGAGCAAGTTCGCAAAAGAGCTGAAGCCGACGCCAAAACCTACGGTTACTATTTAACTCCTCAGCCTGAACTTCTCCAAGGTTTCCTTGAAGGATTAAAGATAAACGAAGACCGCTACGGCTACCCCTTATGCCCCTGCAGACTCACATCAGGCAAATTCGAGTACGACCGCGACATAATTTGCCCCTGTGACTACCGAGACCCAGACGTCGCCGAATACGGTGCATGCTACTGTAGACTCTACGTTAACAAAGCTGTTTACGAAAGCAAAAATTTACCTGAAGTTCCAGAGCGAAGACCACTCGAGAAACAAGCAAGAGCATACGGGATTGAAGCTCCTAAACAAGCACCTCCGCAAGGAACGCAAGAAAAACCGCCGGTACCAGCGCCAGCGACCACGCAAGCCGAGAAGGCGAAACCAGAGGTTAAAAAGAAGCTATGGTACTGCAAACAATGCGGATACGTGGTTTTTAGGGAAGACCCGCCGTACATTTGCCCGATATGCAAGGCTAAAAGGGAAATGTTTGCTGAAATAGAAAGCAAAGTTGAATTTAACGGCTAAACTTTATTTTTGGATTTCTATCTCGATTTTTTTCCAGTCCTCTCGTATTCCTCGAAGAGAAGTTACAGCGCCACTTATTGTTCCGTTTAAGATTTTTTCCACAAAATCGTTGAGCGGAATTTCTTTTCCATCAACTTTTAATTTCAAACCCAAACTTTGTCACCTAAGTACTGCTAAGGTGAAGCGAAGGGTAAAAAAGTTTTTGCGTAGACAAGCAGGGGCTTCAAAAATCTTTTATTCCCTGCCCTATTTACTTCATTAATACCGATTATGCTTCTAAGGAGAAACCCTTGAATGAAAAGACCAGAAATATACCTTGAACCCAAACAGAGAGCAGCAAAAATAATCGAACTGCTCGAAAAAGAGTACCCCAACGCAAAAACCGCCCTAAACTATTCCAATCCGTTGGAAATGCTCGTATCCACCATGCTTTCTGCCCAAACAACCGATGAAAGAGTCAATATAGTAACCAAAACCCTGTTTAAAAAATACCGCACACCTGAAGACTACGCTAACGCTGATTTAAAAGAGTTAGAACAAGATATACGTTCAACAGGTTTCTACCATAACAAAGCCTTGAATTTGAAAAAATGCTGCCAACTCCTAGTCCAAAAATACAATTCGCAAGTACCTAAAACAATGGAGGAACTAATGGAACTTTCAGGTGTCGCGCGAAAAACCGCCAACATCGTATTATACAACGCCTACGGCATAACTGCCGGCATAGCAGTGGACACTCATGTCCGCAGGCTCTCACAGCGGCTTGGGCTTTCAGAGCAAAATGATCCTGCTAAAATAGAACAGGACCTAATGCAAATTACTCCGAAAGAGAAGTGGATGCAACTTACCGATTTGTTGATTTTTCATGGCAGGCAAATATGCATAGCTAGAAAACCGAAATGCGAAATATGCGTTCTCAATAAGATTTGTCCGTGTGCTTTTGCTTTTGGCTAAAAAGCATCAACCATTTATACACCTTCGTCTTTCATAGAATTGAGGATTGTTTTTAATGGTAAGCCAAATTAAAGAGTGGGAGATAGTTCGTTGTGCGTGCGAGAACAGTGCCCTTAACTGGAAAACTTGAAAGGCGAACCATTGGAACGCACAAAAAGTTATTAGCCTCTTTAAAAGTTATTTGTGTGTCGTTCAAAACGGTGACTATTTGAGTGTCCTTTGAAATCCAAGAGTTACCTGACGTTATCCGCGTTATTGTCCTATTAAACTTAAGCAAGGGCGCTAAAATAAAAAAATCAGCCCTAAAAAACCGAGTTGACCACGTCTGTGTTAGCTACGCCTGCGTAGAAATGTCCGAGTTGGATAGAGCACTCAAAGAGATGTCTACTGAAGGGCTTATCATCGAAAAAGAAGACATGGTGCAGTTGACGCCGCAGGGCCAAAGGCTAGGCAAAGAATGGGAAAGTCTTCTCTTAAAAAAAGAACCTATCATGGAAGTTGTAGCTGGTTTAGTTGATGGCTCAATAACCAGTCTAGTTGTTATCATCTCAGCCTTCTTAGCAACGTTAACCGCTAACACAACGTTCTGGGTGAACCAAAAAACAGTTATTTTCGCCGCGCTCTTAACGCTGAGCGCAGTTGCCATAACCAACTTCTCAAGTTTCCTGCTTGGCGGAATCACCGAAGACTTAGCTGACATCATGACGCTACAGAACTTGATGAATTACAGCCTAAGTGACATACCTGACAAGAAAGAACGTGATAAGTCCTTGCTATTAGTGCAAAAACTATTCACTTTACTTGGGAAACAAATACACAGGTCCAACCTTTACGGGGCAATAATTTCTGGAACAACAACCTTTCTTGCTGGAATAATTCCAATAGCAACTTATCTAGCTCTTCCAACCTACTACAACATTGTCGTTTCGCTCATTGAAGTTATTGTTATTTCAGGCGTGTTTCTAGCTCGGTACCGTTCAAAGAAGACTCGAGTGAATTGGAAAGTAACACTCGCTGAAACCGTAGCCATCGTTATTATTGCAACTGTTGTGTCCTTGCTGCTTGGCGCAATATAGTCTGCTAAGCTAAGCGGTGATGCTCAACCATCAAACACTTATTCATAACAACAATCAAACCAGCACGTCTAGCCGCTTCAGCAGCCTGCTCATTAACTATTCCAAGCTGCATCCAAACCACAAAAGGCTTATCATACAATGCTCTAAGTTTAATGGCTTGTTCTACTATCAGCGGAACGTCCTTTGCTGGCCTGAAAATGTCAACGATTTCGATGGTTTTCTGGATTTCAGGCGGAATATCAAGCAGGTTCTTGTAACTTTTCTCGCCAAGAACTTCATCTGCAAATGGATTTACGGGTATAATGCGGTATCCATGCTGTTTTAGGTAAGCGCTAACTCTATGGCTGTCTTTCCCCGGCTCTTTGGATAACCCAACAACCGCGATAACCTTGTATTTCAAGATTTCTTTAATTTGACTTTGACTCAACTGAACCCTTCCTAAAAAATTGCTTATGGCGCTTCGCTTAGTTTTAACTCAAAAAAGCGCGCCCTACCATTGCGTAACGCAAGGATTCTAACTATTTCACTGATTTTTCTCTTGTGAAGATAGAAAATGTTGTGGACAAGTTTAATTGTGCTTATGTTAGCTGCACTTTTGCTTACTTTCTCAATAGTATCCAAAATAGCGTTCTCATCATAAGACAATGTGGTTTCCCCAAAATTCAGAACAGATTCGTTTTTAATAAATCTTCAAACTGTTGCACGTGCGTGCTTTGCCGTGATAAATTATGATAAGATCCATAGTCAAATAAACTTAAAAGAGTCTTGCTTTTCTCTCTATCGCTGTGATTAGATGACCGTAGAGTTCTCTGCTCTTCACAAAATCCTGAAAGACAAGACCCGTAGAACCATTCTAAAGTGTCTCAACGATAATGGACCAATGTCTTATGTTGAACTGATGAAATTAGCAGAAGTTGCCAACACAGGCAGATTCAATTACCATCTAAAGGCGCTAGGAGGCCTCATAGAAAAGCAAGGCGACGGAAGATATGGCTTGACTGAAAGAGGACACTTAGCGGTTCAACTGCTTGATAAGTTTCCAGAAAATGGCTTTCAAAAGGGAGAACGAAAAAAGAATTGGAAAAAAGCTGTCGGCATATTAGCCATAGCATGCATCATAGTAGCTTCGATTTCTGTGTATTGGTACAACAATCAGCTTGAACTTGCTAAACCCGTTGCCTTATCATATACCGGAAACTTGATGGATATAACAAATAATCCTAACGGCGGTGACTGGAGTCAAATATCGCATAATTACGGTGTCGGCTTAAACTTGAACACCACAGGCGTACTATACAATGGCAAAGTAAGCATAAGCTATTTGGCAACTAACGGTTCATGGATTCAAATGCCAACTAAAGAATTGGGTACAGTGGACAACTTTGCTGCTGACACAGGAGTTATGTTTTTCACAAAAAACTGCCAGTATGTCCCGGGAACTAAGTATGCAACGCCTTTTTACTTTACAGATGCTGATAATTTAACGGTAATCAGGATTGAAGCATATGGTTACAGAGCCCCGTAAGTTGGGTACAAATTGCCGTACTAACAACGCTAGGTGTTACCGTAACAGAATTCATTGTTGTAACTTCATTTATGCGTAGAAAAAGAAAATTAAAAACGCCTAAAAAATTTTTAACAAACCAGTAATAACTAGCTTAGCGGCAGAAGAAGCAGTTTTCCGCCCACTCTGTCGGCATTTCTTTTTGGCAAAATGGACACATTAAGCCTTTTTCTCGGATAGCCGTGCATGTTTGGCAGAAGAGCTTGAGGATTTCTGTTTTGTTGTTTGGTTCTTTTATGAGGTGAGTTACCATTTGGTCTATAAGTGTCAAGACTTCAGTCGCGTTTTCGATTGCTAAGAGGTTTCCTCTTTCTTTGTTTACGTATCTGCTGACTGCGGATTGTGATAGTCCAAGGAGTTCTGCGGTTTGTTTTTCGTTCAATCCATGTTTTTCGACGATTGACCTTGCCATGATAGCTTTGACTGCGGGTAAAACGGTTTTTACTCCCACTTCGCACGGTAGTATCAAATTCCACACCAATAACTCTTATTTCTGGGGGAAACTTATTTAAATATGACGCTTGTCATATTTTTATGACGCGTGTCATGACGGGCTATCAATCGCAAAAAAGCAGTTTTACACCCAATCTCTCTCTCCTTACCCGTCAC